>JACCDS011077552.1_pt1 | contig 13035 bp, 6 predicted proteins | sample 7446441 | NCBI WGS metagenome assembly JACCDS01 (sample SAMN15323445, study PRJNA562643) | freshwater metagenome | isolation source: river surface water | place: USA:Blue River Watershed | collected 2017-08-17
ATGAACACCTCGCAGAATTTGCAAGAAAACCCGCTCGTATTATCTTAAACCTTGCAAATGCCGTCACCTGTTTTTATGGATAACACCGCACCGGTGCAGCGTTTTCGAATTGTTCAGGGCGGACTAAATAACTGAAAACCTGTAATGCACTATCCCCGTTGCCCGTCCTCCAAATAAATAGCAAAAACTTGCATTTCCTCAGGGAAACTTTTGCGATATCTTTGATTGCGCTACTCCTTAGGGAACAGACTTCCCGGTCAGGTGACTGGCATTAAAGAAATACCAATACTTTCTGCCGGAGGCCTCTTGAATGTCTCCGCCCGGGGCGACAGCAGTTCGGGGCTGCGCAATGCCTTGCTCTGAGAAAAAAATTGCAGCAGCCACGTTGACCGCAAGTCTTTCATGAGTGCCTGACACGACTGTTCTGCAAGCGCTGTCTTGCAAAGCGAGTCGATCTGGGGGGTAATATGAAAACAAGGCTGATCCCTTTGTTGTTGCTGTCTGCCTGCCTCACAGTGCAGGCAGAAGAACAGCGCAATGCCGTCGCGGCTCATGTTGCTGATCTTGCGACCACGTATGCCGCGCTCGCGCGAGGGGCGACTGAGGCAAACCCATTAGGTGCAGGATCGCTGTGGATTACGAAGCCGCTGGTGTATCGATGGATAAAGTCGCAGCCCGTGGAGGAGCAGTCGAGTTACTTCAGCGTGAACAGTGCCGTTGGCTGGGGAGCTGCTGCAAACAACCTATGCGTGATCATGACAGGCGGGGCATGTGCCTTGATCGGTGCCGTCGCCGGTCTCGTCGTCTGGAACCATAGTGCAGTCGAACGCGAATACTGGGAGTTGTGCAAGCGTGTTCGCCACCGTGAACCTGCCGACATGAGTTGTTGACCGCGGAATTTCGCTGATTCCCCAAAAGTTCTTTAGCGCGGGGGCAGAATGAATGGGCTGAGGAAAACCAGCCTTTCAATCCCCGAAAAACGATTGCAGCATATCGATGAAAACCCGCGTCTTCGCCGGCATCAACCGCCGTCCCGGAAACACAGCAGAGACAGCGACGGCGGGCAGTCGCCAAGACGGCAGTACGCGCTGAAGCATGCCACTGCGCACGAATCCGACGGCAAAATCATCCGGCACGGCCGCGATGCCCGCACCGGTACCGAGTATCCGGATCAGGAATTCGGGTGAGTTGGCAGTGATCCGTGCGGGCGGCAGACCCTCCCACTGAGCTTCGCCGCTGGTCAGGATCCACGGCACCGGCTCCCCATTCCCCGCCTGCAGCCGGACGGCGCGATGCTGCATCAGATCCTCAGGACTTCTTGGGGTGCCGTAGTCGGCGAGATAGCGGGGCGACGCATACAGTCCGGTACTCAACTCGCTTAACCTGCGCGCTGCCAGCAGGCTGTCACTGGCAAGTTCACCGACCCGAATCGCGAGGTCGAAGCCCTCGCCGAGCAAATCGACCCGCCGCGGGGACAGGTCGAGCTCTAGCTGTATGCCGGGATGCAGCTCAACGAACGCAGCCACCGCATCCACCAGCAGCAGGTTCGCGAAATCACTGGGCATGGATACACGCAGGCGGCCACCTGGCGCGGACTGTCGAAATTCACTCAGTGCCTGCACCGCATCGACTTCCGCGACGACCTGTCGCGCATGTTCCAGCAATTGTTGGCCAAATTCCGTCAGCGTCTGGCGGCGGGTCGTTCGTAGCAGCAGGCGCTCGCCAACGCGCTGCTCAAGTTCGGCAATCCGCCGTGAGACGGTCGACTTGGGCAGTCCCAGCCGGTCGGCGGCACGGCTGAAGCTGCCGAATTCGGCCACGCGAGCAAAGATCACCAGGTCGTTGGGGTCGATGTTTTTCGATGATTGTTCCATTTAATGGATAATTATATCCATTTACTCGTCTTCTTACGGTGATTGGACAGGAATATAGTCAGTTCATCGTAACCCCTCAATGGAGTACCTACCATGAAGATTTTGCAGATCAATGCCAGCTCACGCCGCGAAGGCGCCAACTCTACTCGCCTGGCCAACAGCATCGTCGAGCGGCTGAAGGCTAGCCATTCCGATGCGACGGTGAGCGTACGCGATCTCGCGGCCCATCCGCATCCCATCCTTGACGAAGCCGCGCTCGGCGCGCTGTTTACGCCGGCAGAGCAGCGCACCCCCGTGCAGGCAGCGCGGGTAGCGCTCGATGATGCACTGATCGAGCAAGTCCAGGCGCACGATGTCATCGTGCTCGGTGTGCCGATGTATAACTTCGGTAATTCGATCCAGTTGAAAACGTGGATCGATGCCATTGCACGCGCTGGCGTGACCTTCCATTACACGCCTTCGGGACCAGAGGGTCTGATCAAGGGCAAGACGGTCTACGTGGCATTGGCCCGTGGCGGTGTTTACCGTGGTACGCCAAACGATTCGCAAGTGCCGTATCTGAAAAATGTGCTGGGCTTCCTCGGCATGACCGACGTGCGCTTCATTTATGCCGAAGGTCTGGCTATGGGTCCGGAGGCAGCAGAAAAAGGCTTCGCTCAGGCACAGGCCGACATCGACGCCGCACTCGCCTGAACGGCAAGCTCACCCCGGCAGGGAAGTACCTGTCGCAGATAGCCGCAGGCACTCCTGATCCGCCCACAGAGGACTGACGATGGACAACGTACAAACCACCGGCAATACCTGGTCTCTTGAGATCAGCAAGGACGGCGCATTCGTGCGCACGCCGACGCAGTTTCACGGAGCCCTCTCGGACGACCCGGCCGCCATGCATCCGGCTGAGCCGGGTCGCTATCATCTGTACGTATCACTCGCCTGCCCGTGGGCGCATCGCACGCTGATCGTGCGCGCGCTGTTGGGACTGGAGGACGCGATCAGTGTCGATGTCGTGCACCCCCATCTGTCCGACAAGGGCTGGTCGTTCGCTACGGATTTTCCGGGCACCACCGGCGACACGATCGGGGGCCATGGCCATCTGCAGCAGGTCTATCGCGCGGCAGCACCGGATTATTCGGGCCGGGTGACTGTTCCCGTGCTGTGGGACAAGAAGCAGCGAACCATCGTCAACAACGAGTCCGCAGAAATCATCCGGATGATGAACTCGGCGTTTCGTGCTTTCAGCACGCGTCCAGCGCCGGATCTGTATCCGCAGGCACTACGCAGCGAGATCGATGCAGTCAATGCCTGGATCTACCCGAGCATCAACAACGGCGTCTACCGCAGTGGCTTTGCGCAAAGCCAGCAAGCTCACGAACAGGCCGTGGACGAACTGTTCGATGCACTGGATCGTGCAGAACGCCTGTTGGCGACGCAGGATTACCTGTGCGGCGGCGTGCTGACCGAAGCGGATATTCGCCTCTTCACGACGCTTATACGTTTTGACGCCGTGTATCACACGCACTTCAAGTGCAACCGGAAACAGATCGCGCAATATCCGGCGCTGCACCGCTTCATGGCACACATCTATCACCTGCCCGGTATCGCGGACACGGTCTGCCTTGAGCAGATCCGCTTTCACTACTACCACTCGCATCGGCACATCAACCCGACGGGCATCGTCCCGAAAGGGCCAGACGTGCTGGGGCAGCTGGACGCCATCGCACTTTGAAGCATCTTCAAAAGAGAGGAAATGATATGAATACCGCTGACAGCCGGGATACCGTGACGCGCTCACGCAGTGTTGAGCAATTGGTCGCCGGTCAGGAAACCTCCGATGGCGCCGGCGTCAAGCTGACGCGCGTGCTGACCCGCAACCTGCAGCGACGCCTTGACCCCTTCCTGATGCTCGATGCGTTCGGCAGTGATGATCCGGATGATTACATCGCCGGCTTTCCCGATCATCCGCATCGTGGCTTCGAGACGGTCACCTACATGATCGCCGGCCGCATGCTGCACCGGGACAGCGCCGGCCACGAAGGCTTGCTGCAAAACGGCGGTGTGCAATGGATGACCGCAGGCCGCGGCGTCATTCACTCCGAAATACCGCAACAGGAAGAAGGTGTGATGGAAGGCTTTCAGCTCTGGCTGAACTTGCACAGCAGCGAAAAAATGAATCAGCCCTGGTATCGGGATTTTCAGGACGCGGATTTACCGAAACTCAAAACACCAGAGGGCGTTGATGTCACCGTGATTGCCGGCGAAAGCCACGGCGTGGCAGGCGCGGTCAGCCGGAAGACAACCAACCCGCTGTATCTCGATATTCACCTGCCGGCCGGTACCCGCTTTGTGCAGCCACTGCCCGCAGACAGCAATGCATTTATTTATGTTTATCGCGGTGAGGTCAGCGTTGCCGGGAAAACGGTACCGTCGAAACGCATGGCCATACTCACGAATGATGCACAGGCAGACGGCATAATCATCGACGCCAGCGCGGAAGCCAAAATCCTGCTGATTGCCGGCCGCCCTCTGGGTGAACCCATCGCGCAGTATGGCCCGTTCGTGATGAATACCGAGGCGGAGATTTATCAGGCCGTCAGCGATTTCCGCGAAGGCAAACTCGGGGAAACCGCGTAGCAAATTAGGATTCGTATTCGGATTCGGTCAGACAGACTCTGAATACCCAACAACAAACAGTGATTTGAAAATAAAAACTCCCGCAAAAATGCGGGAGTTTTTTTGTCCTGCAGCGGCGTGAAACGCACGCTGCTTTCGGGCGATTTACTGGTTCGCGCCTTCGGCTTTCTGACGAGCGAGGCCGGCGTTGATCATCTCAGCGCGCAGTTCATAAGCCAGTGCCTTGGCTTCGCTGCTGGCAGCGATGCTCTCTTCCATCTTGCCGCGCATTGCAGCCGCGGTCGAACGTGCGGTTGCAGCAGTACCCGCAGCGTCATACGCAGCGACTTCCGAACGCTTGGCTGCAATCACAGCCGCTTCAACCGCTGCGCGCTGCGCTTCAGTGATCGCCAGTGCGGTCTTGCTGTTGCTGACAGCAGAATTAGCCGCAAGGACTGCCTCTTCGGCACGATCGATCGCATTACGCGAGTTCGACTCCGCCGCATTCGCAACACGGACAGCTTCCTGCGACGTGGTGTTCGCTTCCGATGCGCTCTTCACCGCCTCCTGCGAAGCGTTATTCGCCTCTTGCGACAGTTTCGATGCCGTTTCGGAAGCCTGCTCGGCACCCTTCGAACGGCTGACGGCGCTTTCCGACATCGCCTTGATTTCTGCGAGTTGTGCATCAACCGATTCCTGCAGCGCAGCCAAGTCCTTGTTCGTGGCGCAGCCGGTCATCAGGCCCGACATGATGACCAACGCGGAAAGTCCGGCCACTCGACCCAAAGTTTGTTTCATCTTGCAATCTCCTATGCAGTGCTAAATAGTAAATAGAAATTCGATTGAACTGCGTGCAAAAACCTGAGATGCCAGCAAAAATTGCGGACACACTTTGACACAAGCGTAACTTATTATAAAACTTTCGTTCTATCAACGATTTTGACGCGGCCGCTAATCAGAATGTGAATACACACTAACCTGCACAACCTTCTCCCGCAAAGACAATAAAAAAATGACAATGCCGTTCAGACCGGCGCCAGAATAAAAATCAGGGAAAATTTGAAGTCAATCTGCTGCCGATTATGGGCATTTAAAGCGGCAGAGGTGATGCGGAATCGCCGTAAAAGCGCGATGGTAGCTTGGTCGATAAAGATAAACAGACGTTGCTTATATGCAACGTCTGTTTATCTACCTAAAATCAGGTCAGCCCGTTGGAGCTTCGGTAACTGTTCAGGAAGTCGTCGAGCTTGATGCCATCGAGCTCGACAATCGCGGTGATACCCGAGCCGTCGATATCGTAGGCAACGAAAGTCGTATTCGAAAATGACGACCCTCCTGCGAACACGCCGGACACCGGTGTCCCGCCGCTCCCGTCGGTATTGAAATGGGAGATCGCTGAGAGCGTGAAGTTGCTCAGCGTCGAGGTGCCACTGATGGATTCGATTCCGAGCAGGCTGCCGAAGTGCAGCGTATCGCTGTCCGGCCTGAATCCGGATAGCCGGATAACCGGTATCGCGGCCGCCGTCAGGTTGTCCTGATCCGCATCGAAATGAATGATCGCGTGTCCGGGGCTGCTGCCGAATGCGATGTTGATTGCTTGCACGAACTGGTTGCTGGCGGCTGCACTGTCACCTGCCAGCGTCAGCTCGGCAGTACCGCGCTGATTCGCCCCGCCCAGACTGACCGCCCCTCCGGCCTCCGCCAACTGCAGCGATGCGATCGCATGGTCGCGCGTCTGCGTGGCATTGAGCATCAGATCAATGCTGGCGCTGCCGAACTTGCCCAGGTCCAGCGAGGCAGCCGCTGTGGCGCCTGCGACTGAACTCATGCCGCTGTCGGCGACGAGCCGAACCTGGCCTCCCACCGACACGTCGGTGCCAGCGCCCTGCGATAAGGTCAGATGGACTTCGCTGCCGTCACCGATCGCCTGCGCACTGGCATCCTTGGTAATTGACAGGCGTGCTGACGTTGACGTGAGTGACGCATCAATATCGCTGGAGTCGCCACTGGCGATCAGAGATACACCCCCATTGATCGTCAGTGCGCCCGTCTCTGCTGACAAGACCACCTGGGCTGCGCTGCGTGAGGCACTGGAAAGCACATTCAGCCCACCCTGGGTAAGGCTGAGGCTGTCTTTAGCGCTTGCATGAAAGTCTGCGTGACTGTCCACTCCCGTCGCCGCCACTGACAGCCCGCCGACGGAGATGTCGCCGTATTTCGCCGTCAGCGTAGCCCGGGCAACGCTGGACGCAGCCGACGCGGTGACCTTGAGCTGCTCGGCAACAATGACTTCGTTGGAATCAGGAGCAGACGACGCTTCCGCCGCTGCTAATGTCAGCAGTGCGGATGCGCCAGCACCTTCGGCCCGGATGCTGACATCCTTGCTGATCTCCACACCGTTGTAGGGATTTGCTGCGAGCGTAACTACCGAAACGGCATTCGTTCCGGTAGCGACCAGATTCAATGCACCGGAAACCGTGATGCGCCCGGGAAGATCCGGCAAGGTCGCTGTCGTCCCCGACGGCTCCGTGTTGGCATGAAAATGTACATGGCTTGCGTCGCCGGTCGCGGCAGCGGTGACGTCGCCACGTATCAGCAGATGGGCGTACACGCCCGTGAACATGGTCAAACTGATCGAGCGTTCTACGGAAGCGAGCAGGTTCAGACTGCCGCCGACCTGTAGCTCCCCCCTACCGGAGGACAGTTTCAGGTTGGCCTCGGCATCAGCATTCGACGCCGTCACCGTCACACCGCCAGCAACAGCCAGCTTCGCCGAAGGGAGCTTGCTGGCGTCAGTCACATCCGAGGCCAGCAGATGATTTGACCTGGCCGCCGCATCAAGGGTGGCATGACTTCCGGCACCGGCGGCGATCACCTTCAGCGCAGCGGCGAAGCTAAGCGTATCGTTGTGTGTCAATTCATTGGCGGTAGCGACGCTGTCCGTGCCGTTGGCCTGAACAAGCGCATCTCCGGCGATACTGAGCTTGCCCACGCCGGCGTTCAGATTGATATCAGCACTGTCTCTTTTGACAGCGCCGGCCTGCAAATTCAGGCTGGCGGAACCAGCCGACGCTTCGACATTCAGTGTGCCGATGCTGAGGTTGCCATTGAACGCATCGAGATCCGCCATCGCCTCGGCACCGAGCCCGCGCGATTTGACCGTCACAGCGCCACCGATGGTCAGCGCACCCGCGCCGGACACGCCCGTCGCGAATCCCGAGCTATCGAGCATGAGTTCACCGACCTTGAACGCGGCATTTCCATGGGACTGCATACCCGATGCATCGACCAGAAGCGAAGGCAGCGAAATCGTTCCTTCCAGCGTCAGCAAATCAAGCTGCGCCGTGCTTTGATATCCACTCGCTGCAACCGATGCCGCACCACCAATGCCGATATCCGCTTGTCCCTCAGAAGACAACAGCACGGAAGCCATTGACCTGGCGCCACTGGCTTCGACGAGCAAGAGACCTGCCACCGAGAGGTGTTCGCGGCCATCGTCCAGAGCAGTCAGCGCATTGTCTGCCTCAACATGCGACGTGGCACCCGCGCCGGTGGCACGCACGAGGAGGCCGCCGCCAAAAACGACATCGCCCGTGTTCACGCGGTCCTTCACCATGACGGTCGATTCATCGCCGCTTGCCTCGGCTCGCATCATGCCATTGACCCTGAGCCCGTCTAGAGTCGCATGGGTCAGATCGAGCTGTACCGACGAACCGAAACCTGCCGAAGTCAGCGTGGCGTTTTCCTGAAACCAGACAATCGAGGCCGAACCAAAAGCTGGCGGGCCCCGATACACCACATTCACGGCACTGTAGGCGCCGAGCGCGTCGATAACGACTGCACCATTGATCTGAACGGAGCTGCCGGAATTGATCAGGTTGAAGCTGGCCGTCGATTGCACTCCGGCAGCGCCGGCGATGAATTTTCCGGTGACGTTGAACCTGAATCCGGGCACGACGTCTACCGCAGCTTTGGCCTCGATACCAGACGCCAACAATTCCAGGTCTCCACCGATCGTGACATTTGACTGAGGGCCACTGGCAGTCAACAGCGCGATTGATTCGCCGCGATAGGCATCGGACACCACCGTCAGTTTGCCGGTGCTGACACTGCCTGACGATGTTTTGAGCTCCAGCGTATGGCGCTCTACAGGCTTTGCAGAGACCGTCAGCGCGCCCTTGCTGATATCACCCGACAGAATCACCTGGGAATCAGCATCACTCGTCTCGGTCAACGGAACCGTCGAGAGATCCAGCTGCAAATTGTCCGGAATGGTTTGCGTGGTCATCAGGTTCGAACCGGGAACCGCGCCGTTGGCGCCCTCCGTCAACCTGATCAGCCCTGTCAGCCCGGAACCGTCATAGTCGAATGCCAGGTATTCATCCTGCCCGATCAGGGTGGTCACGAAACCACCGTCGGCGTGACCTGCCAACCGGATTACCGCCTTTGCCAGAAACTCATCCAGCTGCGCATCCATGCTGCCAGCCGAGACGCTGATGTTACCGAGCCATGCTTGCGCCGATGGCTGGGTGAAAGTGAATCGGAACTTGTCGACTCCCTGCCGGAATCCCGACACATTCATTATCGTCGCCTTGGCGGTTTCGTTGCCGAGGTCTTCATCTGCCATCGACAAGCCGACGATGCTCTGCCCCACCGGCACGCTGATGCTCACCTGGTTCAGCAATCCACCTCTCAATTGCAGATACGCGCGGCCTGCGCCATTACCTGAGCCGATCTGCGCCGATCCGCCGTATCCGGAGGACGCCACATCCAGCACCGCCACGTCGAGTGCATGCACCGGATCGATCACCCAGACCTGGCCGGGAAGCGCCGACAGTGCCTGCACCTGCAGCCGCGCGAAAGCGCCGCCAAATCCGGTCTCCTGCGCGGAGCCTGCTGTCACGGTTGCCTGTCCGCTGAAATCGGACAGTTTGGCCATATCAAGCATCGCCTTCGCACCGAGGCCAACCGATTGCAGATGAATATTCCCGCCGACTGACAAGGCCGATGTGCCCGCCAGACTCGCCACCGCGCTGCTGCCCACACCATCAGCCATCAGGTCAATCGATCCGCCGATGCGGCTGGTCACTCCTTCTCCCTGCGGCCGAACCTCAAAGTCGGCCAGCGCGGACGCGAGGATGCCATTCGCCTGAATGCTGAGATCGCCACCGACGATATAGTGCGCGCCCGGCCCTTCGACAAGCACGGTCGCTCTGGCTCCGTAGTTGCCGCCATCCGTTTTTCCGGCGGCGTAGGACAGCAGATTGAAGTTAGCGTCGACAATGAATTCCGACGCAACTCCGCCTTCCGTCGCCTGGTTCAGATGAACATCCAGCTCTGCATTGCTGTTGAATGCCTGAGACATCACCACCGCTTCGGCCAAACGAATGTGTCCGGATACGGAATTCAACTCTGCCAGCACTTGACCGTTCACGGCGCCGACATCGGATTTGATATGGATTGGTCCCGAGATGTCGATATGCTTCGTCTGCTCTGAAAAAATCAGTCGCGTGGCATCTCGTGTTCCTGTCAGCGTACCCGACGCGCCGTTCCGGTAGACAAAAATCAGACCGTTGATGGCCACGTCTGCGCCATCGGCATTCAACACTGCGTCAGCTGCGCTGCCATAGCCTTCGGACTGGACGCGTAGCGCCAGAGGCATGTCGACGGAAGGATCGCCAATGGATAAATTATTCGCTGCCTCAAAGGTCGCGCGCGAGTAAGCGAAAGCATCGGATGCGTTCAACCATACGTTCTCGCCAAAAGTGAGATTGGTGCCCGAGATGAATTCCGATCGAATCTCGCTTCCTGTCTTCGCGGCACGCTGCTGCAAACTCAGGATGTCGGTTGCGCCAATGCGTGAACCCAGCTCCGATGCAATGGTCGCATTCGCGCCAGCAGCGCTGAAGTTCAGTCCGGCCGTATTCAGGAAATGCCCAGCATCGGTCACCAACGAGAGCGCGATCTGCTTATCAGTCGTCGTCTGGTCGGCATTTGCGTTCAGCTGAAGTTCGTGCACGCTGATAGCGCCGCTGGCTGCAGCCGATACAGGCAGCCATCTCAGACTTGCGACGCCATTGGCACCAGACACATTCAGACTCAGCAGCTGCGCAAAATTCAGCGCCGTAGCCGTGTCGCCCTGCAGGATGATTTCCGTATTGGCGTACGCACCGACACCCGAAGCAGTCTGCGTCCAGGTGTCAGCAACCGACACCGTCGCCTGATTCGCCGTTATGTGAGTCATCGTGGTCGACCCGGCACCCGCTGCACTCAAATCCACCTTGCCGGACAGATTGATGACTCCGCCTGTCGCAACGATATTCAACAATGCCTGTGAATCTGCACCAGCAGCCACCTGCGACAGTCCGGCCAGCTGCACCGTGGTGTCCGTTACGCTGCCATTCACTCTACCGGACAAGGTCACTGATGATGTCGCGCCACGCCCCATCGCCTCGATCAGGGTCGCACCATGAACCGTCACGGAGCCCGCATCTGACCGGAGCACGATGCTCGCGCTGCTGCTCAGCCCCGTTGCGCGCGACTGCAGATTGCCAGCAGCGACGTTGCCGCTGGCCGCAATCAGATCCACTTCGGCAGTATTGTTATAAGTCTGTGCGCCCGATGACAAGACCGCGCCGGAGGCGATCGCTGCCACGTCGCCGTAAACGAAGTTCGTTCCGACGTTCGCACCCATTCGCAGGCCCGCACCGGCTGACAAAAGATCAATCGTCGACGAACTGCCGGCACCTGCCGCCCTAGCCACCGCGCCTGCGGCGACGACACCGCCTGAGCCGGCTTCCAGTTGCAGGTGAGCTGTGCTGCGGACCGCATGGCTGACCGACGACATCATCCCGGCCTGTAGAGCCTGGTTCAAAGATGAGCCCAGGGTAGCCTTCGCGACGGCATCGGTACCGGTGGCGACCGCGGTAATCTCGGCGGTATCGAGCCCGTTGTTTGAGCGTGCCGTCAATATCGCCTTCGATCCGTCGCCCGCCGCCTGTATCCGGACCGGGCCGGCGATACTGCCCCGTGCGGTCGCACTGCCCAGGGAAATCGTTAGCGTGGCCTCGCTGGCGAGCATACCGCGCTGGTTGCCTGCGGCGAGCACCGTCAGCGCGCTGACGCTGGACGTGACGCCTTGCGTGGGATCCACCTCAGGCAGTTTGCCAATACTGAGTTTCGCAAAGGCGCCGAGGCCACGCGCTGTCAGCGAAAGATCGGCCTGCAGACCCTTGTCCTGAGCGGTTTTCAGCAGGCTATTCGCATCGGCACTCGTCCACTTCAGGTCGGTCGAATTACCAAGGTTTTGGCTGTCAAGATCAATCACCACCCGATCATTCGCAGTCAGTGCAGACAGGGCTGCCAACTGCGCCGTCGCCGGCAAGGCTTGCCAGTGGATCACGACGCGATTCGCCGCAAGATCGGCATTGCCGCCCATACCGAAATTCGCTGCGACCAGATTACCGCCGATCTTGTCGGTGTCATCGAGCCGGCCGTCAATATTCTGGTCAATGAAGGCACCCGCAGCGTTCGCGATCACGCGCACGTAACCGGAAGGCGTGGCATCGGCCAGCGCGCTTTGCAGCGAAAGCCGCAGACGCGCAAGCTCATCAGCCAGCAGCGTCTGCGTAGCCGCTGTATCCAGCGTGCCGTTCATCATCGGCTCGTGCGTAGCCACCATCAGCCGCGACAGCTGCGGCAGCACCGCCTGTGCCGCACGTGACAGGCCGTTGTCGCCATCCGCCGCAAGCGCGAATGCCGACATCAGCGGCGCCAGCGCCGCAGCAAGCGCGCCATCGATCGGTAGCGACTGCGGCAGCACGCTGGACATCAGCAGCTTCAGCGTTGCCGCGTCAGCGAGATCGATGCTGCCGTGATTCACCAGGTAATTGCCCAGCTGTCGCGCCACGTCGGCAGTAGCTTGTGCGGAGGCGGCCACATCGGACGCATCACTCTTACCGCTTGACAGAGCGACCAGTACATTCAGCAGCGCATTCATCTGTCGCTCGACAACGATGCGCTGCGGATCGCTCTGCTCAGGGGCGACTGACATCAGCCGTTGCGGCGACGTCGGCACCACTAGCGTGTCGGCAGTGAAGTCCAGATCTTCCGTGTAGCGCGCATCCGCATCGAAATTCGATGGCGCACCCACAAAAAGCGTGTCCCTGAATCTCTGCGCAGCCAGCGTTGACAGCGGGCTCAGCACAACCTGGAAATGTGTATCGCTGTCGGCAATCGCATGCGTCAGATACGCCATGTATTGCACCGGGCCGGAGACAGCGAGTTCCTGGCCCAGCACTGTGGACGAGCCACCGGTCGACGTGAACTGCAGCACACCCTGGGTTGTACCGAATGCCTGCACGATGGTGTCCGGCAGCGTGAACTGTCCGCGCACTGCGGCAGTATTGCTGCTCGACAGCGTCGCCTGCGTCTCGTTCGCATCGACCCGCGCATCGGCGTTGGCGTCATGCGCCATCACGACACTGGCACCGGCCAGCGGATCGTCACTGACCAGTCCGGCACGCGCGGAGATCAGCGTCGTCGCTGGTGG
>JACCDS011281685.1_pt1 | contig 13031 bp, 17 predicted proteins | sample 7446441 | NCBI WGS metagenome assembly JACCDS01 (sample SAMN15323445, study PRJNA562643) | freshwater metagenome | isolation source: river surface water | place: USA:Blue River Watershed | collected 2017-08-17
AAGCATCAGGGCCATTAAGCGTAGAAAAAGTCTGGATTGATTCGATGATTCCTTCGCTCCAAGGAATAAGTGAGAGCGAAAGCAATCGCTCCAATCAGGAAGGACTCCGGCTCCAGACATTCACCAGTCGCTACACGCAATCTGCCGAGCAGGCGAGCTCAGCTCAGCAAAAAAGATCCCAGAGCATCGGCTCTCTGGTCAACAACCTGCGTATCGCAGGGTAAACGAATGAGTGACGAGCAAACTGGCAGCCCGCAAGGAGAACAGGCAATGCAGTCAAACGCCGTACTCAAGGAGGCGGCCGCCATTCTTCAGGGTCTGAGTAATGGCGGTTCATTTGGTACTGCCGTGAACTTCAATGAAAAAATGGCTGAGGCTCTTTACAGCCGTGGGTATGTGCAGTACCAGCAAGGTCGATATGAAGATGCCAAAAAAACCTTCGGTTACATAATCTTCAATGATCCGATCAATGTACGTGCTATGCGGGGAATGGCGAGCAGCTTGCAAATGCTCGGCGAGTATCAACACGCTTTGACCTTCCTGGTTTATGCGGCAATGGCCGACGATGACAATGCAGATGTAAGCCTGCAATTAGTCGAATGTTTTCTCCATCTGGGTAGAAAGAGCGATGCACTCGCATTGCTGTCGGACATAAGAGCGGCCAATCAAAATGATCCGCAGGATGATTACATCAGTAAAAAAATTTCCGGGCTCAGCGCACTCTTGGGGCTCGATGAAAACAAGAGTCATTAAACTGATCTGGGAGAATCATGATGGAAAGAGTATCTCGGCAACAAGACCAGGTCAGCAGCGGAACAGTAGCGCCGCAGACAGCGCTGCCCGTGGCGCCGGGCGCTGCAGGCGTACAGACACCACAAACGGTTTTTGCAAGACCGGCACGAACGGAGAGCCTGCCGATGGTATTCGAATCAGGCCATCGAGAGCCTGATTTGCCGACAGCCGCCTGGAACTCTGCGCCGCGGATCCCGCCAATGATTATTGAGCCCGATATTGCACAATTCATGGCTGCATCTGAGATGAACAAATCTCAGGACATGCAAATGGCAACAATATTAAAAAATCTCAAATCAGCTTCCGAAAGGCTCGATACACATAATAAAGAAAAAATGGAGAAGCTGCATAAAAGAATGGACTATATTCTTAAGGAAATAGAAAAACAGAAGGAGGCAAAGCTTACTGGCGACATTTGCTTTGGAATTGGCATAGCCGCAACAATATTATCTGTGATCGGGGCAGCTTTACTTACGTTTGTCACCCTCGGGGCGGCTGCACCTGCATTAATTGGCGCGGTCGTCGCAGCCTGCAACACCATTATGGACTGCGTCGACCGGGGCCTCAAAGATCACAATGTGAAATTCGAATCGGGCCCATTGAAAGGAAAGCCTGCGACTGCCTCTTTCGCGGGCCTGATGGGATCGATGTACGAAGCAATGATGGTCTCCGATCCTGGCTTCCAGAAACTACCTAAAGAAGAGCAGGAAAAACGCATCCAGGGGGTACATATTGCGATGGCAGTGTTAACGGCAATCATGTTTCTTACCATCGGAATAGCTTGTTCAGTTGCTTCGGTGCAGAAAGTCGCTTCCGAAGGCGTAAAGGTGGCGAGTACTCTCTCGGGCACTGTGGGAAGAGCCGCTGCGAGTATGGTGGGAAAGGGCGCTGAAATAGCACAGATCGTTGCGGATACGGCTAACAGTGCAACGGCAATTAGTGCATCTGTAATCGGATCACAACTTGCCTACATCTCATTTGAATCTGCGGAACTAGACAACCAGAAGCAACATCTCGAGGCGCTTGCCGAAGCAGTTCAGAGGTTGATTAATTCATCGCAAGAAGCTTTTGAAAGTATTCAGGAAATGGTCGCAGATTTTCTGGAAAACGTAACAAATTCTAATAAAGAATATTATGAAGTAATGAACAGGGTAACCAGAGATTCCTGAAAGATTATTTAAGGAAAAATTAAATATTGGAGGAATTTATAATGAGTACGCCAGGAATCAGCTTGTCATTGCATGACTCACTCAGACAAATCACGGCATTGGCTGATAACAAAAATATTCCGCTTGGCGAGAAGAGTGAAAAACTTTCCCGGCTTGCCGAGCCGGTCCTCCAAATGCTGGAAAACACTATCAAAGATGTTGGCGGTACGAGACGTCAACTTCTGGAGGGATTGAAGGGAATTATTCAAAGCGGCGACTGGGCAAAACTACCCAGTCCATCCAACATGGATCTGACTCTAGACAAGCTGGAGCGTATCGGATTCTCTATTCAGGATGCGAAAAATAATTTGACAACGGATGCCGAGTCTATATTGCGTCTGCTGCTGGAAATCATGAGAAAGTCAATGTTGGAGAACAAGTTCCATCAAACAATCCAACATAAGATGGACATTGACGCCGCGAATGCTGCAAAAACTGCCCGCTCTAATGCTAATAACGAACAATTAAGTTCAGATCTTGCCTCGTCAATTGCTCAGGGAGTTGCTGCTGTTGCTGGACTCGCTGGCTCAGCAGTTTCAATGTGGAAGTCCGGAGCTTCGTCATTGAAAGCACAAAAAGCTGTTGCGATAGGTTTGAAGAATACCGCAGATGGTAAAAGGAGCCTTGCCAGAGTAGAAGTTGATCTCGCAAATAATAAAAATGAGTTGAGGAAATTGCGAGCAGAATTAAGGGATGTAAAGCAGGAAATTGCTGAATTTAATAAACTAACAATAACAAAAAACCGCACTCCCGAGCAAAATACGCGTCTTAATGAATTAAGTCAAAGAAATAATAATAATCTGGCGAAAATAACATCTTTAGATAAGGAGTGCAAAAATTTAGAGACTAAAATCATTGCTGATAATAAAGAGCATAAAAAGCGCGATTTCAATATTAGAAGTGAAACAAAAGATTCTGATGTTCTGCTTGCCGAAGGAAATGCATTTCAATCTTTATTTGGTGGAATCTCTGGTTTGACCAATTCACTTGGAGGAATTGCATCAGCGAGCGAGAAATTCGATGCAGGCACGGAGCAGGCGAAAGCAGATCAAGCAGGTATTGAGAGGGAGGTCGCCCAAAAGATGTTCCAGGCAGCGGGTGAATCGGCCAGTTCTGCAAAAGAAGGAATGCGAGCGGCTATTGGGATGATTTCTGCAATACAGCAGACTTTAGGTAATCTGGGATCGACCCTGGCAAAGAACTCGGTATGAATTCGCTTACCAATCCACCGATGCCGAATAATCCGGTCACTCCGGAGTCGGCATTACAACTCGAACAGATTGCTTTACTAAAAGAGCAACTAAAGCGATTACCGGAAACAGCGCGCTTCAGCGACGAGCAGATAGAAATAATCTACGGAATTGCCTATGCGATGTTTAACCAGGGAAAACTGGAGGCAGCACACGGCCTTTTTGAAACTCTGGTTATTTATCGTCCATTGGATGCACGTATCATGCTTGCCTATGGCATATGCTGCAAAAAAATGCTCCGATTTGATTCAGCGATTCCGGCGTTAACTGCAGCTTTTTTTTGCAATCCGGAAGATCTGAGTTCCGCGATTCATCTTTCCGAGTGTCTTGCTGTCATTGGAAAATACGATGAATGCCGACAAGTTCTGGATCCGCTTGTGCAGTTGACAGATCTTGATGAAAAATTTTCTTCAATAAAGCACCGCGCTGAAGCTCTGCGTGAAATGCTGAAAATTCATCAGAACGGAATTTCTAATGCGAGAGAACAATAAAAATCTCCAAAGTAAAATTCTCAGTTCCAGCGAGATAAGATTATTGGCTGCAATAGGATTTTTGTCGGCACGATTTGGCTTGTTCGGGCAGGCGTCACAGATATTTGAAGGCCTGTTGCCAAATGTACCGGGAAAACCATTCGTTTACATTGGCCTGGCCTTGGCAAAGCTTTGTATAGGTGAATATACACAAGCCGTTTCAATACTTCGTGAACGCGGATTAGTTGCTTTCCCGGATGACCCGGAATTGTCTTCCTGGCTAGTGATTGCACTCCATTATTCAGGCCATTCATCAGTAGCAATAAAAATTGCGAACGATATCAAATCAGCTGGCGATAATGATGATTTCTCACGTGTTTTCCAGAAAATATTTTCTAACCAGAAGGGGCGCATTTTTCCTGTTCCGCCTACGGCGGACTCAAGCATTAACGCTATATCGACTTCTTGAGGCCATATGCCTAATTTCCCTTTCACTGGTATGCGCCCTACAGGCGTTATGGGAGAGCGAAGAAAATGGATATAAATCCTGACATTTTTTATCCTTCAGATGATATCGCAGCGACTGGCGGCGGGAATTTGCCGTTTGCGTCTCCATCGGTAATCGAAGGAGGAAAAGTATTTTCAAATCTGGTGACTGGCGATCGAACACTCCCCATTGAGCCAATCGACAGAATGCTGAGTGTCCACACCACTGAAAAAACATCAGTCAGTGCGATGGGGGAGATGCTGGTCGCCAAGCTTGATGCCGTTGGAAGTGAGTTCAAGGAAAACATGGCAAAGGCACACACGGAAATGAACAAGGCTCCGGACCAATTATCACTTCGTGATCTGCTGAAACTCGAGTACGAGTTTGCCGTCATCACCTTGCAGATCGACGTGGTCAGCAAAGGCGTCCAAAAAGCCGTTCAGAACGTTGATACGCTCGTAAAAATACAATAATGAGAAAGCAAATCTCTCGCCTGGTTGCCATCTTTTCAGTGATGTTCTTTGTCGCTTGCGGCGGAAGAATAGAGTTGTTACGCGATATCTCTGAATCAGAAGCCAACGAAGCGATGGCGGCGCTCCTTGATGCAGGCATATCGTCATCCAAGATTCCTGGAAAAGAAGGTCTGGTCAGTTTGGATGTTGATCAGTCCAAGGTCGCACAGGCAATTGCAATACTCAATGCCGAAGGCTTGCCGCGGGAAAGATTTGTGAAGATGGGCGACGTATTCCGTAAAGAAGGATTGATATCGTCGCCACTCGAAGAGCGTGCTCGCTATATCTGGGCGTTGTCACAAGAACTATCAGCGACGCTTTCACAAATCGATGGGGTGATCAAGGCGAGGGTCCATGTGGTTCTGCCGGAAAAAACAGGAGGCGGAGAACCTTCACTGCCATCATCTGCAGCAGTGTTCATCAAGCACAAACAAGGAGTGATACTCGATGATTCAGTCGCGCAGATTAAACGACTCGTTTCCAACAGTATTCCAGGCCTTTCATCGGACAAAGTAACCGTTGTCATGTTGCCGTCAATTGTGCAGCGTGATGAACTAGCCACGGACAGGCAGACCTCCGCCCCGGTAAGAACAAACAACACTGAGCGAACCTCCAAGTGGAGTGCCCATATTGGGATTCTGGCTGTGATTGTTGCTCTGATTTCTGTCAGCTTGGCTGCAGGCTTCCTTTTCTGGCGAATTCGAAAAAAACGGCTTGATCCGAAGCCGGCAAATGCCCCGAAAGCGGCCGACGCGATGTCGTCATGAGTTTTGATTTATGGATGAGCTACGTGAACTGCTATCGAGCGGCATTCAGCAAAAGCATTCAATCATGCGATTTAATTGCCTGCCTGCCAGTTACCTTCATCCACTGCGGAGGGAGGACTTCATCCCTGGATTACCGGACCGCGTATGGGAAACGCCAAGAAGCTGGGCGCGGCTTTCCAGAGTGATTCTTGAACATGTGAATTTATCTGAATCTTTCTTCGAACCGAATCACTGGGGATGGTCGATTGCATTGCTTTCTCCTGAGAAGTTAAAGCAGATTGCACGGTACTCAGGAGCGATCGCATTACTGAACAAAGTCAGATCAAGTTTGGCAAGGGAGCATGTACTTGCTTGGAAAAAGCTGCTTGGCGAAGACGCTTACCTGTTTGCTATGACTTCGGCATCGTTATTGCCAATCACAAATTTTTGCACTGTATCCGAAACTGATTCACAACCTGAAACCGTTGGTTATTCGATTATATCCGCTGTTTTTCAGTCTATGCCGACTCCCATGTCTACCCGGTGTCAATTAAAGATTCCACCTGCCTCGTATTCAACGGACATTGATTCCTCAAAGGCCAGACGCATTGTGACTACTATTAGCGAATTGTCGGGGACACGATGGTTTTCATAGATCGAATGAAAGTATTTCCGCCCCGTCCGGCGCCTCAGAATAAAGTTATCAAGGGAAAGGATTTCTGGGCTTTTAATCGGGCCAGGCAAGTGCTGGCTGCTGCAAATGTCGAGAAAAAAAGAATTATTGAGTCTGCACTCAATGCTTTTGAGGAAGAGAAAAAGCGCGGTTACAGAGAGGGTCAGGAAAGTGCGAAATTTGAACAGAGCGCAAACATGATCGCTATAGTTAGTCAAACGGTCGATTATTTTTCAAAAGTCGAATCGCAAATGGTGGATCTTGTTCTTGAGGCTGTGCAAAAAATAGTATCCGATTTTGATGATCGGGAAAAAGTTGTAAAAGTTGTTAAAAATTCTTTGTCCTTGGTCAGAAACCAAAAGCTTATTACTGTAATTGTTCACCCCTCGCAAAATGAATCAATAAAAAACAAGGTCAACGAATTGAAAGACTCGTTTCCATCAATTGAGCATATTGACGTTACTAGCGACCCGGCTATTTGTATCGATGCATGTATCATCGAATCAGAGATTGGCAGAGTTGAAGCAAGCATGAGTAGCCAAATAGAGGCACTGCGATCAACACTCGAACGGGTGTTTGGCGCTGGCGAAAAGGAATCACTTCCGGATGATTCTACAAATAAATATATAGATAGTGAAAACCCAGAAGACTTGATTTTACCAACTGCTGAAATGCAAATTTCCGAAAGCTAGTATGAAGATGACTACGCATAATCCGAAATGGCGAGCTTGATTTGTTGAGCTTTCAGAGGGGATTTTCAGAGAGCTTGGTTTTTCTCCGCCCTCGATGTTGCATGAAGAAAGTTTACCGTTAGCGATGGAATTGGAAGTCGATGGCATCGCTGTCGAGATTTTGCATTCATCGAGTGATTTAAATGATCGTGTGCTTGTAATCTGTAAACTTGGGAAAATTCCTTCTGTCCATCAAGACTATGGACTTAAAATGCTGATGAAAGAAAATATAAATAATATGCGAATGCATGCAGAATGGTACGGAATTTCTGCTGAAAATAAAGAAGTTTGCTTGCTTTTTCATAAAGAGTTGACTGATATTACTCCTCAGGGAATTTTGCAAGACATGAAAAACTTGATTGCCAACTCAGCTAACTGGGAGACCAGATTTTTTGATCCGGCTCCCCAGCGCTTTGAGATGGCAGTTGAATTTCAAAAATCAACTCTCGCTTGAACTATGGGAGGACCTATGCATGATGCTGAGGCAGATATCTACAGAAAAAATTTCCTCGCTGTCGTCGATGAGCTTCGCGCCGCATTGGGATATGCACTCCGCGATTGCGACCCGGAACCTGGGGAAGAATTGGCAATGGAAATGATGTATGGAAACTTTGATTTTTCGGTTGTCCATTCACATAATTTCCGTCCTGACAAAGTTCTTCTAGAGTGCGATTTTGGAGAAGTGCCTGAGGGGCGCCGAGGTGCTATTTTGGAAAAACTTTTGCAGATGAATACAGTACTCGCGGAGCTGGATGGGTCCGTATTTTGTCTATCCCAGGATTCCAGCCGGCTCATATACACGCTACCGATGCGGCTTTCTACCATGGATGGGCATCAGCTTCTTTCGAAGATGACTGAGATCGTATGGCATGGCAGGCGTTGGCTTGAGACACGTTTTCTTAACGATAAGAATGAAGAGCGTGGTCAGCTACTCAATCCCGTTCATCTCGCCTAATTTGCGGTTTCTACAATAGCAACATGTATTTCAGAAAAATTAAATTTTCCGTATTACTATTTCATTCGAAAAATTCTGCGGTATGCTGCTTTAATAATTTTAGCACTTCATTTAATACTGATAATGAAAGAGATCGTTGAGGAATTCGAATTGCAAAAATCACGTTTTTTTCAGTGCAAGCGATCTGGAGCGGCCAGTTTGAAAAGTTAATATATTGACACTTTTGAAGTGCTGTTTTTAAATTGGCGGAAGATATGTAGACAGTAGGTCTGGATATAAAAACAATGAACTCAGGTATGGTTAAATCCTCCGAATTAATCATCCCAATCATGCTGCCATTGTCAGAATCGAGATGTAGTCTGTTTTCTCTATTCAGGGCGAGATCCGGAATGCCAATTTGCATGCCGAATTCCGCTACGATGCGCTGAGGCCAGTCCATATATTTTACTTTTCATTAGGTTGAATCGCTTTTTCTTCGCGCATCTCTTCCCGTTCAATTGTCGCATCTAATGCAGCTTGAAGCGAATCAAGTAGCGCAGAACGTGCTGTTACATCATCGAAGACTTTGATCGGCATCTCTCGAATTATTTGCGATAATCCAGTCAGAAAATAAATGGCAGGAGCGCCATCGGGGACTCCGAATTCGCGTGCCATGCGCTCAAAATGAGACGCTGGCACCCATCCGGAGGAAAAGGTCCCTAATAATGCCAGCAGCAGGTTGCGAACAGTCAGACCATGCTCACCGGATGGCAAGTCCATAAAGTCTTCCTAGAGACGAAACAAAAGCTTGCAGGCGTTCAACTATAGTTTTCAGTACGTGCATGGTTTGAATTTCAGAGAGAATTGCATAAAGTTTTTCCTTGTCTGTTGAGCGCATCTCTTCACTTAAATTCAGTTCATGCGATAGGGTCTTTTCGAGTATGGGGATCACCGTCTGAACCAGCGCTGTCTCAGGGTGTTTTCTGAGCAATGCTTCCATTGTCGCAGTGAGCCCAGTTGCTGTGCCATGCACCAGCTCATCATACGTTTCAGCCAGTTCGGGACTGCCGGAGTCTCCCGCCTTGTTCAGTAGATTGCGAAATGCGAGTAGATGAGTGCCGTGCTCTCTCTCCAGTTCGCGGATTTCGTCCTGAACTTTTTCACGAACCTGGCGTTTCGTGCGTTCATCCAGCGAGGGGAGGCTCTGGGCATCTCGCAGTGCACCTTTCAACGCATTAAGGTCAAAGCGCAAGGTTTCGAACTGCTTTGCAACTTCCTCTTTCTCATTCGGGATCCCTCTGAAATCCTCCAGTAGCGACTGCATTCTCCCTGCATCGTTTCCGGCGTCCTGAAGCTTCTTTGTAAGTGTTGAAAGATCGGGTGTTTCCGCCTTCAGGGGGGACATCCATTCGATGAAATCGCTGTCTGTTCCCCTCAATGCAGAATCCAAGCGTTGTAAGGCGGCATTGAACTCTGCAATTTCCAGTGACGACTTTCCTGGTGGTGGAAGCGGTGTTCCTTTCAGTAGGCGCTGAAGAAGATCTTGCGCAAGATTCGCCGAAGATTTCGTTTGCCCTAACGCACGCAGATATTGCTGGGCATCTGATCGGTTCAATTCATGCGATTTATCGCTGACATTGATCTTCATCTGCCTGATTTGCAGTTCCGTGCGCGGAGCATCGAGCCCAAGTGATTGACGTCGGTAGCTCGTTTCAATTTGTTCGTCAACATCGTCTTCCGGACGACGAACTTTGAGCGTCATTCCATCAAGCGGGCCCTGACGGGTTTGATGCGTCTCTGCCAAACGCTGAGTCTGTGGCAACGATGCGGGATTTACTCGGATATGCGGGTCCATTTCCTTTGGAACATGATGGGTTGGGTGACTTGTAATGAGTGCCCTGATGAACTCCCATGTTCCAATTCCCCACGATTGTCGGAACCCGCATCTCCATAACGTTACGAAGCTGACGACTAAGTGGAAAATTATTTATGAACTGGATTCGCTATGCATGATGACGAGACACTGAGAAAAGCGAATGAGGCCATTCTCAATGCGAGAAAAGTCATTGATGAAGCTGAGGCTGCGCTTCGTTACGTCGCTGAGCAGCAACGTAAGCAGGGAATAACAGCGGACACAATTCAAGCTTTGCTAAGCAGTCATATATCGCCAGTAAAGAAGCTTGAGATTGAAGAGACTGTAAATAGATCGCTTGCAGAAATTCGTGCGGATGCCGAAAAAGCAGCCAGCATGTATCAGCGCAGCGCTCTGCCACCTCGGATCCATCGGATCAAAAATCACATCTGAGTGAAGGGGTCTGACATGCAAAGCAATATCACAGCGTCGGCAATTATTCATACCTTCGAAGTAACTAGCGCTGACGAGGCGCTTGGTCTTACAAGGGCATCGGAGCTTCTTCAGGTTGACACATTCATCACGGCCGCACTGACGGGACTCCGTACCGCGAAGCCAGTTCTCGACCGTTACGCAGCGCTCTCACACCTCGCAACGTCAATCGGCATGCGGGCTTCCGGGAACTCAATACCAATCACTGTTGCAGCATTGGAAGGATTGGACAAATCACAAGCTGCATTGCGGGAGTTTTTTAACCAAGACGGGCCGATGCTCGGTAATGACCTTGCAGAAGCCAATGCAAATTATGCCGAACTTAATTTGGCTGGGATTGCCACTGACGCTCCGATACAAGTTCCGGTACTCGTTGAAGTCGATAAAAAGGATGGTAAGGGGATTATAAAAAGCGTGAGCTGGCTATCCGCTGAGGACGCCGAAATTCTTTCAAAATTTCCAGAATCGCCGAATGCGAGATACCCTGGAGCCGAAGAGTTTGTAAAAACTATAAAGGATGCCAAGGGAAAAGTAATCGAGGAAACGACCTATATAGTATTTAGTGACTATGCAAACCGTCGAATAAGCATAGATGCCCTTGCCGATGCATTGGCCGGTGTTAATCAGAAGGTTCAAGAGGTTGCAAGTCAGGTTTTAATTGAATTGCTATTTGTAAAGGATGTGGCGCGATTTGCGGATAAAAGCCAGAATGCTTCGGAGTATTTCAAGAAAGAGCAGTCAGTGCTGAGTGAGAAAATCGCCGCCGTGACGAGTGAAGTTCTTGATGCGGTAACTAGGTTGAGAGCTTTTCTCAATCGTGAGCGACAGCTATTGATTATTCGTCAGGAATCAGCCGAAGTGGAGATTGAGCATAAAAAATGGCTGGATGGATTGCAAAAAAATACAGTATCTATTTATTCTGAGTATGCTGCTCAAAATGGTAACTATTTAAATTTCTTGCGCAAAAGCGACGTCAACATTGAGTCCAATAATATTAATCGCAAGAATGAGGTGGTTAAAGATAGTGCAGGTCAGGAACAAATAATAAAATCTGAAAAAGATTCGAATTTTCCGGTATCGAAAGATGCGGAGCATGCGAGTGATAAAGGGAAGAATGCGCTCCTTGCGGATCGAAAGAATTCTACTTATTAAGTACCCGATTTTGCAAGGAATTATAAAAATTCATGAGCCTAACGATAAAAATATTGGCTTTCTAAAAGCACCTTCCCGAAGAATATTTATTGAGCTTAAATAAAATGGCCGAATTCAATATAATTACGGATTATGAGAGCAACACCTCATGGTCCCTTTCTGACAATCATGGAAAAGTGATTCAGGCAACGGCTGTAGGAATTTTAGGTGGTATAGGTTCGGCAATGGGCGCGAGCCTCGCAGAGCAGACCGATGTTCTGAGGGAGATGGTAGAGAAATTAACCGAGTTGAGGGAAAATTCGGCCAAGTTCACTCCATCCAGTTTTCCGTCGCTCGAAATAAAAGGGGGAAGCGTACTTCCGCCCGCTGATCTGGATGTCACTAATCTCATTACTGCTGGAATAAACATCTACTCGCCGGCTACGAATGTTTCTGATATTGACAAATTGGTTCAACTTGAATCCTGGCTGGATCGCAATTTCTCTGCCGAGCCCTCCTCCGCAGTTAAGGTGACATACCGTATCCCTGAAAGCTCCGTCGAATCGTGGCTTGTTATTGAGAACTCACTTCCAATTCCCACAATGCCTGCTGGCTCAATACCTGTAAACTCTGCTGGCGAGGTGTCGCTGAATAAGCTATTTTCCTGGGAGGGCGGTTCAGCTACCTACATAATGGTGAAAGATGAGGGTGGAAATATTGTGCGGGCAAATGTAACAGCAACGAACGAGGTTTTTTCTAAAATAACTTCTACAACGGAGTATCAGAATTACATAGAAGCTCTTGCAATAGCTCGGTCAACTTCCGCAATTAAAATTTTAAATGATGACCAGATCAAAAGTTTTTCATATGACACTATTGCGTGGAGAAAGATCGGTGATTCCGATTATAGTTATGCGAAGCTTCCAATTATTAATGTCATGGAAGCTTCAAGGAATGCGGCATCATCTCCGGTAGGAGCGATACTAAAAACTGAAAAAAACGAATATTTTTACGTGGTTTCCACTGGAGTAACTCAAAAAGTTGAGTTAGGTGCCTCTTATATTTTCGCTCCTGGTGAGGTTAGTCTTGCAGCCATTCGTTCCGGATATGGAGATGAGGTGACTACTTCCACTCAAATTACTGCGAAGCAGGGCCTCTTTGTTAATGATTTAATGCACAGACACTCGATGCATTTTGATGCTGCATCCAATATTCTAAAAGCTTTCGTTGATATGATGAATAAGATATCCAATCAGATTTAAAATATTTACAAAATCTAACTGATGAAGCAACATCATTTCAGTTATATAACCGACATGCTCCAGTCGGCTCTTGCGCGTGCGCAAGTCAATCGCATATGCGGTAAAGTCATTCAGGTGAAGGGAACCATCATCCGGGCGGTAATTCCCTCTGTAAAAATCGGGGAAATATGCTTGCTTCGTACGCCAGGCACTCAAATCGACATGAAGGCCGAAGTAGTCGGGTTTTCTGAAGGCTCTGCGTTGTTAATGCCGCTGGGTGACATGCAAGGAATTTCTTCAGACACCGAGGTTATTCCAACTGGCCAAGTTCATATGGTTCCTGTGGGTAATGGCCTATTGGGCCGCGTTCTCGATGGGATGGGAGATCCGCTGGACACTGCAACATGTGGACCTTTGCAGTTCAGCCGCTATTACCCCGTACTTACTGGAGCTCCTGATCCTTTGAGGCGCCGAATCATCAAAGCACCGCTATCGTTGGGCGTCCGTGCACT
>JACCDS010072208.1_pt1 | contig 13029 bp, 7 predicted proteins | sample 7446441 | NCBI WGS metagenome assembly JACCDS01 (sample SAMN15323445, study PRJNA562643) | freshwater metagenome | isolation source: river surface water | place: USA:Blue River Watershed | collected 2017-08-17
CCTGGGAAAACTGCTTCCAGGCCCAGGGGAGCCAACGCACCATCGAGGAGGCCAGCCACAGCGCCCAGAGGAGCATCAGGAGGCGGTACCACCAGATGGAAACGGTGATGCATCCCGGCTGAGGCAGCAGGTTGCCGCAACGCGGTTCGGTCCACTGCAGCATTCCGGAATTGGAGTAGTTGCCGATGATGAACATTTGGGGAGATCCCAGCAGGCCCTCGTTCAGGAGAACGATCATGATGGTGAAGAAGGCCAGCGTCAGGCCGATCAGGAAAAGCTGGAAGAGATTCCGGAGGAAGGGCCTCCCCTCCCACGGCACGGTGCCGCGCCAGGAAAAGAGGAAGAACCAGAGAACCACGGCGGCAGCCGAGGGGAGATTCACCTGGGTCAGTCCGACAAGCATCAGGAACCACGCCACGGATTTGAGGGGGGAGAGGCGCAGGCGGGCGAGGATGGCGGCGGCGATGACCGAGCCGAGCAGCAGCCCCCAGAAACGGACGGCGGGTCCGATCACGGGTCCATAGGTCCAGAGCGTCCACCTCTCTCCGGGAACAGCGATCTCGGTCGTGATGTTGGAGCTCTCCACCGGGAGTCTGATGCTTCCGGCGGTGCTGGTGGTCTCCAGCAGCTGCGGGGTGGTCCAGGCCACCCGGAGATTCTGGGATCCCGGCTTGAGCGCCACGACCAGCTGGTCGCCTTCCATGCGGACCGGGGAGGACTGGCCGGAGAGCTTCAGCGAGGTCACCTGCGCCCCGGAGGGAAGGGTGATCCGAAAATCCTGACCGACGCTGCAGCGCAGGCTCAGATCGAGCGATGACTCTCGCTGACGGCGGCCCAGCACGATGCGGTGACGTCCCTTGTCCACGGTCACGGTAGCCCCCTCGACGGGGACGGGACGGCTGACCGAGAGATCGACCGACTCCCCCGGCCAGGGATGCCAGACCGGGATCAGGTCGGGGGTGCGTTGCTCAAAGACGGGAGCCAGGCCGCTGAAGCCGACGTTCCAGACGGGAGAGGCGGCAAGGCGCCAGAGCTCGGTCCACGTATCATCCTTGCGCGAGGCGATGCGAAGAGCCGTCGTGACAGGCAGCTCGCTGTCCCACGAATAGCTCCCCTCGCGTGCGCCGAGACGCACCTCCACGGCCCCGTCCTTCACGACGGCGTTGGAGCTGAGGATGTTCTCCCCGGGAAGCAGCGGGATGCGCAGCGAGATGGCCCTGCCCTCGGGGGATTTGCGCGTGAGGGTCGTGTGGACATGCCAGACAAGCCCCAGCTCGAGGTTTCGCTCCACGAGCGCGATGCTCTTGAGATCGGGATTGTCGTAGTCGGCACCGCCTCCTCCCGACTTCTGCTTCTGCGAGAGGAAGACCTGCTGCTCGGGGACGCCGTTCGGCTTCACCCCGGTGACCGTCCATCCGGGGGCCTCGATGGAGACCCGACGCGGCTTGAGCTGGAAGGACCACTCCCAATCGGTCACCTCGCCGAGCAGACCGGTCACTTGGATATGGTGCACTCCCTCCGGCACCACCACCCAGAGGAAGCCGTCGGCCCGTCGCAGGGCCTCGGCCGGCTTCCCGTCGAGTTGCACCGTGAGCGGTGACCAGGAAGGTAGATTCCCGGGAACCGGGACCGCCGTGCGCAGCGCGGCATGCACCTCGAGATCAAGCTGGAGGCGGCGACCATCGATTTTGAGCGCTGCCGTCGGGATCTCCGCCGCCGTGGGATAGGCGGTCGAGGGCTCGAGCAGTCGGTCGCGCAGCGTCTCGATCATCTTCTGATCAGGGATCTGGGAATCCGCGGAGGCGTTTCCGCAGGAACCGAAAGCAAGGAAGGCCGCGATGAGGAGCGGCGTCACCGCGCCGGCTCCACGGCCGGAGGCCCGGAGCAGCCCCGTGATCCGACGGGCATCCAGGAGGATCCCCGCAAGCAGCAGCAGGCTGATGATCCGGAGGATGGTCAGGAGACGCTCCACGGGAAGCGGGATCAGGATGGGACGCACGGTCTGGGCCGCCGTGACGGGGCCATTCCATCCGAAGGAGACGCTTCTCCATTTCCAGGTCGGCTGGGCAGGACCGGTCTGGATGTTGGCGCTGAGATCGTTCTGCAAATTTTGCGACGAGAGATAAACGGAGGTATTCCTTGTCTTCCCCTTTTGGACAGAAGCCGTGGAGCTCAATGCCCACGAGGCATTGTAACCATCGGCTTTTGCAGCCTCCATCGGGCCGGCAACCCTTTTTGAAATTTTCCCGGCAGCCCCGGCAACCACAGCATCAACCGCAACGGCGCTGTCATCCCCATCGCCGAGGCTGGCAGGTGCCATCTGCAACGGCTCAGCCATTGCATCCACTTTCAGCTCCCCACCGCTCACTGTCGTTCCTCCGGCATAGGTATTGGACCCCTTAAGTTTTTGAGGCGACGGCACTCCGGGATGACGGGAGACACGCTCCAGTTGGGGATAAAGCGTCTGCTGAAGCTGCTGGGAGAGGAAGGGTATGAGATTCATGAGGAGCACCGCGATGCAGATCCACTTGGCGGCGGAAATCACGCGACCACCCCACCCCTTGTTGAGGATCCGGCCCAAGGCGAGCGGGATGATCAGGATCAGCCAGCTGTAACGGGGGGCGCCCGGCTCGTGATAGGAGAGGGTGAAGGCAAGGAAGGCCACCACGGCGGGGAGGAAGCCCCAGAGGCGGAAGACGGCCATGATGAAGATCAGCAGCAGGAAGAGATCGAGCAGGTTCCACGCCGTCAGCCAGTCGCCGGAGACCCAGTCGGCCCCGAAGAGGGCGAAGAGTCTCCATCCGGGAGGGAGGTTCAGGGTCACCGAGACATTGCCGGCATCGGTCTTCCATCCGGAGGCGGAGAGCTCGGAGGCGACCTTCATCCTGCCGGTGGCCTCGAGCGAGAGATTGCGGGTGCGGATCTCCACGCCGGGGGCGCCGGTGGCGGGATTGCGGGTGATGAGCTGTCCCTCGCTCCTCATGCTGACGGAGCCGAGATCCTCCCCCTCGGTGGCGTCGAGCCGCCAGATCTGCTGACTCCTGCCGGTGATGAAGTCGTGGAAGGTGCACCCCTTGCCATCCATGTCGAGCCAGAGTTGGCGGCTGATGCCGAGTCCCTCGGGCTTCTGCGTCCCCATGCCGCGGAGGCGCTCCTCGAGCCGGATCGGGGAGGCGGTCTCCCAACGGTAGACGGGGTATTTTTTCCAGTCTGCGGGAATGGTCGTCTGCGAGGCATCGACCGGGGAGACCCCGGAGAGATCGACGAGGCGGAAGTCGGGACGAGCGCGGAAGGCGAAGAGCTCCTGCGCGGCGGCGGGCTTCACCCCCTTGGCAAACCCGATCTCGCGGGTGTCCTGCAGGCGGAAGGCGCCGATCTCGACCGTCCATTTGCCGGGGCGGACCTGGGCCTTGAGGCGACCATTCTCATCCACCGCCACGGGGATCCCGTTGCCGGAGACCGAAAAGACCTTCCACCCGGCGGGAAGGACCATGCCGATCTCCTCCTCGCGGTTCTTGCCCGAGACCACCAGCTCCACGCGGGTGCGGAGAATCAACGGCACACCGTCCTCCAGCAGTGAGTAAAGCGTCGTTGAGAGGAAGTCCTTCTCTCCCTGGCGGGCCGTCCCGTCACGCTTGAGCCAGAGATCGCCCTTCGCGTCCCAGAGCGGCATCTCGACAGGCTTCCCCTCGAGGGTCAGGTCGAGCAACCCGATCTCGCGCGGCACCGAAAGCCTCTGAGGCAGGGAATCCCAAAGGAACTTTCCGGCAATCTTGTGCGTGCCGGGCTGGAGGTAAAGCGACGGCTTTTTCTCATGCTCGACCACCGGGACCACGCGTCCGTCGAGGCTCACCGCGAGGGGCCACGCCTCGGCACCTCCGGGCAGCGCCACCCAGGAGGGAGCGAAGACCGTGACGGTGACCTCGAAGCTTCCGGAATCCTTCCCCACGGAGACGGCCAGGCGGGAGGGCCAGAAGGAGAGATGTTTCTCCTGATCGCTGTAGGGAGTTGGGCTCTTTTTGTCCGCGAGCCCCCAGAGGGCCCAGTCCTGCCAGCCCTTCAGCGCATCGGGAACCTGGAGCTGCATCCCATGGCCGGGAGAGGCATTGGTGGTGACGGCAGGTTGGGGAGACGCGGCGCGCAGGGTGACGGTGACGCCGAGGAGAAGGAGCAGGGAGCGGGGGAACATGGGGGGGAATGGTATTTCCCGATGCTTTCCCACCCGCAGAGGGGAGGCAACTGCAAACCGAGGATCCACAACAAAACATCCATGCTTGAAGCGGCAGCCGCAGGAAGATGGTGGACAGTGAGGGGATCGAACCCCCGACCAACTCGGTGTAAGCGAGCCGCTCTACCGCTGAGCTAACTGTCCTTGGAGGGCAATAATCTGAAGTTCCCCGGGGAGAGGGTCAATCCCCGTTTGGTTCGCTGTCCCGATGTTCCGCCATGGTCAAACGGAAATCGTTGGCGATTTTCCGCATGCGGTTCATGGTAGGAGGCTAGTCACCAGAAGACCTATACCCCACGTGAGTCATTCCAAGCGTCAAACTCCTAGTCTTGAGCCTCTTCTCAGCGAGGGGCGTTCCTTGGTGGTCGGCACCCTGCACGAGCCCAAAGGTCTGGCACTCCTCAAAAAACAGGGATCACGCCTCGCGGCGGCACTCGATGTGCTGGAGGCGCGATTGGACCACGTCTCTGCGGTCAAGCTACCCGCCCGGTGGCCGTTGCCAGTCATCGCGACAGCCCGCCACCCCGACGAAGGGGGCGCCGGCAACCTGCGCGCACCGGAACGCCGTCGCCTGCTTGAGGAGGCCCTCCCCTGGGCCGCCGCAATTGATGTCGAACTACGATCGGCGCGCGCCCTTTCCCCCGTGATCGCCGAAGCCCACCAGCACGGAAGGACCGTGATCCTGTCTCACCATGACTTTTCCGCCACACCGACCCTCGCCTCGCTCCGCAAGCTAGCACGGCGCGCCTCGGATGCCGGTGCCGACCTCTTCAAGGTCGCCACGACGCTTCGCGGCCCGGACGATTTGCGTCGCCTGATCGATTTCCAGTCGGCGACGCTTCCGATCCCAGTCACCACGATGGGAATGGGCCCCGCGGGGAAATTCTCCAGGCTCGTTCTCTGCGGTTTCAGGGCTCCCCTTTGCTACGGCTGGCTTGGTGCGCCGCAGGTCCCGGGGCAGTGGCCCGCACTCGCACTCAAGGGGATGCTGGCCGAGGTGCTTCCCTCGTGAGTTGGGGTGCCCTGCTGCTGCCGCTGGTCGCCGCCCTCGGCTACGCCCTCGGGGCGATCGCTGTGAAGCGTGCTCTCGGTGCCGGGGCATCGGGAGGGCAGGTGAACCTTTTCTGCAATGTGGTCATGGCGGGGATGTTCCAACTGCTCTGGCTGATTCCCTGCAGGGAAGCGCATCCGTTCAACCCACTCATTCCCGCCGCCTGCGGCCTGCTCTTCTTTTTGGGGCAGATCTTCACCTTCCGGGCCATCGCTGCCGGGGATGTCTCCGTCGCGACACCGCTGCTCGGAACCAAGGTGCTGCTGGTGGCCCTTTTTTCCGTCTTCCTGATCGGGAAGGCGTTGCCGGCGGCGTGGTGGTGGGCCTCCCTTCTGGCAACGGCGGGAATCGGCCTGATTTCGTATGCACCCGGAGGCACTCATCGTCATCTCTTCGCCACGGTGGGATGGTCGCTTGCGGCGTCGGCGGTGTTTGCCCTGACCGACGTCATGGTGCAGCGCGGGGTTCCGGAGATCGGTTACGGCCGCTTCGCCCCCGTGATGTTCGGCTCCATGGGCCTTCTCTCGATGCTTTACCTTCCGGGATTGGCCAGGACGGCACGGCGGGGGGCGGAGCTTCCGCGCGAGGCCCTTCCCTGGCTGGCAGGAGGAGGACTTTTGCTGGCACTCCAGGCGCTCGGGATGTATTCGGCCATCGGTCTCTACGGGAGCGCCACCGCCACCAATATTCTCTACGGGTCGCGATGCCTCTGGAGCGTTCTTCTGGTGTGGATGCTTGGTTCTTTGGCCGGGGCCTCGCCAACCGATGCCGGCTCCCATCGAAGCCTCATGCTTCGGCGCTTGGGCGGGGCCCTGCTTCTTTTTCTGGCAATGGCCCTCGTCCTGCGCTGAAGCTCGGGAATACGCTGGCAACCATGAGCAGAACCTTCCCCTCACCCCATGACACGGCATCCCTCTCCGCGGAGGAGATCGAAGATGCCGTGGAGGCGCTGCTGTCGGAGCATGTGTCCGAGGAGGCCAAGGAGCGATTCCTGGTGGATCTGCACGCAAGGGGGGAGACCGCCGCAGAGCTTGCGGGGTTCGCCCGTGTGCTCCTCGACCGTTGCGTCAAGCCGCTGCTGGACCGTGACGCCGGGGGCCCCTTGCTGGAACTCTGCGGCACGGGCGGGGACAAGGCCGGCTTCCTCAACATTTCCACGGCGGCCATGTTCGTGGCCGCCGGAGCGGGAGCCAGGGTGATCAAGCATGGGAACCGGGCCTTCACCTCGAAGTGCGGAAGTGCGGATGTGCTTGAAGCCATGGGGGTGGACATCCATACCCATCCTGCCCGCGTAGGCGACGTCCTCGAGAAGGCGGGCTGTGTCTTCATGCTTGCCGCCGATTTCCACCCCACCGTGGCGACCGTGGCTCCCCTGCGCCGAAAACTAGGCGCGGAGGGAAAAATGACGGTTTTCAACCTCCTTGGCCCCCTGCTTAATCCAGCTCTCCCCGATTATCAGCTCACGGGAATCTACAGGCCCGAAATGCTCCCCCTGTACGCCGATGCGATGCGGTTGCTGGGAAGGCGACGCGCCTGGGCGGTGCATGGCGAGGGAATCCACCCCGGGGAGGGTTTGGACGAGCTTTCCATATTGAGTCGCTCCAGGATCGTCGAGGTTTCAGGGGAACTTCCGACACCTCGTGAATTTCACCTCGACCCAAGGGATCTTGGACTCGAAATCGTCACTGAGACTTCGGCACTGCTAGGCGGGGATGCGGCGGCCAATGCGTCCCGGATCCTAGCCATTCTATCGGGTGAAGAAAAGGGGCCCGCCCGGGACATGATCCTGCTCAATGCCTCGGCCGCGCTCCATCTCGCAGGCATCGGATCCACGCACCGGGAGGCTCTCGAGATTGCGCGCGAGAGCATTGATTCGGGCTACGCTCTCCAGGCCGCGGAAGCGCTGAAAACGGCCTGATGCCAAAGGGCGTCGAAACAGTGGGAATTCGCCCGTCATTTCCGTGATGGAGGGGGATCGACCACCAGTATGAAACAGGAAGAAACATTCTGGATTTTCCACCTTCTTTGGGGTTTAATTTCAGATCCTCTCCATGATCCCCCTCAAAACCACTCCCGCTGCTTTTTCATACTCACGCCGACTTCTCACCCTGCTGGCAGTCGTGACCGCCACGATCGGCACCGCGACCGCCCAGATCGCCCAGGAGTTCAAGATCAATGACATCAAGCCCAGCATTGTCCTGACGCCGAATGTTTCCTTCAGCCTTGGTTCGCAAAAGCCCTCACGCTCGAAGGGTTGGCTGGAAATTGAGGTCTCCTTCAACTGGACTCCTCGTCTTGCAACAGAAAAATTTACCGATGACGTTGTCGTCAATTTCTATGTCCTTTTGGCCAACAAAAACCAGTCCAACCCCAAAGGCATCCTGCTGGTCGGACAGGAGACCCTGACCTCGATTCCCTCCCCCCAGATCGCCTCCAGCGAGGGAAAAACGGATCTGAAGACGGTCATGTATGCGAGTCCCAGGACCCTGGAGCGATTCTTCGACGGGAAGATCCCTTCAAGCAGTGCGGCGGCCATCATTGACATCGGGGTAACGATTTCGCGCCAAGGCCAACTTTTGGCGGAAAAAAGCCTCAAGGGCAGCGGGGCATGGTGGCCCCAGTATCAGCAAACCCCCGGATACCTGCTGAATAAGAGCGAAACTCCGTTTGCCGCGCTCAACTGGGATTACTACGAAGCAGTCAAGAAGCAGTAATCTTACGCCCCCCCCCCGAGCATCTCCTTCATGGCCAAGCGGAAAAAAATCCTGGTTCTTGACCTTGGCATGCAAGCCATGCGCTTGGCTGAGTTTGCCGCGATCTCCCCGGTCGAACTGAAGCTGATACGAGGTGCGCGGAGAGAGTTCCTGCTGGATCCATCGCTTGATGCATCGCGCCCCGAACAGATCAGGGTTGGTCTCAAGGAGATGCTCAAGGAATGGAAACTGGCAGGTGGGGAGGTGGCCTGCGTTCTTCCGGCCCACAGCGTATTCACCAGGGTGGTCCCGCTCGAAGTTCCCGGGGGGGATGAGTCGAAGATCGCGGCTGTGGCGGCCTTTGAGGCCCAGCAGAACATTCCCTTTCCCCTCGAAGAGGTGGTCTGGAGTCACTCCGTCATGGGACGATCCGGTTCCGGTGCGATCATTGTTGTCTTTGTCGCTGTCAAAAAGGATCTGCTGGAATCTCTCTGCCATGCGGTGGCATCATCGGGACTTACCGTCGCTTCGGTGACGGTGGCCCCCGTCGCCCTGTACGATGCCTTCCGGGTGACCTATCCGGAGGAAGCCGCCACCTCTACGACCGTCATCATCGACATCGGATGCCGAACCTCCAACATGGTCGTGGCCGCCCCGGGAACTTATTTTTCACGAAGCATCCCTTCGGGGGGACTGGCCGTCACCAGCGCCATCGCCAAGGACATCCAGTCTGACCTGGAGGAAGCCGAACTTCTTAAAATCAGCAGGGGGAGCGTCGGCCTCGGGGCCGGTTTTGAACCTCCCGCCGACCCGATCGAGGCAAATCTTGCCAGAGTTGCCAGGCAAACCTTGCTCAAGACTCAGGCCGACATCAGCAGATCCTTGAGTTATTACCGCGGCAACCTCGGAGGAGCCGATGCGGAGAGGGTTCTGCTCACCGGTGGCATGGCGTCCATGCCTTACCTTGCCGAGTTTCTCCGTGAAAAGCTCCAGAAGGAGATCCAGTTCTTCGATCCCCTCAAGGGATTGAGTCAGCAGGAGGCCGTTCATGCCTCGGCAACGGCTTTCATCGAATCCAACCCCCATAATCTGGGGGAACTCATCGGCGGTGCACTCCCGATCACTTCATTGCCCCGCACCGGCATCAACCTCCTCCCCCCTTCCCTGGCGAGCAAAAGGGATCTCCTGCGACGCTTGCCCGTTTTGGGCATCGCCGCAGCCATCATTCTCGCAGTTCTGGGCGCATGGTATCTGCATGCGGTCCGATCCGCGGCAAGCGTCCGGTTGGCAACGTCCAGAATCTCGGTGCAGGTCGACGAAAAAAAGCGGACCAAGCTGGCCATCGACCGTGCAGCGGCCCAACTCGGCGAACTGCAGAAGACCGGCAAGGAACTCCTGGCCGTGGTTCGCCTGCGCGACTTCTACCCTTCCCTGCTCGCCGAGTTGAACGACAGGATTCCCTCTCGTTTCCTCTGGATCACCGACCTGCAGGCCGTCGGAAATCCGCTGAAAAAAGGAAGTCCGCAGCAGGCAGTCGATCCGACCATCACGGCAGTCAACGTCAGGGGCCTCTATCTGGAAAATCCCCGCCAAGCCGCCGTCATCGACGATTTCGTGACATCCCTTCAGTCATCCAAGCTCCTCAACGTTGAGGAAAAGGAGAAATCCAAAATCATCACCCAGCGCGGAACGCCGGACGGTGTTTACTGGGCCTATCCGTTTTCCCTCCGGGTCCCGCTCCGCGAGCCATTCACACCCCTTCCCTGAACCGGATGAACCTTACCAACTGGATTTCCGAAAACAGGCTTGTCGCATCGCTGTGCGGAGCTTTTCTGGTGATCGCCTCCGGTTTGTGTTATCTGACAATCGGTGCCTGGGAGGACTACGGGACGGCGATTGCGGAGTATTCCCAGAAAGCCGAGGCCCTGAAATCACTCTCCAACCAAAAACCGCCCCCGACGGACGCGACGAGGCAGGCACTTGAGTCGGAGCTAAAAGCTTACCAGTCGGATCTTGATGCCGTTTTTGCGAGGCTCGGGAAGTTCCGGGTTCCAACCTTCGGGCACATCGCCAAGGCAAAACCATCGGATCAGCCCCAGGAATTCCAGGATGTTCTCCGCAAGGAAGTCACCCTGGTCAAATCGATTGCAACTCAATCACGTTCCAAACTCCCAGCACCGTTTTATCTCGGTCTGGATGCCTATGAAAACAAGCCCCCCTCAGCCGAGGAGGTCCTTGCCCTTTCCCGCCAACTTACCGTCTTTGACTGGGTGGCGGAAAACCTTCTCTCCCACAAGGAGGTGATCATCGAGGAGTTCACCCGGCCTCAACCCCAGGATGCCCGGAAAAAAGAGAAGGAGCCGGCTCCAGGGAAACTTCCGCAAAAGGGGAACGGGCCAGACATCAAATCACCTCTCCCTTACCAGACGACGGCGGAACTGCAACTGAAGTTCCGTTGCTCGCAAACCGCCTTCAGGGAGTTCGTCAACACGATTGCCACCGCACCTTACTTCCTCGTGATTGAAAACGTTCAGGTGCAGAACAGTTCCCTGGAACCGCCACCCAGGGAACCATCGCCATCAGCATCCCGGGAAGCCACCCCCACAAACGCCCCCTCATCTGCCGAAAAACTTCCCGTGATCGTGGGGCGAGAGCAGTTGGCAATCTCCATGAAACTGCGCTCTCTGGACTTCACGGACCCCCGCGTTGCAACGCCGAACCCCATTCCGGCCAGGTAAGCGACCCATGAACTCTTTTTTCAAAGCAAATTACCATTGGATCCTCATGGCCCTCGCCGCCATCGCGGTGGTGCTTTCCTCCATGGAATTCATTTCCGATCACCGTGCGTTGTCGGAGAGGATCCATCCGCCCAATGCGTTGCCGCTCCTCCCCGCAATGGGATCGGGAATCACATCAGCCCTCAAGGAAACAGAGGAAAGGATCGCACATCCCCCTCTTTGGAACCTGCGCAAGGACGGCGCCTCACCCTTGGTTTCAAGGATCTACCTCCTCAAGGAGGGGACTTTGCTGGATCCCGTGGAGGAGAGCCAACCCCTTTATCCCCCTGTCCCCAACAAATGGCTTTTTGATCATGGTCTTGATTACACCGATGTGAAGATCCTGGAGCGGGACCCGAAACACAAGGGATTCACCGTGCTTGAGGAATTCCTCGCGGGAACGGATCCAAACAATTCCTCCAGCCTGCCCCCCTTGCATAAAAAGCTCAGCTATTCGGAATCGGATGTCCTCAAAAGCAACTACATCCTTGAGTTTGTGGGTGAAGAGGAAATTGAAGGACGCAAGGAATTTCAGATCAGGCCCCAGGAGCCGCTTCCCAACCCCGCCAACAGGGACAGCAAGGGGAACATCAAGGCGGACAGGAACACCCGTTCCGTTACCCTTGGAAGCACGATCCCCGGAGCTGATTTCCTGAAGGTGGCCCAGTATCTTGGCCCCAAGAACAAAACAATCAACGACACGGAATACGATGTCAGCGAGCTTGTGCTTGAGAATACCATCACCGGGGATCGCCACACCATTGTCAAAAAGAACACCTCCCGTGAATACCAGCGAAAACCGATCGAGGTGATCGAGAGTGTTCAACTCCATTACCAATTGGCCGGCGCCCCGGAGGAAATCATCCCGGTCAAGAGAGGAAGCACATTCACCCTGACCAGTCTTGACAAAGCCCATCGCCAAACCTACAAGTTCGAGCGCCTTTCCAAGGAAGGAATCCTTCTGGAAAAAGATGGGGTGATTCATACGATCCAACCCACTGCCCCGGGCCAGTCGCAGCAAATGGGAAACCCTCCCGCCATGCCTCCCCCCACCGCCCCCTGATCTCCCCAGCAAACCGTGTCCTTTAAGACTGAAAAAACAAGGTGGCGACATTTCCCTACGGAAGGTCCCCTGGCAAATCTCCTTCTCGGGATCACTCTCTTTTGTTGCGTCTTGTCTCCCTGCGGAGCTGACGCCCAGGTCAGCGACGTGGTTGGGCAGAGCGAGCGGGAAATCAGGATTCTCCAGGAGAGGAGCGACTGGGCACGCACGCAGATGGCCAAGGCCCAGAGATCCCTCGCGGAGAATGATTTCGAATCGGCTTTCGCATTCTCGAAAAGCAGTCTGGATGCCCTGCCCCGCTCCGGATCAGCCACGGCAAACCTGAGATCAATGGCGATGGAGACCTTCTCCAAGTCATCCCTCGCCCTTGCGCGCCAGAGAATTTCGGAGGGGCGCTTCGAGGATGCCGAACTTGTCGTGAAAACCGCGACGAGCAAGCCTTACGACTCGACCTATCCCCCTCTTCTCGGGTTGGCAAAAGACCTCCTGGACCCGAATCATTTTAACCGGACAATGACCCCCGGATTCATCGCCAAGGTGGAGGAGGTCAAACAACTCCTGAACGAGGCCCAGGGTTATTATGCCTCGGGTCGCTTCGATGCCGCCTTCAACGACTATCAGAAAGTCCTCAACCTAGATCCCGAGAACATCTCCGCCCGGCGTGGAATGGAGCAGGTCAACAAGCAACGTGAGGATTATGCGCAAGCGGCCCAGAACGAACGCCGCAGCCAGATGATCAAGGACGTCGCCCGCGCCTGGGAACTTCCGGTGCCCAAATTCGACACGGGAGCCTCCACCATCGTGGAACAGAATCCGATGGATGTGAAGGGGACCGCCTCCATCTCCAGGAAACTTCAGACCATCAAGATCCCGCAACTCTCGCTCTCGGACGAAAGCGTGCGCGAGGCCATCGAAAAACTTCAGGCCAAGGCCAAGGCCCTCGACACGACGGAAGCCGATCCAACAAGAAAAGGGGTCAACATCGTCCTGAAACTTGATCCCACGAAAGAGTCACTTGACGGAGGGACCAGGATCAGCATCTCCCTGAATGACATCCCCTTGGGTGATGCGCTCAAATACGTTGCCTCGGCGGCAAACCTGAAGGTGAAGGTGGAGCCCTACGCCGTTGCCATCGTGCCGATCACCGAACCGGTCGAGACACTGGTTCAGAAGGAATATAAGGTTCCCCCGGGCATGATCAACAACTCGGCATCCGC
>JACCDS012208665.1_pt1 | contig 13027 bp, 17 predicted proteins | sample 7446441 | NCBI WGS metagenome assembly JACCDS01 (sample SAMN15323445, study PRJNA562643) | freshwater metagenome | isolation source: river surface water | place: USA:Blue River Watershed | collected 2017-08-17
CTCCTGCTCCTTCTACTGCTCCTGCTCCTGCTCCTGCTCCTGCTCCTGCTCCTGCTCCTGCTCCTGCTCCTGCTCCTGCTCCTGCTCCTGCTCCTGCTACGCAAAATGACGCGAAATCAAGTCAGGTTCAGAATAACAGTGCGCAATTCGCACCGAGCTTTGATTGCGCAAAAGCAAGCTCTGGTCAAGATCGCTTAGTTTGTGGGAGCAGCACATTGTCCAAACTTGATGTTGAACTGAATACTGTGTATGCAAAAGCACGTTCGAACGCAGTAGATAAATCGAAATTGAAATCCGAACAGCTTGATTGGTTTAAATATTCTAGAAATGCTTGCTCGGATATTCCGTGCTTGGAAAAAGCTTACCAACAGCGGATACAAGACCTTAAAAAATAACCACTACTTAACTTGGTAAGTCGATTACCGCAAAGAGAAAATAAACATCTAAATAACTTTGAGGGAATTTAATGAATAGCTTCAGTGATGCGCACACCGAAATTTTCGGGAATTTGTTTTTTATTGTACTTTGGCTGATTTCATCAATCTGGGTTTATTTTGATGCAAAAAAGATTAGGGCAGTGACTGGAAACGAAAATTTCAAACCCATTGCTTGGCTTTTGGGATGTCTCTTTTTGTGGATTGCAGCGTTCCCAATTTATATCTATTTCAGGTTTATAAAAAAATGACTCGGATTTGGACTTAGCGATCGTCTAAATCCACTGTTCCATTTTGCACAGCGCCCTCGCCTAACGACCTGCCAACGTTTCGACTAGGCAGGTCAATGCGATGGTGCTGTCAAGCAGCGTTGCATGGCGTAGATGTGACAAAGCCCAGCTCAATGTCTGGGCTTCGCTTTTAGGTGCTGTCGTGGTGGACAGCAGTGGTGATGTCTGTCGATAGCGAAATCTTGTGGGCAGACTATCAAACCGTCAGACCGATAGCGGGCTACGCGGTTGGGACAGCAAGCTACGACTGAAAGCAAAAATAGAAAAAGGGTTAGTGCTGTCTCAAGCGCTAACCCTTCTGCGATTTGGTGCCGGCTGCAGGACTCGAACCCGCCACCCCATGATTACAAATCAAGTGCTCTACCTGATGAGCTAAGCCGGCAACGAGGCGGGATTATACGTTATTTGATCCGCGTCAGGCGTGGGCGGCCGCTCGGTTTCGGTGGCTCCGGCTCGTCACCGTCGCCTTGCCGCTTGCTTCCTGCACCCGCTGTTTCGTCGCCGGAGGGTACCGGCGAGAGCAGCGGCACTTTCTCCGCCGCCTCGGTAGGCCCGACGTCATGCGCATGCTCGGTACTGCCGTCATTGGGCACCACCTCAAATGCCATCCCCTGGCCATTCTCGCGTGCATAGATCGCACTGACGTTGGCCACAGGGATAGCAAGTTCTCGTGCGATACCGCCGAACCGGGCCTTGAAGGTGATCATCTCGTTGTCCATCTTCAGGTTGCCGGTCGCCTCGAAGCTGATGTTCAGGACGATCTCGCCATCTTTCACGAATTCCATTGGCACCCGCGTGCGCGCATCGACGGCGACAACGATATACGGAGTAAATCCATTATCGGTGCACCACTCGTACAGTGCGCGCAGCAGATAGGGTTTGGTGGAAATTTCGCTCATTGGACCAGGCTCTGCAACGATCAGCGGCGCATCACCTTTTCAGAGGGCGTCAGCGCTTCGATGTAAGCCGGACGCGAGAAGATCCGTTCAGCATACTTCATCAGCGGTGCGGCCGTCTTCGACAGCTCGACACCATAGTGGTCGAGGCGCCACAGCAGCGGTGCGATCGCCACATCGAGCATCGAAAATTCGTCGCCAAGCATGTACTTGTTTTTCAAGAACAGCGGCGCCAACTGGGTCAGGCGATCGCGAATCTCGATCCGTGCCTTTTCGTGGGCCTTTTCCGCGGCACGCGACTTCTCGTTTTCGAGCGTATGCACGTGAACGAACAACTCCTTCTCGAAGTTGAACAGCATCAGGCGCGCGCGCGCGCGCATGAGCGGATCGGCCGGCATCAGCTGCGGATGAGGGAAACGCTCGTCAATGTATTCATTGATGATGTTCGACTCATACAGCACCAATTCGCGCTCGACCAGGATCGGAACCTGACCGTAAGGATTCATCGTCGAGATGTCCTCGGGCTTGTTGAACAAGTCCACATCGCGGATCTCGAAGTCCATGCCCTTTTCGAACAGGACCAGTCGGCAGCGTTGCGAGAACGGGCAGGTCGTGCCCGAGTAGAGAACCATCATGATTGCAGCCCCTTGAAACAAAGAGGGTGAGACGACAGTCGTCTCACCCTGCATACGATATCTGTCCAGGCAGCCGGTATTCAAGACCCCGGGGAGCCGCCGGCTGGTGGATGAACGGTCCTGCTTATTTCACTTCTCTCCAGAACGACGCATTCAGGCGCCATGTCAGGAATACCAACAAGGCGAGGAACAGCAGCACCCAGACACCAATGGCCTGGCGCTTTGCCTTGACCGGCTCGGCCATCCACCCCATGAAGGCGACCAGATCAGCCACTTCCGAGTCGAATTCCTGGGCGCTCAGCTTGCCCGGGGTGACCTGCTCGAAGCCAGCGAATTTGTGAACCGTCTTGCCCTCTGCGTGAGGATCTTTTTCCTCTACGAACTTTGCCTTGCGAACACCTTGCAGCTCCCACAGCACGTTCGGCATGCCTACGCCCGGATACGCAAGGTTATTCCAGCCGGTCGGACGGGTCTCGTCCTGGTGGTAGGTACGCAGGTAAGTGTAGACATAGTCTGCGCCCGAACCTTCAGATGACGACTTTGCACGGGTGATCACCGACAAATCCGGCGGCACACCGCCGAACCACGCCTTCGCGTCCTTTTCGGGCATCGTGACTTTCATCAGGTCGCCTACCTTATCGCCTGCGAACAGCAGATTTTCGCGGATCTGGTCTTCCGACAGGCCGATATCGCGCAAACGATTGTAGCGAACCAGTGATGCGGAATGGCAATTCAGGCAATAGTTGACGAACATGCGCGCGCCATTTTGCAGCGAAGACAGCTCGGAACTGCGATCCGGCGCACGGTCGAGCGGAAAGCCGCCTTCGGAAGCCACGGCCAGCACCGGAACCAGTGCCAGGGCCGCCAGCAGTTTTTTCAGGAGTTTCATTTTTTATATTCCTTTGCGACTCAGTGCGGCTTGAAGTTCACGCGGGTCGGGACGGCCTTGAAGGTACCCATCTTGCTCCACCACGGCATCAGCAGGAAGAAGCCGAAATAGATGAAAGTGCAGATCTGTGCAACCAGCGTACGGCCCGCGGTCGGCGCCTGCACACCCAGGTAACCAAGAATCAGGAACGCGATGGCAAACACCACGTAAACCCACTTGTGCCAGTCCGGACGGTAGCGAATCGACTTCACCGGCGAATGGTCGATCCACGGCATGACCGCGAGGATGAGCACGGATACGCCCATCAGCACCACACCCCAGAATTTCGCGTCAAACACCAGCATCAGCACGGCGATCACGACAGCAGCCGCCATCACCGCCTGCTTCACCTTGCCCGGCAGACGGGTTTTGAGCGCGATCAGCGCGCCATAGGCCAGCACGCCGGCGATCAGCGCATACATGAATTGCGTCGTGGTCGCGCGCAGGATTGAGTAGAACGGCGTGAAGTACCAGACCGGCGCGATGTGCGGCGGCGTCTTCAACGGATCGGCCGGAATGAAGTTGTTGTACTCCAGGAAGTAGCCGCCGAACTCCGGTGCGAAGAAAATCACTGCACTGAAGATGAACAGGAAGCATGCCACGCCGAAGATGTCCTTGGTCGAGTAATACGGGTGCGACGGGATCGTATCGATGCCGTTGCCGTCCGGACCCAGGTTCTCTTTGACTTCGATGCCGTCCGGGTTGTTCGAGCCCACTTCGTGCAGCGCAATCGGGTGCGCAACAACGAGGCCGAGTAGTACCAGCGGGATAGCGATGACGTGGAAAGCGAAGAAGCGGTTCAGCGTTGCGTCGGACACCACGTAGTCACCACGGATCCACAGCGACAGGTCCGGGCCGATGAACGGGATAGCACCGAACAGGTTCACGATCACCTGGGCGCCCCAGTACGACATCTGGCCCCACGGCAGCAGGTAGCCGAAGAAAGCCTCGGCCATCAGGCACAGGAAGATGCCGACACCGAACAGCCAGATCAGCTCGCGCGGCTTGCGGTAAGAACCGTACAGCAGCCCGCGCGTCATGTGCAGGTAGACTACGATGAAGAATGCGGAGGCGCCCGTCGAGTGCATGTAGCGCACCAGCCAGCCCCAGGGCACTTCACGCATGATGTACTCCACCGACGCAAACGCGAGGTTGGCGTCCGGCTTGTAGTTCATCACGAGGAAAATACCGGTAACGATCTGGATCACCAGCACGAGCGCTGCGAGCGAGCCAAACAGATAAAAGAAGTTGAAGTTCTTCGGCGCATAATATTTGCCCCACTGGTCATTCCACAGCTTCGTCAGCGGGAAGCGTGAATCGACCCAGGCGAGTGCCTTTTGCGCGGCCGGCGCATCGGCCGGCAGTTTTTTCTCAACGAATGCCATGATCAAGCCTCGCCTTTCTCGTCTTTGCCAATCACGATGCGGGTATCGCTAGCGTACATATGGCGCGGAACCTGCAGGTTGTCCGGTGCCGGAACGTTTTTGAACACACGTCCAGCCAGGTCGAAGGTCGAGCCGTGGCAAGGGCACAGGAAGCCGCCCTGCCAATCGTCCGGCAGCGACGGCTGAGCGCCGGTCTGGAACTTGGTGCTCGGCGAGCAACCCAGATGGGAACAGATACCAACCGCGACCAGAATCTCCGGCTTGATCGAACGGTGCTCGTTGCGCGCGTACTCGGGCGTCAGCTCGTCCGGATTGCGCTCCGACTTGGGATCAGCAACCTTGTCATCCGTCTTTTTCAGCGACGAGACCATGTCTGGCGTGCGCTTGATCACCCACACCGGCTTACCGCGCCACTCAACGGTTTTCATTTCACCCGGCTTGAGGTCGCCGATATCAATCTCGACCGGCGCACCGGCCGCTTTCGCGCGCTCAGACGGCTCGAAAGTTGACACAAAGGCACCAGCCCCAGCCAGACCTGCTACGCCACCTGCCGCACAGGTCGCAACCAGCAGGCCGCGTCGACCCGAGTCGACCTGATTTTCGTCACTCATGACAACCCCAATCAATAATGTGCTAATTTTTTGGAACTTCCTGCAACCTTACATTATATCGCAGGCGTCACTGAATAGTAAGCAGGGGCGGTCCAGTGAATAAGCTTTTGCCTTGGAGGTTACGCGCCGGTGTGTTCGCAGATGGGCCGGCAAGACTGGGATTTGCCTTGTTGATATCCCTGGAGCGATCGCGGGCGACGCCGCCCAAACCTGCTAGCGGGAGCCCCGCCCCAGAGCACCCGCCACGTCGCCGGAGATCAGCCCGCGGCGCTGCGCTTCGATGATGGCCTCGGTGCGCGAGTGCACCGATAGCTTGGCGTAGATGTGCTTCACATGAGTCTGGACGGTGCCGACGGACAAACTGAGGGCATGCGCCACCTTGGCATAGGTGCCGCCGCGCGAGATCAGCTCGAGAATCGCCGACTCCCTGCGCGTGAGCATCGCATCCTCCCATGCCGGCACGACGTTGGTCGCCGCCGCATATCGGCGCATGCGGGCGAGCACTTTACGTGCGATCACAGGGCTGATGGGTGAGCCCCCCGAACGCAACTCCAGGATAGCGCGAAGGATATGAATGTGACCGGACTCCTTCAGCACATAACCCGATGCACCAGCCTCGATGCAGGCGAGGATCTGGTCCTCGTCGCTGGACATGGTGATGACCATGATGTCGGCCAGCGGGGACCACTGGTGACAACTGCGGATGACGGCCAGGCCGGAACCGTCCGGCAGACCCAGGTCGGTCAGCAGCAGATCGATGGGCATACGTTCGAGATATTTCTGCGCATCGACCACATTGCCAAACGCGCCGCTCAGTTCAAGCGATGGCTCAAGCTTGATCGCGTTGCAGAGCAAGCGGCGAGTGACCACGTCGTCCTCGACGACCATGACCCTGCAACCAGGAGACGACCTGAGCGATGGCATGACAGTAAACCTGATCCGGAAAACAAACGAAAGCTCGGTACAGATTCCTTTCGCTTAGTTCCGTCTGCAGGAGAACTCGGCTCACCCACCCGACCGCTCGCTCGCCCTGCAGGATCGGCATGACACATATCGCGTGAAGATCGGCCAATCCGATCAGACCGGATTGGGGATATCGATGAAGCTGTGCGTTATTCCGAACTGCCGGACAAGATGCTCGCCAACTGCCTGCACACCGTAGCGCTCGGTCGCATGGTGGCCGCACGCGAGATAAGCAACGCCCGTTTCGCGCGCAAGATGCACGGTCTGCTCCGAGATCTCGCCACTGAGGTAGGCGGTCGCGCCCGCCGCAATTGCCGCATCCATCGCATTCTGCGCAGCCCCGGAGCACCACGCGATGCGGCCGATCGCCCGATCAGGGTCACCGATGACCATCGGCGCACGGCCCAGCGCCTGCCCGACCTGAGCGGCGAGTTGCCCGACGGTGCTTGCTCTCGACGATCCCAACCAGCCGAGATCTTGTTCACCGAAGTAGCCGTCCGACTCGAAGCCCAGCAGCGCCGCCAGCCGGGCGTTATTCCCCAGCGCTGGATGCGCATCCAGCGGCAGATGATACGCAAACAGATTGATCTCATTCTCCAGCAGCAGCTTCAGGCGTCGCTGCCGCGGACCCACCACACGCGGGTCCTCGCCACGCCAGAAGTAGCCGTGATGCACCAGCACCATGTCTGCCTTCATCGCCGCGGCGGCCTCCAGCAGGGCGAGGCTGGCCGTCACTCCGCTGACCACATGCCGTATCTGGCTGCGTCCTTCGACTTGCAGTCCGTTTGGGCAGTAATCCCGAAAACGGTTAATATCGAGCGTAACGGCGAGATGTTTTTCGATTGCATCGCGCAGTACGCCATTTCCTGCCCTGTCGCTCATATTCCTGTCCCGTCATGCGTCGTCTGTGGTTATTGTTCGCGCAAACCGTCACCATTGCGCTGGCATTGTGGTTCATTGTAGCGACCCTGAAACCGGAGTGGCTCGCCCGCGCCCCGGTTGGCATTGAGTTGCAATCGACCAAGGTGCCGGTCCGGGAAGTCGATGGCGCAGAGTCGTCCACCCAGACATCCTATCGCGCCGCATCGCAGCGCGCGATGCCGGCGGTGGTGAACATCTTCACGACCAAGGCCGCGAAGCAGCAGCCGCATCCATTCAGCGACGACCCGCTGTTCCGCCGCTTCTTCGGAGAGAATTTCGGCGCGCAGGATGAACGGCAGTTCAGCCTCGGCTCGGGCGTCATCGTCAGCCCGGATGGCTACATCCTGACCAATAACCATGTGATCGAATCGGCCGACGGGATCGAGGTCGTCCTTGCCGATGGTCGAAAAGTACCGGCCAAGCGGGTCGGTACCGATCCGGAAACGGACCTGGCAGTCATCAAGGTGGGCCTGAAAGACCTGCCGTCGATTACGCTGGCCAAGCTCGACGGCGCCAAGGTCGGGGACGTCGTGCTTGCAATCGGCAATCCGTTCGGCGTGGGCCAGACCGTGACGATGGGCATCGTCTCGGCGCTGGGCCGCAATCATCTCGGCCTCAATACCTTTGAAAATTTCATCCAGACCGATGCGGCAATCAACCCGGGCAACTCGGGTGGCGCGCTGGTCGACATCCACGGCCATCTGCTCGGCATCAACACGGCAATCTATTCGCGCAGCGGCGGCTCGCTCGGCATCGGTTTTGCAATCCCTGTCAGCACGGTCAAGACCGTGATGGAGGCGATCATCCGCAACGGCCAGGTGGTACGCGGCTGGATAGGCGTGGAGCCGCAGGACATCACACCCGAACTCGCTGACAGCTTCGGACTTCAGAAGAGCTCGGGCACGATCATCGCCGGCGTGCTCAAGGGCGGTCCGGCCGACAAGGCCGGCGTGAAGCCGGGCGACATCTTGCTGGCGGTTGGTGCGCAGCCGGTTACCGACACCGTAGCGATGCTGAACCTGGTGGCCCAGCTTAAACCGGGGCAACAAGTCGATCTGGTCGTGCTGCGCAAGTCGCAGGAGGCCCGGCTCAGCGTCGTCGTCGGACGCCGTCCGCGGATGAAGCAGGCGCCGCTGCAGGACACGGAGTAGCGCCGTGCACCTGCGCGACCTCACCCAATTCCTTCAAGAGCTTGCCGAGAACAACCAGCGTGCGTGGTTCGTGATGAACAAGCCGCGCTACGACATCCTGCGCGCGGAATTCCTCGAGCTCGTCACCGGGCTGATTGCCGATATCGCCAGATTCGATCCGGCCGTCGCAGCGTGTAACCCGAAGCGGGCCCTGTTCCGGATCAACCGCGACCTGCGCTTCGCGCGTAACCGCGATCCGTACAAGACCACGTTCTCGGCATCGATCACGGCCAGCGGGCTGAAGAAGCCGAGCCAGGGCGGCGGACCGGCCTACTATTTTCACATCGACGCCGAGGGCAATCTGCTAACCGCCTGCGGGGAGTACATGCCGCCGACGGAACGCTTGCGCGCGATCCGCGCGCGCATCGTCGATGATGCAGCGGGATTCACCAATCTGCTGAAAGACAAAGGCCTGAACGATCGTTTCGGCGGACTTAATCAGGAAGACCGCCTGGTGCGGCCGCCGAAAGGCTTCGATGCCGACACACCGCACATCGAGCAGATCAAGCTGAAGAGTTTTCTGGTCTGGCGGCAAATGAGCGCAAACCGCATCACTTCAGGACAGCTGCCTGCCCAATTGCTGGGCGATTTCCGGGATGGCCTGCCGCTGGTTCAGTGGCTGCGGGGGATCGGCCCGAGATCCTGAACAACGGAAGCAAGTGCAGGTGCTGCACCTGCACGATCAGAGCGACTCAGTTGTCTCTTCCGGGGCCTTCGTCACCTTCACGAACAAGGGTGCCAGCAACAGCCCGACTTCGTACAGCAGACACAGCGGAATCGCCAGGAACAGCTGGCTCATGATGTCCGGTGGCGTGACGACAGCGGCGATCACGAACGCGGCGACCACCACATACGAGCGGATCGCCTTGAGCTTCTCGACCGACACGATACCCAGGCGGACCAGCACGATCACCACGACCGGAACCTCGAAAGTCAGTCCGAACGCAAGGCACATCATCAGCACGAAATCGAGGTAATTCTCGATGTCTGGCGCAACGGCAATCGACTTCGGCGCAAAGTCGCTGATGAACTTGAACACCGTGCCAAAAACGAAGAAGTAGCAGAACGCCACGCCAATGACAAATAGCAGCGTCGAAGAAATGATCAGCGGCGCCACCAGCCGCTTTTCATGCATGTACAGGCCTGGCGCGACAAAAGCCCATCCCTGGTACAGCACCCAAGGGAGCGACACGATCAGCGCGACGGCCATCGTCACCTTCATCGGCACCATAAATGGCGTGATCACGCCCGTGGCAATCATTTTCGACCCGGCGGGCAGCGCATGCAGCATCGGCTGCGCCATGAAATCATAGATCGCGGCGGCACCGGGCCAGATCGCGAACAGCACCACGAATACCACCAGCACCACGGCGGAAGCGCGTACCAGCCGGGTGCGCAGCTCGATCAGGTGCGAAATGAAATTTTCCTGGATACCGGACGGCTTGTCGTCGGACATGGGAGGTTAGTTGAAGAACTTCACGGACTTGCCGGAATTGGGCCGGTAGCGCGCAACGCGCGCTGCGCCGGACATCACGCGGGTCTTGCTGCCGCTCTGGCGCTTATACCAGACGGGCAGGCCGCTGGTGTGGGACAGTTTTTTCTTGCGAAAATCACGCCGCTTCGCATCGAGCTCCCATTGCGAGGGAACGCGACGGTAGTCATGGCCACCCTCGAACGCCTCATTCGCTTGCGCCAGTGATTCGCTCAATTCCTTGCCAGCCTCCCCCACTTCCTTGCCAACCTCGGCAACCTGTTCACTGACGGTCTGGTTCAGCTTGGTGGCAGCATCAACGATGTTGGTGTGCATCGAACGCAGTTCGTCCATCTGCATCTCACGATTGACCTCGGCCTTCACGTTATTGATGTAGCGCTGCGCGCGACCGAACAGCGTCCCGGCCATGCGGGCGACCTTAGGAAGCTTCTCCGGGCCGATCACGACTAGCGCGACCGCACCGATCAGCGCGAGTTTGGAAAGACCAAGGTCAATCATGTCAGAAGAGGATTCGAGAGGAAGCAGCGGGACGACAAGTCATGCCCGCTGGCAGCGGAAGGCGAGATCAGCTCTTGGATTTTTCCTTGGCCTCGACGTCAATGGTCGACTTGTCGGCCACTTGCTGTGCGGGCGCCGCTGCCTCTTCAGAACCCTTGACGCCATCCTTGAATCCCTTGACGGCCTTGCCGAGGTCGGAGCCCATATTGCCAAGTTTCTTCGTGCCGAACACCAGCATGATGATCACCAGCACGATGACCCAGTGCCAAATACTGAACGAACCCATTGTCTTCTCCTTGCCAGGCCCTCAGGCCCATATCTCTGAATTAGCGCCGCGTCAGCGCTGTCCGCGCCACGGGCGCGATCCGCCCATGACATGCAAATGCAGATGGTACACCTCTTGACCACCGTCCGGACCCGTGTTGACGAGGGTTTTGAAGCCGCCGGCAGGCCCGTCGGCATTATCCTGATATCCCCCACCGTGTTCGCGGGCCAGCTTTGGCGCGAGCAGCAGCATTCTACCCAACAATCCCTGATGCCTGTCGTCACAATCGGCCAGCGTCGCAATATGTTGGCGCGGCACCAGCAGCAGGTGCACCGGCGCGGCCGGATTGATGTCATGAAAGGCGATCAGCTCGTCGTCTTCATAGACCTTCTTGGCCGGAATGGCGCCGGACGCGATCTTGCAAAAAATACAGTTATCCAATCTAGTCTCCTGTTGGCATTAACCAGTAGGCGGTCACAGTGGGCTAGCGGCGGGTAGGCTGTGTGCGCGGATATATCGCCCGGCCGGTCGCCCCGAACCGCAGCGCAAGCCGGGATGTCCGCCTCACGCCCGCTACGTCCCCGTCTCGTCCTGCTCGCGCGCCTGCAGTTTGCGGTTGGCCTTTTCCTCGATACCCGAGAGGCCCTCGCGACGCGCGAGTTCGTCGAGCACTTGCTGGGGCGTCAGGCCGAACTGGGCGAGCATGATCAGTGAGTGAAACCACAGGTCGGCGCACTCATAGACCAGCTTGGCGGGGTCGGCGCCATGGCGCACGTCCTTCGCGGCCATGACCGACTCGGTCGCTTCCTCGCCGACCTTTTTCAGGATCGCGTCGTCGCCCTTCTGGAACAAGCGCGCTATGTAAGATTTTTCCGGATCGCCGCCGGCGGCCGGCTTGCGCGTCTCGATCACCTCGGCAAGACGTTGCAGGATATCGCTCATCTTATTTTTTATAGATGTGGTCCGGGTTCTTCAGCACCGGGTCGACCTCGACCCAGTCCGGCTCGCTACCGTCCATGAACTTGTTGAAGAAGCAGCTATGGCGACCCGTATGGCAGGCCAGCCCCCCGACCTGCTCGACCTTCAGCAGGACAACGTCCTCATCGCAGTCGATGCGGATCTCGTGCACCTGCTGGAAATGACCGGACTCTTCACCCTTGTGCCAGAGCTTCTTGCGCGAACGGCTCCAGTAGACCGCCTGCCCGAGTTCGGCGGTGCGCTCCAGTGCGTCGCGATTCATCCAGGCGAACATCAGCACATCATTGCTGCCGACTTCCTGCGCGATCACGGGCACGAGGCCGTTCTCATCCCACTTGATGCGGTTAAGCCATTTGTTTCGGGCGCTCATGCGAGCCTCATTGGTATGCCTTGTGCCGCCATGAATGCCTTTGCTTCCTGAACCGTGTGCTGACCGTAATGAAAAATACTTGCTGCCAGCACCGCATCCGCGTGTCCCTCGACGATGCCGTCGGCCAGATCCTGCAGGCCGCCGACGCCGCCGGAGGCGATCACCGGAATCGAAACCGCATCGGATACCGCGCGGGTCAGCGGCAGGTCAAAACCAACCTTGGTGCCGTCACGATCCATGCTGGTCAGCAGGATCTCGCCCGCACCGAGCGCCTGCATCTTGCACGCCCACTCCACGGCATCCAGCCCGGTTGCTTTGCGGCCGCCGTGTGTGAACACTTCCCAATGACCGGCAGCACTGCGCTTGGCGTCGATCGCGACGACGATGCATTGCGAACCGTACTTGCCGGCCGCATCCGCGACCAGCTGCGGATTGGTGACGGCCGAGGTATTGATGCTGACCTTGTCTGCACCGGCGTTCAGCAGCCGGCGCACATCATCGACCACGCGCACACCGCCGCCCACGGTCAGTGGAATGAACACCTGCGACGCCACGTCCTCGATGATATGCAAGATCAGGTCGCGGTCGTCCGAGGATGCGGTGATGTCGAGGAAAGTGATCTCGTCGGCACCCTGCTCGTCATAGCGACGCGCGATCTCGACCGGGTCGCCGGCATCGCGCAGCTCGACGAAATTGACGCCCTTGACCACCCGCCCGGCGGTCACGTCCAGGCAGGGGATGATGCGTTTGGCGAGGGTCATGTCAGTCGTCGCCGATCTCGCCGGAGAGCTCGTCGGCGCGCTGCTGTGCCTCGCCCAGGTTCAACGTGCCCTCATAGATCGAGCGACCGCAGATCACGCCTTCGATGCCTTCGTCCTGTACCGCGCACAATGCCTCGACGTCACTGATCGTATGGACGCCGCCGGACGCGATCACGGGGATCGTCATGCTCTGCGCGAGCTTCACGGTGGCATCGATGTTCACGCCCTTCATCATGCCGTCGCGGCCGATGTCGGTATAGACGATGGCTTCACAGCCGTAGTCCTCGAATTTCTTCGCGAGGTCGATCACCTCGTGGCCCGACAGCTTGCTCCAGCCGTCAGTCGCCACCTTGCCGTCCTTCGCATCGAGGCCGACGATGATCTGGCCCGGGAAGGCGCCGCACGCATCA
>JACCDS010548735.1_pt1 | contig 13024 bp, 12 predicted proteins | sample 7446441 | NCBI WGS metagenome assembly JACCDS01 (sample SAMN15323445, study PRJNA562643) | freshwater metagenome | isolation source: river surface water | place: USA:Blue River Watershed | collected 2017-08-17
GTCCCGCCTTCTGGCAATCAACATATTCAGCAGTGACGAGGCTCGCGCTGCTTGCGCATCTTCGTCAACGTTCAGTTCCGATAACTTTGTGCGCGCAAGCTGTTGGGTGGGTAGCACTAGAACAGGTGACGTTAAGCCCTTAAAGGATTTACCATCCCAGTCGACGCTACTATCTTTGCGCGCCACCACGCCAATTTCCAAATTTCCAAGGCGCAATCCCTCGTCAACATTGCCATACTTGTGTGGGAACGAGAAATCTTGCAGGTCATGCGGATTGGGCGCCATAGGCATGGCGGCCATATATGTTCCGAATTGAAGCCCTTGACGGCAACGCTTCCATGGAACGCGAACAAACTGGACGCTGTCCCCCTGGAGTTCTACCGCCTTGCGCACTAATGCCTGAACCTCGCTCTCACGTTCGGAATATACAAACGGAGGCATAGGGTTTTCTGGGACACACACCACCAGTTCACGTGCCATGCTTGGCAAAGCAATTGCCATAAGGCCAACGCCGGCAACTGCCCGAGGCCAGCGACCAGCGATGCAACTGGCGCCTTTTTTCCCGCCTGAGGCCTTTTCGAAAGTCAACGAGTCGTTTGAGATGAGCTCATGGAGGGTATTTTTGTCCATGCTTGCAGGGGAAAACTCCGCAGTTGCGATTTTTATTTGGTTCCGTCCGGCCGATTTGGCTTGGTACAGTGCGTCATCAGCCCGCGCGAGGGGTGCGTCTAACTTAGTCTCTTTGGCTCGCCAGTCGGCGACCCCTCCGCTGATGGTTACGCGTACGAAATGCCCACCCGACCTAACCGACAGTTGCGAAATGCTCTGGCGCAATTTGTCTATCCTCTCCAGGCCCATTTCTAATCTAGTGAATGGCATGGCAATGCCGAACTCCTCGCCTCCAATCCGACCCACTCGGTCGGTTGAGCGCAGCTCCTGTTGGATCGCTTCAGCGACTTCTTTGAGTACGGCATCGCCAGTGGCATGTCCAAAGGTGTCATTGATTTTCTTGAAGTGGTCTATGTCGACCACTACCAGGCACATTTCGCCACCTTGTCGAAGCACCAGTTTGCCAAGATCATTCACTTCATCGTGGAACGCGCGCCGGGTCAACATGCCCGTCAAACCATCGGTGGTAGCCAACTTGGTCATGCTCTGCAGAGAGTCGGTCAATTGGCGCTTTGCAGCGCGAAGCGAAACAAGGTTCATTGCCTGCCGCGCAAGACCCCGCAAGAGTGCCCGTTGCTCGGCGTCCAGTTCACGCTCCATGTCACCTGTGACGCACAAAGACCCCACTTTTTCTCCATTCTCATTCTTCAATTGCACACCGGCATACGTCGTAATGGAGGCACCGTGCCGCCTTGCGGCGACGGCACTTGTACGTGGATCGTGGTGGACGTTGCTGGTGACCAATTCGTCAGAGTCCCCACTAAGCATCAACGAGCAAAAAGTGTTCTCGCGGTCCATCTTTTCACCATACGTGGTCGTGCTAGCCGCGGTCCACAAGTAGGCGTCGTCTGCAAATGAAATTGATGCGTCAGGCAGCCCAGTCACCATGGCTGCAACACGTGCCAAGACGTCAAAGTCTTGGAGCGCTTCAGCATCGGATACGCCGAGCAGCTTGAGGGGGTTGGAATGTGTCATTGGGATTCCTTGGTTGGCTGGGTAACTTGCCGCATTTAATAACGCGTTCGATTACATCGCATGAGAGGTAGTTTATACGCGTCATATAAAATGTCAAGCGCTACCGCTTTTATCGTATGCGAGCTATAATAGAAGCACCGGCTTATACCGAGCCTTTTGACCTGAAGGACAATATCGCCATGGCTACATCTCACAAAGTCGCCTCCAAAGAACCTAATCTGGATGACTTACTGTGCTTTGCCATTTACTCGGCCAACTTGGCTTTTGGCCGGGCCTACAAGACCATCCTCGACTCACTCGGACTGACGTATACCCAATACATCACTGTCATCGCGCTTTGGCAGTATGACAACCAGACTGTCGGCAGCTTGGGCAATAAGCTGAGCCTGGAGTCCAACACGCTGACCCCCATCCTTAAGAAGCTAGAGGCCATGGGCTACGTGGACCGTATCCGCGACCAACACGATGAGCGACAGGTGCTTGTCAGCCTGACTCCAGGTGGTCGGCGCCTGTGTGAAAAGAGCATGGGCATGACTCTTGTGAAGGCAACCGGCCTGTCGCCGGAAAAATATCGTAGGTTGCAGAAAGAAGTGGTGACGCTACGAGAGAGCCTGATAAAGGCAACAGCGGAGGTTTAGGCGCCTACAAGTTAGCGTCTCACGGGCGCACGCAAATGCGTGAGTGCACGTCAGGCCCATGCGGTGTTCAATATGTGGGCGTTTTGCCTGTGCCTGTACCCCGTTGGTTCTCATTTGCTACGCAGAATTGGTCGGGAAGAGGAAGGAGCACTAGGGGTCGTTATGTTGATTTCCCAGAACGACTAACCCACCTGGAGTAGCAATTTCCACCAAAGGTTAGCCCACCTATACGCTACCCTGCTAGTTTTAAAAGCAATGGGAAATTAGGGAGTGAAAGACGTGACGACATTGAATTTCATCAGTTGTTGGGCACTGCGGGAGCAGGTGTCCATCCGCGAGATATCCATGCGTAACGGCCTGGCTCGCAACACTGCGACGAAGTACCTGCAATCCAACTAGGTAGCGCATAGCATACGGTGCAGACGCGCTCAATAGAGTTCCATACCTACGCCCAGAAGCTAGCTTTTTGCCAAGACACGGGGGTCACGAAGTCGCTGAAACAGCAGCGCAATTTGAAGCAGGTTCACGCACGAGTTTCGTTGCCGCCCTTCTTTAACCGCGCGACATGGCCTTTTCTTTAGCCGAAACGATTGATCGGTACTTACAGCGGAAGACTGCTAGTGGAGGAATTTGGTCGCCGAGCCCGGACATTCACTCTAATAACCATCGCTTATTGGTTAATGAAATCATCCGATTTCACCAATTGACATGGCATGACTAGTATTCGACAACTCAAAGAGGTTTATATGCTTGCAAACACCACTTCCACTCAACGACCAGGACCACTTACGCCGTCTATTCCCACGTCAGTTGACGGCTCTGGTTTGTGCAGCGATATGAGCCTTGAGGATTGGTTTGACCTGTCACCTTTACCCATGTGCTTCTCCCGTTCCTCTGATGACTTCGCAACGACACGTTGGAATGGAGCCTGGTTCACCGCTTTTGGATTTGACCCTTTGTCATCGCAAGGTAAGCCGGGACATGAGCTAGGCATTTGGGTAAATCCTGAACAACGGGCCCAAATGCTCGGTGTCACGATAGAAAAAAGAAGTGCGCAGAACATTGATACTGAGATGCGCCATGCAGACGGCGAAGTCCGCAATTTGTCTCTGTCCACACGCACCATGCGGGACTCCTGTGGTGAGGCGGTCTTAGTGAGCTTCTTTGACGTCACCGAGTTGCAGCGTGCGAGAGTTCAGGTGGAAACTTTGAGCGAAGCACTCGAAGAGTTGCGAGTCACGACGAAGCAATTTGTCCAATCAGAGACGCGCTCTGCTCTCGGCAATTTGGTAGCTGATATTTCTAATGAACTCAATAAACCCATCGGTGTTGGCCTAACGATTGCCAGTTCATTGGAGAATCGAGTTAGTAAATTCTCATCAACACTCAAAAGCGGAGTCAGACGCTCGGAGTTGGCTCAATTCATTGACGATGCGAGGGTTGCGTCAGAAATCATCACCCGCAATCTGACGCGCGTAGGGTCACTCGTAAGCCACTTTAATCAGGCGATCTCAATTCAACCAAGCTCCGACCGAAAGCAGTTTCAACTTCGAAAAATGGTTGATGAACTTCTTGCCACTTTAGATACTGTATTTCAGGATACTGGTTGTATCGTTGAAGTCGACATCGCCGAGGAGATATATGTTGTCACGTATGAAGATGCCCTCGCTAAAGTATTGACGCACCTCATTCAAAACTCAGTAGTGCATGCATTTGGAGAGCGAAGAATTGGAACTATTCGGATAGAAGCGCGTCTGCTCAAAGACGGGAAATACCTAGAGTTGCGAGTAGGCGATAACGGCAGCGGAATTCAGCTTAAAGACTTGCGCCACGTCTTTGAGCCTTTTTTCAGTACGCGACTGGGGCAGGGCGGTACGGGCGTTGGCTTACATATAGTGCACAACATTGTGACAAGTCTTTTCGGAGGAAGCATAGACGTACTGAGTGAAGTCGGGATGGGCGCAATATTTAGAGGGTGTCCCGAATTTTGTGTAAACGGGGCGAGTGTTAAGTCTTGGGCATCCTTTCCTCAAACTGGATGGTAAACCGGGTCAATGCAGCCTTCCAGTCTCTGAGCGGCATCGTCCATTTCTTGCTGATGTTGGCCAAGGCCAGATAAAACAATTTCAGCAGTGCGTCATCACTGGGGAACGATCCCCGGTTCTTGGTGATCTTGCGCAGGCTCATGTTCACCGACTCAATCGCGTTGGTCGTGTAAATGATGCGCCGTATCTCCGGCGGGTAATCAAAGAATGGAGTGATGCGTGCCCAGTTGTTGCGCCAGGATTTGACGATGGTCGGGTAGTCGGTGCCCCACTTGTCATCGAATTCATTGAGCCGGATGGCCGCCTCGTCCACGGTCGAGGCGGCATAAACGGTCTTCAGGTCAGCGGCCACCGCCTTGCGCAGCTTCCAGCTCACATAGTTCAGGCTGTGACGCACCATGTGCACAAGGCATAGCTGAACAGCGCTCTTGGGGTACACCGCCTCGATGGCATCGGGGAAGCCTTTCAAGCCATCCACGCAGGCAATAAAGATGTCCTGCACGCCGCGGTTCTTGAGTTCGGTGACCACCTGCAGCCAGAACTTGGCACCCTCGGTCTGGGCGATCCACAGGCCCAGGATTTCCTTCTCTCCGGCCATGCTGATGCCCAGCGCCAGGTACACAGCTTTTGCACGCACTGCTCCAGCATCGCGGGTTTTTACATGAATGCAGTCCAGGTAAACGATGGGGTACAGCGCATCCAGCGGACGGGCCTGCCAGGCTTTGGCTTCATCCATCACGGCGTCCGTCACCGACGAGATGAGCGTGGGTGAGACCTCTGCGCCGTACATTTCTTCCAGGTGGCTCTGGATTTCGCGCACGGTCATGCCACGGGCATAGAGCGACAAGATCTTTTCGTCAAAGCCTGCCCAGCGGGTTTGGTGCTTGGGGATGATTTGCGGCTCAAAGCTGCCGTGGCGGTCGCGCGGGATTTCTATGGGCAGTTCGCCAAAGTCACCCTTGAGGGTTTTCTTGCTCTTGCCGTTGCGGGTGTTGCCAGCAGGGTTGGCAACGGTGTCGTTCTTGGCATGGCCCAGATGTTCAGCCATTTCGGCTTGTAGAGCACGCTCCACCAGTTTCTTGGTGAGTAGCTTGAGCAGGCCGTTCTCACCGATGAGGTCTTCAGGTTTCTTGTAGTCAGCCAGCAGGCTGTCGATCAGTTCGTTCGTGACGGTCATTTATTTGCAATTCCATGGGAGTGCAGCAGTTTCCTGCCAATTGACCGTTTACACAAAAGTTCTTACACCCCCAATATTTATCTTGAAAATGCCTCGCGTCGCTCCGATAGTGCCAGAATAACGTAGTCGGACCAAAAGCATGACTCCTATCTCGTCACCCCAAGCGCGCATACCTCGCTCCCCCGATGAAGGGTTTCGGCTAGCCGAGCTATACAAATACAAGCTCTTGGATACTGAGTCCGACACTGATTTCGACCTTCTTGTTGTACTTGCCGCTGACATTTGCCGGGCACCTTACGCATTCATATCTCTTGTTGATGAAGACCGCGTCTGGGCAAAGGCTCAGTTTGGTGCAGAAAGTGCGTCTCAGGTGCCTCGTGATGACGACTATTGCTCGTGGGCAATTCTTGAAAATGAGATCCTGCATGTCCCTGACCTCACCTTGGACTACCGGGTGGCGAACATGTCCAAGACCGTCGGGCCTCCTGGATATCGTATGTATTGCGGCGCGAACCTGATTACTAGCACTGGCCAGAAAGTAGGTACGCTGTGCGTTTTGGACACTCTGCCCCGTAGCTTGTCCTCCGAGCAGCAGATCAAATTAGTGCGTTTGGCCAAGCATGTTGTGAATCTTATGGAAGCACGCATGCGCGACCTGGAGTACCGTTCTGCGGTCGAAGACCTGAGTCGTTTGGCGACACGCGATGAGTTGACTGGATTATTGAATCGCCGAGCGTTGACGCAGGTGCTGGACCACGAAGGTAGCCGAAGCCGTCGCTTTCAAAGTGAGCTATCTGTATTGATGATTGACATAGACCACTTCAAGCAAGTTAATGATAGATACGGTCATGCAATCGGCGATGTCGTATTGCGAGGTGTATCGCACATAGTACAAGCAGGTATCAGAGGGATTGACTTTGCCAGTAGATATGGCGGGGAAGAGTTGTGCGTGGTTCTGCCTGGTACTGATTTGGTCGGCGCAGCCAAGCTAGCTGAAAATCTGCGCAGGGCCGTTGAAGTTGCAGTGTTCCGTGAAACGCCTGAAACCATACGTGTCACCGTTAGTATTGGCATCGCAGCGATACACCCGCTAAATACGGATATCAATGCCATACTGAAGATGGCAGATGTTGCACTGTACCAAGCAAAGTCTAATGGGCGAAACCGGGTCGTTGTAGGCCATGCAAGCGGCTCTGCCACCTAGTTAATTACCCGCGCTCAATGCTCCAATACGCGGGATGACTTTCCAATCGTGCCTTGTGAGGATATCGACAATCGCTTGCTGTTGGCTTTCAAGGGCGCGCTCAGAGTGCCATAGCACGCGCACCTCACGAACAATTGGTTCACCAACTACATGGGCATAGTTGAGTTTTGATCTCCTAGCCGTTGAGAGTGGCATAAAAGCTACGCCAAAGTTGGATCTCACAAAGGCTTGCACCCATTCCTCGCGAGACGTTTGATGAACAATGTTCAGCTCCACATTTCGCTCAGCCAACAACCGCTCAATGAAGAACAGAAACTCACACTCTGTGCGACTGCAGTAACTCTCTTTGTTCAATTCTTCGAGCTCAATAGTTTCACGCTCTGAAAAGCGATGGAGAGTGCCAAATGTCAAAACAAATGGCTCGCGGAACAGCAGCATTGACTTGAAACGCTTTGGTGTATCAAATCCCCTAACTCAGGAGCATAGATTGGAATCCTTAGTGACCCGGCCGACCGACGAACACACGACGGCTGCCTCGCCTGCAGCGGTGCAGATGGCTTTCGACAACAGCTACGCGCGTGAACTCGAGGGCCTGTATGTGAAATCGTTGCCCGTGGGCTCGCCAGCACCGCGTCTGCTGCGGCTAAACCGTGAGCTCGCCGAGGAACTCGGCCTGGACCCCGACGAAATGGCCTCGGCCACCGGCCTGGCAGTGCTGGCTGGTAACGCCGTGCCTGCGCTGGCGCAGCCATTGGCGCAGGCCTACGCCGGCCACCAGTTCGGTGGTTTTTCGCCACAGCTTGGCGATGGCCGCGCTGTACTGCTGGGTGAACTTATCGACCAACATGGCCGCCGCCGAGACATCGCGTTGAAGGGTTCCGGGCGCACCCCGTTCTCACGTCGCGGCGACGGTTTGGCCGCGCTCGGCCCCGTGCTGCGGGAGTACCTAATGGGCGAGGCCATGCATGCCTTGGGCATCCCGACCACACGTGCGTTGGCTGCCGTGGCCACCGGCGCCGTCGTGCAGCGCATGCGGGCTCTGCCCGGTGCCATCCTGACCCGTGTGGCCTCCAGCCACCTGCGTGTTGGCACGTTCGAGTACTTCGCGGCAAGACAAGACGAGGTCCTGCTGCGACGCCTGGCCGACTACGCCATCACGCGCCATGGCGCGCCTCTGGCTGGCACGCCCGAGCGCTACTTTGGGTTGCTCGAGGCCGTGGTCGAGCGCCAGGCGGCGCTGCTCTCGCGTTGGATGGGCGTGGGCTTCATCCACGGTGTCATGAATACCGACAACATGACGATCTCGGGCGAAACCATCGACTACGGCCCTTGCGCCTTCATGGAGCACTTCGATCCCCAGGCCGTGTTCAGCTCGATAGACACCTCCGGCCGTTACACCTATGGCCAACAGCCGGTGATCGCGCAGTGGAACTTGGCACGCTTTGCCGAAGCCTTGCTGCCGTTGTTCGATGAGGACGTCGAGTTAGCTGCCGAACGTGTCAATGGGGCCGTTGAAGCATTTGCCGAGCGCTTCGACTTTCACTGGACAGCGGTCCTGAAGGCCAAGCTGGGCCTGGTCGGCGCCGATGCGGACGCACGCGCGCTGGCCGATGACTACCTGACGCTGCTGCACGTACATCGCGTCGACTTCACACTCGGATTTGCGCGGTTGGCCGACGCAGCAGCGGGCCATGACGCACCCTTGCACTCCCTGTTCGGCACCGCTGGCGCGGCACTGACACCATGGCTGCAACGCTGGCGCGGGCGTATCCAAGCGCAGGCCACGGGCGCAGACGAACCCGCCGCGGCCATGCGGCGCGTCAACCCGGTCTACATCCCGCGCAACCACCAGGTTGAGGCGGCGCTGGATGCCGCTGTCGAGCGTGATGATTTGGCACCCTTCGAGCGCCTGCTGCAGGTGCTGGAACATCCTTTTGAGGAACAGGCCGCATTTAGCGAATTTGCCGAACCCGCACCGCCCGAACAGACGGCGCGCCACCGCACCTTCTGTGGCACCTAAGCAACCACCCGCGACAACACCAGCACCCAATCCCAATCCGCAGAAGCAGTTATGCAAGACGACACCCTTCAAGCAGGCATCATGGGCCAGCCCGCGCCCGAACTGGGCGTGACGCATTGGATCGACGCTGCTGGCCAACCGCTGCCCAGCCATGGTCTGGACAAAATGCCAGGCGCCTACAAGCTGATCTTTTGCTTCCAAGACGCCTGCCCGGGTTGCCACCTCACCGGATTTCCCTCGCTCACACAGATCGTTGAGGCATTTCGCGGTTCCATCTTTGTCAGCTTTGCGGCAGTGCAGACCGTGTTTGAAGACTTTGACGCCAACACCGTTGGTCGCATCGCAACCAACCAACTGAAGTACGCGTTGGCTATTCCTTTTGGCCACGACGCTGGGGGCGAGGAGGGTGCTGGTTCGGTGCTAATGCAACGTTACCGCAATGGCGGCACACCCTGGTTCATTGTGGTCGACCCAGAAGGCCAGGTCGTTTACAACGAGTTCCGCATTGACGCCGACAAACTCATTGCGTTCCTCAAGCGCGCCGAGTCGGCGCCGCCTGCGCCCAAGCCGGATGCCAACATCCTCACTTGGCGCGGCGTGTTGCAACACGCACGTGGCACCAACCCAGCGCCTCCGCGCCGCCTCGAGCTAAGCGCAGCCCAGTGGCGCGAGCGCCTGACGCCAGAGCAATTTCAAGTGGCACGGCTCAAGGGCACCGAACGCGCGCACAGCTCGCCGATGTGCGCCCTGTTCGAGCCGGGTGTCTACAGCTGCGTGTGCTGCGGCACTGAGCTGTTCGACGCCTCGACCAAGTTCGAAAGCAAGAGCGGCTGGCCCAGCTTCACACAGGCGCTGGCGCCAGGGCTGGTGGCGTACCACGACGATTCCAGCCACGGCATGACGCGCATCGAGACCACCTGCAACGTGTGTGACGCGCACTTGGGCCATGTCTTCCCCGACGGGCCTGCACCGTCGGGTCTGCGTTATTGCATGAACGCCGTGGCGTTGGTGAAGTCATGAGCGGCGAGCGCACGGGAGTGCTGGATCGCATTGACCGCCAACTCTTGCTCATTGGCCTGATGAGCGAACCGCAAGTTCTGGACCTGCTTCGCATCGCCGAACGCTGCCCAGTTCACCGAACCTTGTCCAGCGATCCGGTGACCAGCCCTGCACTCATTCGCCACTGAAAATCTTCCTTCCACCATTTATTAGGAGACTCATTTTGAAAGCTATCTGGCAAGGTGTAACTGTCGCGGAAAGCGACGACATAGTCGAAGTCGAAGGAAACGCCTATTTCCCGCTTGGGGCATTAAAGCGTGAATACGTTCGCGAAAGCTCTACTCACTCGGTTTGCCCCTGGAAAGGGCGAGCCAACTACTACAGCTTGGTCGTTGGCGAGGCAGTCAACACCGACGCTGCCTGGTACTACCCGGTACCCAAGCCCGGCGCCGAAGCGGTGGCCGGACGCGTTGCGTTTTGGCGAGGCGTCGAGATATTGGCATGAGTACTGCCCCACGTTTAGACGTCATCGTGATTGGAGCCGGGCAGGCAGGCCCCTTCCTGGCTGCAAAGTTGGTTGCCCAGGGACAGCGGGTCGCTTTAATTGAAGCTCGCGACCTGGGCGGCACCTGCGTCAATCGCGGTTGCACGCCGACCAAGACCCTACGCAAATCGGCGCGGGTGGCTTATATGGCGCGCCGCGCTGGCGAGTTCGGCGTTCAACTCGGTACGGTAAAGGTTGACTTCGCTGCTGCGATGCAGCGCATGCAGGACCGGGTCGACGAAGCTCGTTCAGGGCTTGAAGGCTGGCTGGGCAGCTTGCAGGGTCTGCGCATCATCAAAGGCCATGGTCGCCTGGCCGGGCGCGACGGTGATGACTTCCTCGTTAAGGTTGGGAACGAGACGCTGCGTGCACCGCGGGTCGTCTTGAACACCGGTACGCGTCCCTTCATACCGCCAATTGCCGGCCTCAAAGACAACCCCCACCTGGACAACGAGAGCTTGCTGGCATTGCGCGAGCTACCGCGCACGCTTACCATCATTGGTGGCGGCTACATCAGCCTGGAGATGGCGCAGATCTTTCGGCGCTTGGGCAGCAACGTGGCCATCATTGAGACCGGGCCGCGTCTAACCGCGCGGGAAGACCCGGACGTCTCGGCTGCCATCACCGAAATGCTTCAGGCTGAGGGCATTGATGTTCACGTTGGACAGGCCATCACAGCTGTTCAACCTGGCGAGACCGAGGGCAGCGTCTGCGTTCAACTGGCGGACGGCCGCATCATCGGTGGCAGCCATCTTTTGGTAGCCACTGGACGAACTCCCAACACCGACGATTTGGGCTTGGAGACCGTTAGCCTGAAGGCCAACATGCGGGGCTACATCGTTACCGATGACAGGCTGGAAACCGACGTTCGGGGCATTTGGGCGCTGGGCGATATCAATCAGCGTGGCGCCTTCACCCACACCAGCTATCACGATCAGGACATCCTGGCTGAGAACCTAGCTGGCGGACAACGCAGTGCCGACGCTCGCACCAGCATCTACGCCATGTTTACCGATCCGCCCCTAGCGCACGTGGGTCTGTACGAGGCTGACGCTAGGCGCCTGGTGGGCGAGGGTCGCCGTATTTCGCAGGCCGTGCACGCGATGAAGGATGTAAGCCGCGCCAAGGAAGAGAGTGAAACGATTGGCGTGATCAAGCTTCTGATTGACGAAGACAGTGGCCTGTTTCTGGGCGCCACTATGCTGGGCATCCAGTCCGACGAAATCATCCAGTCCCTGGGCCTGGTGATGGCCGCCGGAGGCACCTGGCGCACGGTGCACGAAGCACTCCCCGTGCATCCTACCGTCACCGAATTCCTACCCACCATTATCGGCCGCCGTAAGCCCCTGGCGGCCACCTAATACGGAACGAACTAACATGCCTATCAACAAATCCTTTGGAGGACGCAATCGCGGCGTGGACACCCACGGCGGGCGCCTTCCGCCGGGGCAATCGCTGACCGATGGTTTCCCAGTGCTGACCAACGGCCCCTCGCCACGACCGGTCAGCCTTGCCGATTGGCGACTGAGCGTGAAGGTCGGCCCGCGACCCGTGACCAGCTGGAGCTGGTATGAATTTCAAGCGCTTCCACAGACCGAGCAGGTGGTGGACATTCATTGCGTCACCACTTGGTCGAAGTTTGATACGCGTTGGCGTGGCGTTGCACTGGATACGCTGCTTGCCGCAGCCGGGCTGCAAACGCCGCCCACCCCGTGGGTACTTGTGCACGCGCAGGACGGCTACAGCACCAATCTGCCCCTGGCGGACCTGGTGCAGGGCCGTGCCATGATCGCCACGCACTTCGATGACAAGCCCCTGGCACACGAACACGGCGGTCCCGCGCGGCTGCTGGTGCCGCACCTGTACTTCTGGAAATCAGCGAAGTGGGTCAACGGGCTTCAGTTCACCACAAAGGACGAAGCCGGTTTCTGGGAGCTGCGCGGTTACCACATGCGCGGCGACCCTTTCAAAGAGCAACGCTATGGTTGAGTCTGCGCGCAGCGCAGGCGAACGGTTGGTCTGGCAGGAGGCGCGCATCGAGGCCTTGGAGTCACTGAGCCCGCGCATCATTCGCGTCGTTCTGCGGCCCCAAGCTTGGCACCTCCCGTTGGCAGGGCAGCATCTGGATGTGAGGCTCACCGCCGAAGACGGCTACCAGGCGCAGCGCAGCTACTCCTTGCTCTCGCCGCCCGATCGCGACGGTGTATACGAGCTTGGCATCGAGCGCCTGGCCGACGGCGAAGTCTCGCCTTGGTTCCACGACGCGGCGCAGGTGGGTGAGTCGATCGAGGTGTACGGCCCGGTTGGTGGCCACTTCGTTTGGTCTGCGGCGCTGGACCGACCCGCACTGCTCATCGGAGGAGGCTCGGGCGTGGTTCCGCTGCTATCGATGGCGGCGCACCGGGCGCATCTGCGCACCGCGGCGCCGATGGTGCTGCAGGTGGCTGCGCGAACCATGGCCGACGTGCTGCTGTGGCCCGAGCTGCAGCAGTGGGAGGCCAAAGCCAACGGCTTTCGAAGTCAGTTGGCGCTTTCTCGCGACACCGCTACTCAGCGTACGCAGGATCACATTGGTCGCCTGCACCAAGGCAATTTGGCCACCGCATTGCAGGGTCTGGGCGACGACGCGTCGCAGACAGCCCTGGTCTATGTGTGCGGCATGAATGCGTTCGTCGAAAGCGTGGTCGCCATGTTGCGCGAGCTGAAAATTCCCGATGGTGCAATTCGTACCGAGCGATACGGTGGCTGAGTCA
>JACCDS010942964.1_pt1 | contig 13023 bp, 9 predicted proteins | sample 7446441 | NCBI WGS metagenome assembly JACCDS01 (sample SAMN15323445, study PRJNA562643) | freshwater metagenome | isolation source: river surface water | place: USA:Blue River Watershed | collected 2017-08-17
CGCCGCTGCATGACATCGGCAAGATCGGCATACCCGACGACATCCTGCTCAAGCCCGGCAAGCTGACGCCGCAAGAGCAGCAGATCATGCGTACCCATGTCGAGAAAGGCGTGCGCATCATCGAAAAGATCCTCGGCGACTTCAACGCGTCGGAAGTGCCGAATAGCGCGATCCTTCGCAACATCGTGCTGTGCCATCACGAATTGCTCGACGGCAGCGGCTATCCGAACGGCCTCAAGGGCGACCAGATACCGCTTGAGGCGCGGGTGGTCACCGTAGCGGACATCTTTGACGCACTGATGCATTCGCGCCCCTACAAGAAGCCCTGGACGTTTGAGCAGGCATTGGCCGAATTACGTCGCATGGCCGAAGAAGGCAAGCTCGACCATGACTGCGTCGAGGCGCTCGATGACGCCAAGGATGAGATCGCTTCGATACTGAGCCAGTACACGGGCTGACCGGCCGGCCGCTGGCCACGCGCGCGCGGGCAATCCACTATGATGGCAGGCACCGTTATCTTCGCTGTTCTGCCCGCCGATGCCCCCTTCTGTTCCCCGACCCGGCCTGAGCCAATCGCTGTCGCGCCCGCTGGCGCGGCTGCGCGCCATTTCGTGGCGCGACCTGCTGACCGTGCTGCTGCCCATCCTGCTGCTGACAACCGGCCTGGGCTGGCTCGCCGTCAAACTGATCCGCCCGGCGCCGCCCGACCGCGTGGTGATCCTGTCCGGTCCGCCGGACAGCAGCTTTCACCTCACCGCCGAGCGGTATGCAAAGCTGATCTCCGCGCATGGCATCAAGGTCGAGGTACGTTCAACCGAGGGCTCGATCGACAACCTGAAGACCCTGCTCGACCCGCGCCAGCCGGCCGATGTCGGCTTCGTGCAGACCGGTCTGACGGATGACGACAAGGCCCCCGGCCTGATGTCCCTCGGCACGCTGTATGTGCAGCCAATGATGGTGTTCTACCGTAGCGAGCAAGACATCGACCGGTTGACGCAGCTGAAAGGGCTGCGCGTAGCGATCGGCCCGGACGGCAGCGGCACCGCCGTGCTGGCGCGCCGCATGCTGAGCGAGAACGGTATGGACAAGGACGACGCCACCTTGCTCGACCTCGACGGCGACGATGCCATTGCCGCGCTCACCGAAGGCAATGTCGACGCCATTTTCGTAACGAGCGAACAGGTGCGCGGCCGCAAGACGCGCGAACTGATGCGCGTTCCAGGCGTGAAGCTGATGAATTTCCGCCAGGCCGACGGCTATCTGCGGCGCCTGCGCTTCCTGTCGCGGCTGACCGCGCCCGAAGGCAGTTTCGACCTCGGAATGAACCTGCCGCCGCAAGACACCGAGCTGGTCGGCACGCCGGTCGAACTGATCGCGCGCGATGGCCTTCACCCTGCGGTCTCTGATTTGCTGATCGCTGCCGCGCGAGAGGTGCACGGCAAATCCGGCATGTTCCGCAAGACCGGCGAATTTCCGGCCGCGATCGAGCATGACATTCCACTGAGCGAAGAGGCACGCCGCTACTACACGTCCGGCTCGCCCTTCCTGTACCAGCGGCTGCCGTTCTGGCTGGCCAGCCTGGTCGACCGCATACTGCTCGTGGTGTTGCCCCTGCTGATCGTCGTCGTGCCGGCCACCAGGCTGGTCGCGCCCTTATACCGCTGGCGCATGCGCTCGCGCATCTACCGCTGGTATGGCGCGCTGATGACGATAGAGCGGGACATGATGACACCTGAAGGCGGCAGCGACCGTGAAGAACTGCGCCGGCGGCTCGACGAGATCCGGCAGGCCGTCAACGGGCTGCAGCTGCCGCTGGCCTTTGCCGACCAGCTGTACGTATTGCGCCAGCACGTCGACCTGGTGAGGGCACGCTTCGACGCGCGAACGCCTCAAGCCGCCGAAAGCGTCAATAGCGTCAGTAGCGCGTAATCAGCACCAGCCGGAAATTGCGCGGCTCGATCGGATGGAACACACGGCCGGACAGGCCGGAGACACCATTGAACGTGTACGAATCGTTGTAGTAATCGATCGCCGAATTTTTGCTGTCGAGCAGATTGAAGCCCAGCAGCTCGATCGACGTCTTCGGATCGACACGGTAACGCAGCCGGCCGTTCAGCGTCGTGGTCGCGTCCGAGCGTACCGAATTGTCTTCGGTCAGCGGGCGCGGGCCAAAGTAGCGCAGCTGCAGCGAGCCGCTCCAGACACCGCCGTTGTCGACCACCATCGCCACCGACGCCACACCTTCTACCGCACCCTCAATGTAGCGGCCATCGCCGCCAGGATCGCGGAAGCGCGCACGCGCATACGCAAAATCGGCATCCAGCGTCAGCCATGAATTCATCTTGTAGTAGTTGTTGAACTCCCAGCCGACGCGGCGGCTGCGGCGGCCGGAATCCTCGGTGCGCCCTTCGTCGCCGATGTAAACGATCTCGGACGCGCTGTCGAGCTGGAACAGCGCCAGCGTGGTCTGCAAACCAGGCACGATCTCGGTGCGCAGACCGAGCTCATGGCCGAAGGTGCGCACCAGGCCGTTGGCGCGCACGCCGCTGCCGATGGTCACGCCGCGCGCATCGTTCGAGTGATAGCCATTGCCGATGCTGTAGTAGTACTCGGTCTTGTCCCATGGGCCGAACACCAGGTTCAGCTTCGGGCTGACGATGAAGTCGGACACGCCATCGGTATTGGCCGGATTCGACTGGCCGGTGTTATTGAATTTGAACCAGTCGCCGCGCAAGCCGGCGATGCTGCGGAACTTGTCGCTCCAGTGCACATGGCCTTCCGCGTAAATACCGACGCTGGACTGCGTGATGTGGTCGCGCCGGCAGCCGCCGCCGGGGATCAGGCAGTCCGCATTCGGCTCGCGCGCAGTGGTGCTGGCGAGCGCATTGAAAATATTGTCGTTCTGCAGCTGCACACCGAGGGTCGCGGCCGCCTCTTTGCCGATGCCGTCGATATTCCAGGTGCGCGCCGCGTTCAGCCCGCTGGTCACGCGGCTGTCGCGCTGGTTGAACTGGCTGGACGGCGCGTATTCGAAATTCGAGTACAGGTCGAGATAGTTCTGGATCAGATACGCCTGTACCAGCGTATTGCCGTCGGCGTCCGACTGTCGCCATTCGCCGGAGAGGCTGTAACGGCTGGCCTTCGCGCCGCTGCTCGGGTCCATCGCATCCCAGCGCGAGATCAGGCCCTGCTTGTATTCATTCCACGGAATCTGGTCGGTCGAGCTCCACTGCCCGGTATAGGCCATCGCCGTCACCGAGTAACCGTTCGCCTGCGTGCCGCCGCTGTAGCGCAAGAGGCCGTTCAACTTGCGGTAATTGTCTTCGTTCGTCCAGGGACCGTCATGGTGCGACAACTCAAGCGCATACAAGAGGTTGCCCTCCCGGACCTTAGGCGAATCGGCCAGCAGCACGCGCGCATGGCCGAGCTGGCCGATGCTGACGCTGGCAATGCCCTTCTCCAGCGTGTCGCCGTAATAGATCGCCGCCGAGCCGGCATTCGCAAAGTCGCCGTCGGCCGCATAGTACGGGCCCTTGCGGTAATACAGCGACGAGATCAGCTCCGGTATCAGCGGGTTGAGGTCGGCCCAGCCCTGGCCGTGTGCGTGGCTGCGCTGGTTGATCGGCATGCCGTCCAGCGTGAGCTTGATGTCGAGCCCGTGGTCAAGGTTAAAGCCGCGCAGGAAATACTGGTTGGCCTTGCCGTCGCCGCTGTGCTGGCTGACGATCAGCCCCGGCATCACCTCCAGCACCTCGCCGGTACGCGCGACCACGCGGTTGGCGATTTGCGCCGGCCCGGCCGCGCCCTCGCTGGCCGCATCGGCCACCCCGAGCAGGCTATAGCGCGACGCCTCGACCTCGACCTGCGGCAGGCTGCGGATATCGTCGGCCCAGGCCGGCAGCATCGCCGCCATCGGCGCCAGGCACAGCGCGCAGGCAATCGGGTTCAGGCGGTGGGTACGGCGCGCGGCGGACTGTGTCATCGTGTCAGCTGGTGAGTGGTTGTATGAAGAATCGACAAAAACTTCACACCGGATAATACCCACTGCCGGTCCGCGCGGGACTTTTAAATATTGAAACAGGCCGCTCGGCAAAGGCCGCCAATTTCGTTATTTATTAAATAAATATTATGAAATTGTGATCGTTACCGTTTCGGCCGCAAATGGGAATGAAGCTGCCCCGGCGCATCGCCATGGCGATGGCGGCCACCTTCGGTCTCGGCGGCAATCAGGTTGATCGCGCCATGGCGCACGCCGGACTGCGCGATCGACTGCTGCGCAAACCGCTGCACTGCGGAAGTGCGGCCCTGCAGGAACACCGCCTCCAGGCAATGGTCGTGGTCGAGGTGCGCGTGCATCGTCGAGGTGACCAAGTCGTGGTGCTCATGCTGCGCCGACATCAGCCGCTCGGCCAGCGCCTTCTCATGATGGTTGTACACATAGCTGACCACCGCCACGCTATAGGGCGATGCATAGCGTGGCGCCTGTTGCGCTTCGAGTGCCTGCCGGATCAGGTCGCGCACCGCCTCCGATCGGCTGCCATAGCCGTTGCGGGCGATCATCTGGTCGAACTCCTGGGCCAGCGGGTCGTCGAGCGAGATCGTGAAGCGTTCCATGAAGATCGAAAAAAGTGGCAGACAGCGAAAGATCATACGCGACCGCCTGCCCGACAGGAACTTCGATCTGCACTCCCCGGGGCGCACCATGGCGAAGCACGCACCGTTCTTGTGCCTGTTATTTTCAAGAATCCGGCGAGCACAAGCTTATTAAAATTGATTTACACTTTCCATCACCTATTTGCTGCCGTCTTTGCTCCATGCGCAGCGCAGCAACGGGCCGTAGTACTACAGATGCACGTCGCAATTCAGCTTTTTGGTAACTGCTGTTAATCCCCCATTAACAAAAATTATCGGAGTAAAACATGCGCTTTCCATCTGCGCTGCCGGGCCTCCTGCTCGCAGCCTGTCTGATCCAAACGGCGTACGCCGACACCACCGACGTCAGGACACAGACGGTCGTCGAGGTCACTAAACAGGGCGCTCACTGCGAGCAAGACCCGAACTGCTTCAACCGCTATCACCCGAACATCAAGCCGGTGGCCCACGCCAATCCGGGCGAACTGATCGTGGTGCACACGCGCGACGCGCTCGACTCAAACCTGAACATCAATTCCGAACCGAAGGACGTCACCGCGATCGACCTGAACCTGGTGCACCCGATGACGGGCCCGATCCATATCGAAGGCGCCAAGCGCGGTGACGTGCTGGCCGTGACGCTGGTCGACATCAAGCCCGATGAATACGGCTACACCACCATCGTGCCGGGCTTCGGCTTCCTGGCCGACAAATATACCGAGCCCTTCGTCGCCAACTGGAAGCTGAACCGCATGGAGGCCGTGTCCGATCAGGTGCCAGGCGTGCGCATCCCGATGAACGGCTTCATGGGATCGGTCGGCGTACTGCCGGGCGAACCGGAAGTGCAGAAGTGGCTGGAGCGCGAGGCCCAGCTCGCCAAGGCCGGCGGCGTCGCGCTGCCGCCTGAGCCGACCGGCGCGCGTCCGCCGGAAGTCTGCGGCCCGAACGGCAGCGACAAAGGCCACTGCCTGCGCACGATCCCGCCGCGCGAAAATGGCGGCAACATGGACGTGAAGCAGATGGTGGTCGGCACCACACTGCTGCTGCCCTGCTTCATCGACGGCTGCGGCTTCTTCATCGGCGACGTCCACTATGCGCAGGGCGACGGCGAAGTCGCCGGCACGGCGATCGAAATGGGCGCGACTGTGACGGTGAAGACCGAGATCCGTCCGGGCATGGCGTCGATCGTGCGGCAGCCAATGTTCGAGGGCGGCTCGCAGCTGAAGAAGCTGGAGCCGGACCGCTTCCACGCGGTGGTCGGCTATCCGTTCAAAGAGGCCGGCGAAGTGCCTCCGCAATGGAGCTATCTCGACAGCGAGAAGATCAAGCCGCTGACGCAATTGTCGAACGACGTCACGATGGCCGCGCGCAATTCGCTGCTGAACATGATCGAGTGGCTGCAGACCGAAAAAGGGCTGACCAAGGAACAAGCGTATGTAGTCACCAGCGTCGCCTGCGATCTGCGTATCAGCAACGTGGTGGACGTGCCCAACTATGCGGTCACAACCATCTGCCCGCTTGAGATCTTCGACAAGTAAATCGCACCGGCACCACGCCGGTTGATCGACAAGCTGGTCAAGTCGAACGAAGAGCGAGGTACACCTCGCTCTTCCTTTTTGAAGGCAACGATGAAAAGACGAACCTTGCTCTGCGCAGGCGCCGCCTTGCTGGCCGGATGGCCGCTGGCGCCGGCACTCGCGCACACGCCGTATCGACAGTGGGACATTTTCCGGCGCCGCTATCTGCAGATGCTGACCTCGCGCAGCGACCTCGATGGCGATGCGGTCGGCGACGACTGGGTCGCGCAACTGAAGCAGCGGCTGCCGCTGTCACGCGCGATGGTCAGCCGCGCGCGCGATATGGGCCGCGTCGCCAGCCTGCTGAAGACCGATCAGGCGCGGCTGGCCGTGCTGTCGCATGACGATGCCCGGCGGCTGGCGAGCGGGCTGCCGCCGTTCGATGAATTCGCACCTCTGCCGCTGCAGGTCATGCTGGCCAACGCCAGCCACGTGCTGGTGGCGCGCGAGAACCTGCCGCTGCACCATGCGTTTGCGATCGCTGCCGCCTTGCTGGAAGACAGCGACCGGCTCGGGCTGACCGTGCCGCTCGACGGCCTGAACGGCATGGCGCTGCATCCGGGCGCGCGTGCGGCGGCGCTGGGCGAGCCGATCGAGTCGCCAGTGGCGGAAGCGACATGAGATGGGCGCTGACGGTGGCTGCGCTGGTCGGCGCAGTCATTGGCCTGCCTGCGCTCGCCCATGACGCCATCGGCGCCGATGCCCGCCAGGCGTATCTGAAAAAATTCGAGCGACTGCAAGGCATCACGCAATCGACCGCCAGTCCGGCGGTGCGAGCGGCCGCGTGGGTCGATGCCGGCCGCACGCTGGACGAGATCCGCACACTGCTCAATGAAGACATCGCCAGCCATGGCCGCACACAGGGCCTGGAAACCTCGATCCTGGTCACGCAGCTGAACGCGTCGCCATGGCGGCTGCAGCCATCGCCGCAGACGCGGCTCTACCTGGCCAACCAGCGGCCCTACCGCGAAGCGCTGGCGCTGGACGCGCGCGGCGCGCATGTGCCGCTGGCGCGCTTCATGCTGTTTAAAAACCATTTCTATGACAGCTTTACCGACCATCCGCTGAAGCCGATTCAGCAAGACAAGGCCACGCTGCTGGAGATGATCGAGCACGGCGAGTGGCTGAAGAACCCGCGCAACGCCGGCACCGATCAGGCCATCGACAGCGAGGAAGTGCATTTCATCCTCGCACTGCATTATTTGCAGGCACGCGATGCCGGTGTGCTGCCAGCGGCCACCTGTGTGGCGCGCTTCGGCGAATTGCTGGGCAGCTTCCGCAAGCGCTGGCCGTCCAGCCTGAAGCTGGCGACGCTGGAGGCACTGGCGCCATGAACTGGCGGCGGCTTGTACTGTTGCTGACGCTGATGCTGCCGTTAGCGGCATACGCTCACCAGAGCGGCAACAGTTATGTGCGCATCGAGCATCGCAGCGACGCCTTCGCGGTGCAGGTCGAATTTCCGGTCAAAGACCTGGGCGCGCTGCTGCAGGCGCCGTCGCTGGGTGCCGCGCCGTCGCGCGAACAGCTCGCACAACAACAGCAGCCGCTGGCGCGCCTGATCGCTGCCGCACTGACGATCGAAGCCGATGGCCAGCGCGTGCCATTGGCCTTTGTGTCCCAGCAGATCGCGCTGCGCAATGACGGCCTGTATGTGCGCCAGCAGCATGTCGCGCCGGCGCTGCCGGCGGCGGCGGCCGCTATCGTGGTGCGCTACGGCTTCTTTAACGACGGTGAGCGGATTGCGCGCGCGTTCATACAACTGCGCTCTGGTGAAAACGACAGCGAGAGCAGTTATGTATTCGATGCTCGCCATGCCACGCAGCGACTGCCCTTGCGCGAAGAATCGCTGGCCGAGTCGCTGTGGACCTATGCACGCGAGGGCAGCCTGCACATCTGGAGCGGGCCGGACCATCTGTTGTTCCTGCTGTGCCTGCTGCTGCCGGGACTGGCACTGGCTGCGCAAGGCGCGCGCGCGCCAGCCATGCACGCGCTGGCGGTCGTCACCGCATTCACCGCTGCGCATTCGCTGACACTGGCCGCCGCCGCGCTGGACTGGATCGTGCTGCCGGAAAAGCCGGTCGAAATCGCGATCGCTGCCTCCATCGTCATTGCCGCGCTGCTGGCGCTGCGGCACGGCGAGCCGCGCCATCAGTGGCGGCTCGCGTTTGCGTTCGGGCTGGTGCACGGGCTGGGATTTGCCAATGGTCTGCGCGAGCTCGGGCTGTCAGCCGGGCACCGGATCGGCAGCCTGCTGGCCTTCAATGCCGGCGTCGAGTTCGGCCAGATCGCCGTCGTGCTGGTCGCCGCGCTGCTGCTGGTGCCCTTCTTCCGTTCGTCGCTGGCGCTGGCGCGCATACAACGCTGGGGCGCGCTGGCGAATTTGTCGCTGGCCAGCGTGTGGCTGATTGAGCGGGCTGCATGAGCGTGCTGCATCACTGCTGACAAACTCCGATAGCATGGCGCGATGAACGCTACCCGTGACTCCTCTTCCTGCGACGTGCTGGTGCTGGGCGCCGGCATTGTCGGCATTGCACTGGCGCTGAAGCTACAGGCCTGCGGCCGCAGCGTCGTGCTGCTCGACCGCGGCGAGCCGGGCGCGGCCACCAGCTTCGGCAACGCCGGCCTGATCGAACGCTCGTCGGTGTTCCCCTACGCGTTCCCGCGCGACTGGCGCACGCTGGCCGACCATGCGCTGCAGCGCAAGCTGGCCGCGCGCTATCACCTCCGTGCATTACCTTTCATCGCGCGCTGGCTGCTGTCGTACTGGCGGCATTCATCGCCCGCGCTGTATCCGGCGGCGATCGCCGGTGCGCTGCCGCTGGTGGAGCGCAGCTGGGACGAACATGCGCCGCTGATCGACGCTGCCGGTGCCGGCGCACTGGTCAATGAGCACGGCTGGATCAAAGTTTTCCGCACGCAGGCCAGCCGCGCCGAGGCGCTCGATCTCGCCGAGCGCAGCCGCGCGTACGGGCTGCGCGTGAACGTGCTGTCGGGCGACGCGCTGCGCGCCACCGAACCGGCGCTCAGCAGCGACGTCATCGGCGGCGTGCACTACCCCGACTCACGCCAGCTACGCGATCCGCAGGCCTTGTCGCTCGCCTATCTGTCACTCTTCCGGCAACAGGGCGGACGCTTCGTACACGGCGATGCACGCAGCCTGCGGCGCGAAGGCCGGCACTGGGTCGCCGATGCCGAGGGCATGCGCATTGCTGCGCCCGATGCGGTACTGACGCTGGGACCGTGGGGCGCCGAATTCGCTCAGCAGCTGGGCTACCGGCCGCTGATGGGCGTCAAGCGCGGCTATCACCGTCACTTCGCCGCGGGCAGGCACGGCTTGCAGCATGTGATCGTCGACGTCGACCATGGCTATGCGCTGGCACCGATGTTGCGCGGCATCCGCCTGACCACCGGCGCAGAGTTCGCGCTGCGCGATGCGCCGCGCACGCCGGAACAACTGGCACAACTGGAGCCGATCGCGCGCACTCTTGCCGGCATTGGTGCCAGCGTCGACGCCGACGAATGGATGGGATCGCGCCCCTGCACCGCCGACATGCTGCCGGTGATCGGGCCGGCACCGGAACATCCCGGCCTGTGGTTCAACTTCGGCCATGCGCACCATGGGCTGACCCTGTCGGCAGCCAGCGGCCGTCTGCTCGCCGAGCTGATGTGCAAACGGCCGACCTTTACCGACCCTCGTCCGTACCGTATCGACCGCTTCTGAATAATCGGACTTCTGAATAAGCGGCCTTCTGAATCTACGTACACCAGGCTTCAACGGCGCGCGACCAGCCGCGCCGCGTCGCCGGCCGGCATTGGCCGGCCGTGCAGATAGCCCTGAAATTCATCACAGCCCAGCGCGCACAGCTGCTGCTGTTGCCCGGCATTCTCGACACCCTCGGCGATCACGCCCATATGGAGGTTCTTGCCGAGCGTAATGATGGACTGCACGACGGCCTGGTCACTGTGTTCGCTGTCGATGCCGCGCACAAAGGACTGGTCGATTTTCAGATGGTCCAGCGGCAGCCGCTGCAACAGCGACAGCGACGAATAGCCGGTGCCGAAATCATCCAGCGCAAAGCGCACGCCGAGCGTGCGCAGCTCCTGCATCTTGGCGATGCTGCCTTCAATATCGTGCAACAACGTGCTCTCGGTCAGCTCGAGGCTGAGCAGGCCGGGCGGCACGCCGCTGGCCTGCAGCGCGGCACGCACATCGCCGACAAATTCCGGGCTGCGCAACTGCCGCGGGCTGATGTTGACGGACACCCGTACCTCGCCCAGTCCGGCTGCCAGCCAGCCGCTCAACTGCGCGCAGCCGCTCTGCAATACCCAGCGGCCGAGCGGCAGGATCAGGCCGGTCTCTTCGCAAGTGCCGATGAAATCGTCGGGATAGACCAGCCCGCGCTGCGGATGGTGCCAGCGCAGCAGCGCTTCCATGCCAGCCAGCCGGCCGTCGCGCGACCATTGCGGCTGGTAGTGCAGCACGAATTCATGCTGTAACGACGCACGCCGCAGATCGGCCTCCAGCGTCGAGCGCTGCATCACCAGCTGCTGCATGCGCGGGTCAAAGAAGCGCACGCTGTTGCGGCCGCTCTGCTTAGCTTCATACATGGCCAGGTCGGCCTGTTTGAGCAGCTCGTCGGTCGCCTCGAGTTCACCATCGAAGACGGTCACGCCGATGCTGGCGGTGCAATCGTGCATGGTCTGTCCGAGGTCGAACGGCTGCATGAAACCGGCCAGCATTTTCTTCGCCAGCGACTCCGCCAGCAGCGCCGCTATCGCCGGCTCGCTGCCGAGATCTTCGAGCAGCACCACAAATTCATCGCCGCCGACGCGCGCCACGGTATCGAGGCCGCGCACGCAATCCGCCAGCCGGCGGCCGACTTGCACCAGCAAACGGTCACCGGCATCGTGGCCATACGCATCGTTGAGCGTCTTGAAATTGTCGAGGTCAATGAACATCAGCGCGCCATGCTGATGGTGGCGGCGGCTGCCGACGATGGCGTGCCGCAGCCGGTCAAGCAAGGCAATGCGGTTGGGCAAGCCGGAGAGCTGGTCATGAAAGGCCAGCTGATGGATGCGCTGTTCATCTGCGCGGCGCTGCTGTTCCAGCTTGACCTGCTGCGAAATATCGCGCAGACAACCGACTATACGCAGCGCCTTGCCCTGATGGTCGCGCACTACCTGCGCCCTGTCATCCACCCAGGCCCACGAGCCATCACCGCGGCGCAAGCGGAAGGTGGACGTCCATTCATCACCATCCGCTGTCAGCACCTCCGAGATTTCCTGTGACACCCGCTGCTGGTCTGCCGGATGCAAGAGCGACAATCCCTCGCGCAGCGTACATGCAGCGTTGTGATGGCCTAACAAGTGGAACATGCGATCGCTCCACCAGATCTGGTCGTCGGTCACATTCCACTCCCACAACGCATCGGACATCAAATGCGCGACCATGCGGAAGCGCTCATTCCAGCGATGCGCGGCCTGCTCCAATTGATGGAATTCGGTCACGTCCTGCACGATGCCCAGCAGGCGCCGCACCCGGAAAGTTTGCGTATCGTATTCCGGGGTGGCCAGCCAGCGCAGATGCAGTTCGCGCGCGCTGGTCTGCAGTGGACAGTCGGTGTCCATCGGCACACCGGTCGAGAAGCAGCGCGACAATGCTGCCTGCCATTCGTCACGGCAATCCGGACCGATTTGTTCAAGCACGGCAGCGACGGACAGCAAGCTGCCTGGCGTATGGCCCAGCAAGCCGAGCGCTTCGTCGGAAAGCTCAAGTAGATCGCTGCCCACGGGCAGCTGCCAGTAGCCGATGCTGGCAATATCGCTGCCGAGCTGCTGCAGCACAGACGATTTCTCCGCCTGCGTACCGAGCAGGCGATGCAGGAGCAATTGCTTGCGGCGAAGTTCCAGTGTCACCATGGTCTGCATCGCGAGCGTCTGCAGTTGCTCGCGCTGTACCGGCGTCAGTACGCGCGGCTGATGGTCCAATACGGCGAGCATGCCGAGCGCTTGTCCGCCCTGCGTGCGCAATGGGAAGCCGGCATAAAAGCGCATCGGCGGATCGCCGGTGACGAGCGGGTTGTCACGAAAGCGCGGATCGCGGAACGCGTCGGCCACCTGAAAGAAACCGGTCTGCTGAATGCCGTGCTGGCAAAAAGCGAGCGACAGATCCATGCCCTCGATCGTCAAGCCCCACGAGGCCTTGAACCACAGCCGGTGTTCATCGACGATGCTGATGGCCGCCATTGGTGTCGCACACAACTCCGAGGCCAGTTTGACCAGACGGTCGAATTCGATCTCGCGCGGCGTATCGACGATGGAAAATGCGCGCAGAGCCGCCAGCCGCAGTGTTTCCTGTGAAGGGTTCACCGGGCCGCAAGGCGACAAGGCATCATCAGACATGCGGCGCTACCCTGAAAGCAAATAGGAGCAGACGTGCCGGATCGCCGATCCGGCACGCGTGACATAGTTTGACCGCAAAAATCCGGCGCCGTGCGGTGCCGGTGTTTGATCGCGATAGCCGTCGCTATCCGCAGCTGCGTTGCAGAGCGGCGTGTCAGATGCGTCGTTTACTTCAGCTTCTCGATGCGGACAATGACGAACTGGCCGTTACGCTTGTCAGGAATGAAGCGCACAGGGTCGCCGACAGCCAGCCCCTCGAGCATCGCCGGCTCGGCCACGCGGAAGGCCATCGTCATGCCGGCCATGTCGAACTTGCGGATCGCCTCGTGCTTCAGCGTCAGCTTGCCGGCTTCGACGTCGATCTTGCGCACCTCGGCATTCACGAATTCATCGGCAAGTTCCTTGCCGGCCG
>JACCDS010104383.1_pt1 | contig 13013 bp, 15 predicted proteins | sample 7446441 | NCBI WGS metagenome assembly JACCDS01 (sample SAMN15323445, study PRJNA562643) | freshwater metagenome | isolation source: river surface water | place: USA:Blue River Watershed | collected 2017-08-17
AACCGATTGCACACTGCGCATGTCCACCTGAACCAGTGGCTGGCCTTGCTTGAACATGGGGACAAGATGGCTTTGGCGCGCCATCTTGCAATAAACACAGCCCTCCAGGCTCACCATGACCAGCAACGGTTGCCCCTGGGCCAGGGCTTTGTCAAGGGCCTGCGGCAGGGACAGGGCAGAGGGCAAACCATCGCCTGCAGCCCAAGCGTGAGAACTCAGAGCGAGCCCCGACAACCAAGCAAGACCATGCCTTAACCCATCCCGTCGACTGACTGCCAGAAAATTTGAGTGCATCTTCTTTCCTTGCCACCAGGGCGGACTATATAAGAAGTTACCAATTTAACCGCTTTTGATCCGCATCAAGCATGAACCTGGTTAAAACAATCAGAATACTTTTGCCACAACGAATGATCAAACTTTACGCATGCTTACGGATTGGCTGGAAAGACTGGGTGACGGCACCTTGCTGGCCACTGGCGGTGGCCTGATTGGCGTTGCCTTTGGTTTTTTGGCACAACGATCCCGTTTTTGCTTGCGCGCCGCAGTCATCGAGTTTTGGCATGGGCAGTTCGGGGACAAACTGTCGGTGTGGCTTCTTGCTTTCTGTTCGGCCTTGGTGGCCGTGCAGACGCTGGTGATGACAGGCGGGTTGGACAGCAGCGCTGCCCGACAAATTGCAGCACGCGGCAGCCTCTCGGGCGCACTCTTGGGTGGGCTCTTGTTTGGTGTGGGCATGGTCATGACACGTGGCTGTGCCAGCAGGCTCTTGATTTTGTCAGCCACCGGGAATCTCCGCGCCTTGCTGTCTGGCTTGTTGTTTGCGGTGACCGCGCAGTCCAGCTTGTCTGGGGCGCTCTCGCCCTTGCGCGCCGAAATCAGCAGTTGGAAGACTGTCGAAGGTGGTGCGGAGCGAGATTTATTGGCCACGCTCGGCTTGACACCCCCCGGTGGTCTCTTCTTGGGATGGCTGGGATTCTTGATCGCTGTTTACTTTGCCAAACGCAGCAAACTCCGACCTGGGTTGTGGCTTAGCAGCATCGGCACGGGCCTGACGGTGGCTGCGGCTTGGGGCTTCAGCCAATGGGTAGCTCGCAATGCCTTCGACCCTGTTCAAATTCAGGGACTGACCTTCAGCGGCCCTTCCGCCGAGTGGTTGATGCGGGTGCTTCAGCAGCCAACACCGGCCATTGGTTTTGAATTTGGCTTGCTGCCGGGTGTCTTTGCAGGGTCAGCGGTGGGCGCCTGGATGGGCAAGGATTTCAAGTTGGAAGGCTTCCAGGATGGGTACAGCATGCGCCGCTACATTGCAGGCGCGATCCTGATGGGCTTTGGCGCCATGCTTTCTGGGGGATGTGCCGTGGGGGCGGGCATGACGGGCGGCGCCATCTTTGCACTGACTTCCTGGCTGAGTTTGTTGGGCATGTGGTTGGGGGCCGGTCTGACAGACCATTGGCTGGACCCTCGCGAGATACCACGCAACCTGCCGATTGCCCCTTGAGGTCAACAGCGCTGCTTACTTGCTGCTCAGGTATTCCGCCACGGCGGCCATTTCCAGTGCGGTCATCTTGCTGACAATGGCATGCATGACCGCATTGTCATTGGTTCGCTCGCGCTGATGGAATTGCTTTAACTGGGTTTCGGTGTAAATTGCATACTGCCCTGCCAACCTGGGCAAGGCCACGGTACCCAAGGCTTTGGGGCCGTGACAACTGGCACACGCTGCCAATCCACTGAATTTATTACCGCTGTGATAGATGTACTGTCCAACAGCTGCCAACGCAGGGTCTTTGGCAGGCTCGACGGGTGCCGATTGTTTTTCAAAATACTTGCCCAAGGCCAACATTTCATCGGGGGTCAACTTGGCCACCATGTCGGCCATGGCCGTGCTCTTGCGTTTGCCCGATTTGAAGTTGTCCAACTGCTTGGCAATGTATTCAGCATGCTGGCCCGCCAGGCGAGGAAACACCTCGCTGGCCGACTCGCCCTCGGCGCCGTGACACACAAAGCAAACGCCCGACACAATTTTCTTGGCACGCGCTTCATCCGCCTGAGCCCAGCAAGGGCTCAAGGCCAAAGCGGCAGCAACATACAACAAGCCCTTGATGGCCGTGGCCACAATCCTCATCTGACACCCCATCCCAAACTTAAGCGAGCGTATCGGCCCAAATGTTGCGCGCCCACGCCAAGGCATAGCGGCCTTCCAGTTCGTTGGCCGCGCTGGACACACCACCCGAGCCGGGCACCGTCAACATGGTTTTCTTCTCGGCGTCGTAGCGGTGAACGCTGGCCACGTGCACCACGTCTTCGTCGCTGACAAAGCTGTAGCAGGTGTTGTTGTAAATGGGCATGGCATTGACTTGCTTGCCCGTCAACAAGGCCACCACGGCGGCCGCACAGGTCTTGCCGTGCTGGTTGGCCATGTGACCTGACTTGGGCATCAACGGCGCGACTTGGATGGAATCGCCGAGCACATGAATGTTTTTAGCGGCCTTGGACTCAAAGGTCAGGAAGTCCACTTCGCACCAGCGCTTGTTGGCGGTGGCCAAGCCGGTCTTCACGGCAATGTCGCCCGCACGCATCATGGGCAATACATTCAGCACATTGGCTTTCAAGTCATCGTTGAACTCGAACTTCAAGGTGTTGGTAGCAGCATCCACATCGACCAGCTTGTGCTTGGAACGGTATTCGATGATGCCCTTGTAACGCTCGGCCCAGGCCTTCTTGAACAACGGACCTTTGGAGGTGACATCGTCGTTCTCGTCCAGGATCAGCACCTTGCTCTTGGGCTTGGCTTTGCTGAAGTAGTTCGCTACCTGGCAGGCGCGTTCATAAGGTCCTGGAGGGCAGCGGTACGGTGCCAGGGGAATGGTGATGGCAAACACGCCACCGTCGGGCATGGCCTCGAGCTGTTGGCGCAAGGCCAGGGTTTGGGGCCCAGCTTTCCAGGCATGCAGAATTTTGTCTTGTGCGCCAGACTTGCCCATGCCAGGCAAGGTGTCCATCATCAGGTCCACGCCCGGGGAAAGAATCAGGCGGTCGTAGCTCAGCTCGCTGCCATCGGCCAGCTTGACCAGGCGCTTTTCCGCGTCAATTTGCGTCACAAAGCCGCGCACCACGTTCACGCCGTGGCGCTTGCCCAGGTTGTCGTACGGGGTGGTGATGTCACCCATGGTCTTGCTGCCGCCAATGACCAGGTTGGAAATCGGGCAGGACACAAAGGACGCATTGGGTTCCACCAAGGTCACTTGAATGCCGTAGTCAGACCACATGCGCACATATTTGGCAGCGGTGGCGCCACCATAACCGCCACCGACCACCACCACCTTGGGGCCGGAGCCCGACCCCACCGTGGCACAGCCCGACAAGCCCAGAACACCTGCAGCAGAGCCCCAGGATGCCGTTTGAATGAATTGACGACGTTTCATGATGCTTGTTCCTTATTTTTTCTGGGCGGCAAAGTAAGCGGCGATGGCCTGAATCTGATCATCGGAATAGCCCTTGGAGATCTGATGCATGAGTGTGGCGGGACGGCGACCCGTTTTGTAGTCCTGCATTTTTTTCACGATGTCTTCTTGGCTCACGCCGGCCAGAGACTCCATGCCGGGCTCAGCCCGGCCATTGGTGCCATGGCAATTGGCGCAGCCTGCAGCCCAACTGCGGGCTTGCAGGGGATCGACAGCTTGCGCTTGCGAAGCGCTGGCGGCCACCAGCAAAAGGGCCAGTGTCCATGCAGTGTGTATTTTTTTCATGCCTTGTTCTCCATCCAATGCGCGACTCAGGGCCGCAAATAAACGAAACCTTCTTTGGCCTGCAAGCGCGCCACCTCGGCCACGCCAGAGGGCACGACAGAGGCTTCCATGACCACGCGCTCTTTGGGCACCTTGCGCGTTGTCAAGGTGTTGTTGCAAACCCGGAACTCAACGCCGCGTCCGGCCAACTCGCCAATGCTTCCGGCAAAGGGTTGGTCCATTTGATTGGTGGCACCGTCCAGTAAAAAGTCAATGCCCAGACCATGCGTGACCACCACAATTTTGGCACTGGGGTCGGCATTCAGGTGATTGCGAATGTTGCCAATGGCACGAGAGGCTTGAGGAACCCCTTCGCTCAGGTGATAGACCACTTTCACTTGGGCCCAGCTCAAAGCGGCGAACAACAAACCCAGCGTCAGCAAAGCAAATCTCTTCATTCGTGATTCCTTATATATTTCCATTGTGACCTAGGACCGAAGTTCAGCAGTTCAGTGGAAACCCCACTCAAGGCAACACCTGACAGCCAGCTTTCAAAGGCCTCAAACATGAGGCAGATCAGCCTCAATGGCAATCTGTGTGCAAAGGGCGCGACACAAGGTCACCACGCGGTCATTGACGATGCGGTAATAAATTTGCACGCCCTCGCGCCGCTTGCCCAGCACCCCCGCTTGGTACAGCGTGTTCAGATGCTGCGACATATTGGGTTGCGTGGCGTTGATTTCATCCAGCAACTCGCCCACATTTTTCTCGCCATTGCACAGGCTGCTGATGATCTTCAAGCGCATGGGTGCGGACATCACGCGAAACATTTCCGCGGCCATTTCAAACACCCGGTCTGACTCGGCAGTCGGGGTCTGGTCGGTGATGGGGATCAGCGGCTTGGTCGGCATGCCTTGAAGGATATCACTCTGCCAGAGAAAGCATGGCTTGACGCAAATCATGGGCCCACTGGCGCCTGTTGCGGCCGTCGGCTTGCTGACAGGCGCCAACCCGGATGCTGACTTGCACCTCGGGCGCAGTCAGCGTGCGCCAAATCGAGCCCACAAGGGTCTGCTCGCCGATGTAACACACGGAGGTGGCGCGCAGACCGCTTGCACGCTCGGTGTAGCGCAGGTAGAGGGGTTGCACAGGGGCCTGCGTAGCCAGTGCGGCCTGTAATAAATTGGCATGGAACGGCAGCAGGCCCTGGCCATCACTGGTGGTGCCTTCCGGAAAGACCGCCAGAACATCGCCGTCTTTCAAGGCTTGCGCCATTTGGTGCACCACCCGCAAAGCGTCGCGCGAAGACTGCCGCTCAATGAACAAGGTGCCCGCGGCGGCCGCCATGGGGCCAATCAAGGGCCAGTGGTGCACCTCGGCCTTGGCGACAAACCGGCAATGCCCCAAGGCATGCAAGCTCAGAATGTCCAGCCAGGAAATGTGGTTCGCCACCAGCAAAAGGGGGCCTTCGTGCAAGCGCTCTCCCTGAACTTGCAATTCCATGCCAAAAGCCCGCAGCATTCGCTCGGCCCAAGCCTGGATGGCTTGCTCGCGCTGCGCCACGCTCATGCGAGCGAAGGACCACTGCAGCGTCCACCAGCCTGAAGCAATGCACAGCAGCACCTGACCCAAGCGCCACAGCGCCAACACACCCCGCATGGCTTGCTCAGGCGGCCTGATAAGCGATGTGACCCCCCACCAGGGTGGCGCACACTTTGCCGGGCAAGGCTGAGCCACTCACCTCAAAGGCAAACGGTGTGTGCTTGCCTTGGCTGCGTAAGGCCTCTGGGGTCACGGTCCACTCGGCCTGCGGATCGAACACACAGACATCGGCCACACCGCCCACCACCAAGCGGCCCAGGCTGTCTTGCAAGCTGCCCACAGAGGCCCCCAACACCCTGGCCGGTTCGCTGGTGAGCACTGCCAGGCTGCGCCGCAGGTCCTGGCCCTGGTCGCGGCCCCACTTGAGGGACAAACTCAGCAGCAACTCCAAGCCCGTGGCACCGGGCTCGGCTTCGGCAAAAGGCAAGGCCTTGGCATCGCCTTCCACCGGCGTGTGGTCTGACACCAGCGCGTCCACCGTGCCATCGGCCAAGGCCGCGCGCAGTGCATCGCGGTCGCGTTGCTGGCGCAGCGGCGGGCTGAGCCGGGCGCGGCTGTCAAAGAAGCCAATGTCCAGATCGGTCAGGTGCAAGGAGTTGATGCTGACATCGCAGCTCAAGGGCAAACCTTCGGCCTTGGCTTGGCGCACCAGCTCGATGCCGGCGGCGCTAGAGATGCGGCACAAATGCACGCGCGCGCCGGTGCTGCGCATCAGCGCAAACAAGGTGTGCAAGGCAATGGTTTCGGCCGCCACGGGCACGCCGCCCAAGCCCAGGCGGGTGGCCAAGGGTCCGCTGGCGGCCACACCTTTGCCCAGGAAGTGGTCTTGCGGGCGCAGCCACACGGTGTAGTTGTAAGTGGCCGCGTATTGCAAGGCGCGCTGCAACACCTGGGTGTCGACCACGGCCACTTCCGCCTGGCTGAAGCCCACGCAGCCGGCTTCGGTGAGCTCGGCCATTTCGGTCAGCACTTCCCCTTGCAGGCCGCGCGTCAGGGCGCCCAAGGGGAAAAGTCGGGCCTGGTGCTGTTTCTCCGCACGAAACTTCAGCATCTCGACCAAGCCAGGCTCGTCAAGCACCGGGTCGGTGTCGGGGGGGCAAACCAGGCTGGTGACGCCACCGGCCACCGCCGCGGCCATTTCCGACTCAAGCATGCCCTCGTGTTCATGGCCGGGCTCGCGCAAGCGCGCGCTCAAATCCACCAGGCCGGGCGCCACGATGCAGCCCATTGCATCGAGCGTGCGGTTGGGCGCAAAGTCTGCGGGCACTTGGCCAATGGCCAGAATGCGGCCGGCGGCAATGGCCACATCGGCCTGCAGGTCGGTGCCAGAGCCGGGGTCGATGACGCGGCCGTTCTTGATCAGGATCTTCATGGTGTCAGTGCCTTTGCTCAAGCCTCGTTGCCCGCCACGATGGACATCACCGCCATGCGCACGGCGATGCCGAAGGTCACTTGCGGCAGGATCACACTTTGTTTGCCATCCACCACCGCAGAGTCAATCTCCACGCCACGGTTGATCGGCCCGGGATGCATCACGATGGCGTCGGGCTTGGCGAGTTGCAGTTTGTCGGGGGTCAGGCCAAAGCCTTTGAAATATTCCTGGCTCGAGGGCAGCAAGGCGCCGCTCATGCGCTCGTTTTGCAGGCGCAGCATGATGACCACATCACAGCCGCGAATGCCCTCCTCCAAGGTGTGAAACACCCGCACGCCCATGTGCGACAGGTCCGAGGGCACCAGGGTTTTGGGGCCCACCACCCGCACCTCGGCGCACCCCAGGGTGGTCAGCGCATGGATGTCCGAGCGCGCCACGCGCGAGTGCAGCACATCGCCCACGATGGCCACGGTGAGGTTGGAAAAATCTTTCTTGTAGTGCCGGATGGTGTACATGTCCAGCAGGCCCTGGGTGGGATGGGCATGGCGGCCGTCGCCGGCATTGACCACATGGACATGCGGCGCCACATGCTCGGCAATCAGGTAGGGCGCGCCCGACTCGCCGTGGCGCACCACAAAAATATCGGCGGCCATGGCGCTCAGGTTGGCAATGGTGTCCCGCAGTGACTCGCCCTTGCTGGCCGAGGAGCGGGCCATGTCGAGGTTGATCACATCGGCGCTCAGGCGCTTGGCGGCAATTTCAAAGGTGGTGCGGGTGCGGGTGCTGTTTTCAAAGAACAGGTTGAACACGCTTTTGCCACGCAGCAAGGGCACCTTCTTGACCTCGCGGTCGCTGACCGACACAAAGTTGGAGGCTGTGTCCAGAATGTGGGTGAGGATGTCGCGCGGCAAGCCCTCGGTGGAGAGCAAATGAATCAGTTCGCCGTTGCGGTTCAGTTGGGGATTGCGTTTGTACAGCACCTCAGGCCTCCAGCGAAAAATTGAATCGGCCTTGCGCATCGCGTGCCAAAGACAGCGATTGGCTGGCGGGCAAGGCCACGCGCGCTGCCGCGAAATCGGCTTGCACCGGCAATTCGCGCCCGCCACGGTCGACCAAGACCGCGAGTTGCACACAAGCGGGACGGCCGTAGTCGAACAGCTCATTGAGCACGGCGCGCAAGGTGCGGCCGGTGTAGAGCACATCGTCGAGCAACAACACATGGGCGTTGTTGACATCGAACGGCAAGCGCGTTTGGCCACCATCGGCCAAGCCGCGCCGGGCGAAATCGTCGCGGTGCATGGCCGAGGAAATGGCCCCTGCCTCGCCAGACAGACCCAGGTCCTGCTGCAGGCGCTCGGCCAGCCAGGCGCCGCCCGAGGTCACGCCCACCAAACGGGTTTCAGGGGTCAACAAAGTTCGCACGCCTCTGCACAGTTCTGCGTAAAGGGCCTCGGCATCCAGCGATAAGCGTCCGTGGTTCATGGGTTCATCCGAAAAAACTGGTCAAGGATGATGCAGGCCGAAGCAGCATCGGCATCTTGGGCGCCCTGGGACAGGGCTTCGGTGGTGCTGTAGCGCTCATCCACCTCAAACACCTGCAAGCCAAAGCGCGCCTGCAACTGGCGGGCAAAGCGGCGGGCAAAGCGGGTGTTCTCATGCTCGGCGCCATCGGGGTGAAAGGGCACACCCACCACCAAGGCGTCGGGTTGCCAGGTTTGAATGTGCTGGGCAATCTGCGGCCAGCGGGCGTCACCCTCGCCTTTGACGGTGCCTTGCGGCTGGGCTTGCCCCAGCATGCGGGTGCCAAAGGCCACGCCGGTGCGCTTGCGGCCCACATCAAAAGCCAGAAAAGATTGGAGCGATGCAGCGGCTGAGGGCAAGGCCGCTGTGTTCATGCGTGCCCCGCGTCGGGTGAGAGCATCCAGGACTGCAAGCCCAGCAAGGACAACGCGCGCTCATAGCGCTCGGCAATCGGGGTGTCAAAAATCACGCTCAGGTCGGCGCCCACGGTCAGCCAGCTGTTCTCGGCGATTTCCGACTCCAGCTGGCCTTGGCCCCAGGCGGCGTACCCCAAGGAGACCAGCACGCGGCGCGGGCCAGCACCGGTGGACAGCGCTTCCAGCACATCGCGTGAGGTGGTCATCTCCAAGCCACCGGGAATGGTCATGGTGGAGGCATAAATGGTTTCTTTGGGCGGGGCATTCTCGGCATGCATGGCCTCGTGCAGCACAAAGCCGCGCTCGGTGTGCACCGGGCCGCCTTGAAACACCGGGGCGTCGCTCAGGTCGGTGCGGCCCAGGGGCAGGTCCACTTTGTCGAACAGGCTGCGCATGCTCATGTCGCTGGGTTTGTTGATGACCAAGCCCAGGGCGCCGCGCTCACTGTGTTCACACATGTAGACCACACTGCGCGAGAATGTCTCATCGGCCAACCCGGGCATTGCGATCAAAAAATGATGCGTGAAATTGACGGGGGCAGAATCTGAGACCATTCACCGATTTTAAGGGCGAACATGTCACCCCACCCGACCCCCCACTATCCCAGTGGCCTGATGTGGTTTCGGCGCGATTTGCGCGCCCAGGACAATGCGGCGCTTTACCAGGCGCTCAAGCGCTGCGCCAGCGTGCATTGCGTCTTTGTCTTTGACCGTGACATTCTGGATGCCCTGCCCCGGGCGGACCGGCGGGTGGAGTTCATCCGGGAGTCCCTGGTCGCACTGGATGCCGAATTGCATGCCCTGGCCGGCCAATACGGCGCAGGCCTGATCGTGCGGCATGCGGTGGCCCAAGAGGAGCTTCCCAGGCTGGCACAAGAACTCAAGGTGCAGGCCGTCTTCTGCAACCATGACGACGAGCCCTACGCTCAAGCGCGCGACGCTCGGGTGCGCGGCGCCCTGGCCGACGTGGGCATTCGGCTGGAAACCTTCAAAGACCATGTGATTTTCGAGCGCGATGAAGTGCTGACCCAATCTGGCACGGTCTATGGCGTGTTCACGCCTTACAAAAACGCCTGGCTGAAAAAAGTGGCGGCCGACAGTTATTACCTGAAGTCTTACCCGGCGGGCAAATACGTGCGCGCCTTGGCGCCTCGGCCCCAGGCCCTGCGCTTGCCGGTGCCCAGCCTGCAAGACATCGGGTTCGAGCCCACCAACCTGAGCAGCTTGCATGTGCCCACCGGCAGCCCCGGGGGGCGCGCCTTGTTCGAAGATTTTTTCACACGCATGGACCGCTACCAGGCCACGCGGGATTTCCCGGCCATCAAAGGCCCCAGCTACCTCAGCGTGCACCTGCGCTTTGGCACGGTGTCCATCCGGCAACTGGCGCGCACAGCGTACCAGCGCAGCCTGGAAAACGATGAGGGTGCGGCCATCTGGCTGTCCGAGCTGATCTGGCGCGATTTTTACCACCAGATTCTGTTTCACCACCCCCATGTGGCCAGCCGCGCTTACAAACCGGAATACGATGCCATTGCCTGGGAGCACGGCAAGCACGCGCAGCAACTGTTTGAGGCCTGGTGCCAGGGCCGAACGGGCTACCCGCTGGTGGATGCTGCCATGGCCCAACTGAACCAGACCGGCTACATGCACAACCGCTTGCGCATGGTGGTGGCCAGCTTTTTGGTGAAAGACCTGGGCATCGACTGGCGCTGGGGCGAGCGCTACTTTGCGTTGCACCTCAACGACTTCGACCTGGCCGCCAACAACGGCGGCTGGCAATGGGCCAGCTCCAGCGGCTGCGATGCCCAACCCTACTTCCGCATCTTCAACCCCATCAGCCAAAGCGAGAAGTTTGACGCGCAAGGGCGCTTCATCCGACGCTACCTGCCGCAGCTGGCAGGCTTGCCAGACAACGCCCTGCACGCCCCCTGGCTGGCCAAACCCCTGGACCTGGCCGCGGCCAAGGTGGAAATCGGACGCGACTACCCTGCGCCCATCGTGGACCACGCGCAAGCCCGCGAACGCACCTTGGCGCGGTACGCGGTGGTGAAAACCAACAAAGGCTGATTGAGGAAAAGTTAACGCAGGTCGGCCAACACGCTGTCGCTGGGCGTGCGGCTGACGCCAACAGCGTATTGGTGCAGCAGGCGGTGCAGTTCTTCGGCGGCGCGCAGGCAGGCGGCGGCGCTCACCAGTGTGTCGCCCACATTGGCGCGCACCACGGCATCGTGCAAGGCTTGCGATAAGCCGATCAGGCCAGGCTCTTGGCGGTCTTGGGCCAGGCCTTGCAAGCGCTGCAGACGGGCCACGGTGGTCTTGCTCGGGCGCGCGAGCTGGCCGGCGGTCCATTCCCGCACCTCTTCCAGCAGCGGTTGCAGCAAGGCTTCAGCTTGTTCCAAAAACAAAGCATGCAGCTGCACGCGCACTTGCGGTTGTTGCAGGCCGGCGCTGTCCGCGCGCAAACTGGCCAGCAGCTCGCGCTCGAGGGCGAGCCGTTGAGGATCCAGGCTCATGGTCTCAGATTTGGACCATTTCAAAGTCTTCTTTGCGCGCGCCGCACTCCGGGCAAGTCCAGTTCATGGGCACTTGCTCCCAAGGGGTGCCGGGCGCAATGCCGTCGTCCGGGGCGCCGGCTTCTTCGTCATAGATCCAGCCACAAATCAAACACATCCAGGTTTTGCCCACGATTTACTTTCTTGTTGCTCGCATAGAATGTTCTCCATTGTAGCGATGGCCATGGTGCAAGAGAACGAACTTAACCCTGAATCCTCCGATGACGAAGCCCCGGCGTGCGTGCTGATATTCAATGTCAGCGATCCCAGTGGGGCGGGCGGCTTGTCGGGGGATGCGCTGGCCGTGGCCTCGGTGGGCGCCCATGCCTTGCCGGTGGTGACCGGTGCTTACATGCGTGACACGGCTGAAATCTTTGACCATGTGGCTTTTGACGAAGAAGCCGTGGCTGAACAAGCGCGCAGCGTGCTGGAAGACATCTCGGTTCAGGTCATCAAGGTGGGCTTTTGCGGCTCCCCTGAAATCCTCAGCGCCATTGCCGAAGCCAGCTCAGACTCCGCCGACGTGCCGGTCGTGGCCTACATGCCCAACCTGTCCTGGTGGGACGAAGAACACATTGACGCCTACCTGGACGCGTTTCGCGAGCTGATGCTGCCCCAAACCACGGTGCTGGTGGGTCACCACAACACCTTGTGGCGCTGGCTGCTGCCCGACTGGAGCAGTGAACGCGCGCCCAACGCCCGCGATCTGGCCCGCGCCGCCGCCCAAATGGGCACTCCTTATGTGCTGGTGACCGGCATGCAAGGCAGCGATGCCTTTGTCGAAAATATCCTGGCCACGCCCAACAGCGTGCTGCTGACCGAGCGCTTTGAGCGCATTGACGCAGCCTTTGCCGGTGCCGGCGACACCCTGACCGCGGCCCTGGCGGGCTTGCTGGCCGGCGGCGCCGATCTGGAAACAGCCACCCGCGAAGCCCTCAGCTATCTGGACCGCTGCCTGGACAGCGGCTATCGCCCCGGCATGGGCCATGTGGTGGGCGATCGGCTGTTCTGGGCGCACATCGACAGCGAATCCGATCTGGAGGGCGTCGCCGAAGACGACCCCAGCCCCGCCACCGCCGACGACTTTTCTTTGCCACCCCCTGGCACCCGCCATTAACCTCCTGACATCATGACCGACCGCAACCAAACCCTGTTCGACCGCGCCCGCAACGTCATTCCCGGTGGCGTCAACTCGCCTGTGCGCGCCTTCCGCGCCGTGGGCGGCACGCCCCGCTTTGTGCAACGCGCGCAAGGCGCCTACTTTTGGGACGCCAACGGCAAGCGCCACATCGATTACATCGGCTCCTGGGGCCCCATGATCCTGGGCCATGGCCACCCCGCTGTGGTGGAAGCGGTTCAGCGCGCCGTGCTCGAAGGCTTCTCGTATGGCGCCCCCACCGAACGCGAGATTGAGCTGGCCGAGGCCATTCTGGCCCACGTGCCCTCGATGGACATGGTGCGCCTGGTCAGCTCCGGCACCGAAGCCGGCATGAGCGCGATTCGACTGGCGCGCGGCGCCACGGGCCGCAGCAAGCTCATCAAATTTGAAGGCTGCTACCACGGCCATGCCGATGCCTTGCTGGTCAAAGCCGGCTCGGGCCTGGCCACCTTTGGCAACCCCACCAGCGCCGGCGTGCCGCCCGAGGTGGTGCAGCACACCTTGGTGCTGGAGTACAACAACATCGAGCAACTGGAAGAGGCCTTCAAACTGCATGGCCCCGAATTGGCCTGCCTGATGATTGAGCCGATTGCCGGCAACATGAACTTTGTGCGCACCAGCGTGCCTTTCATGAAACGCTGCCGCGAGCTGTGCAGCCAGCACG
>JACCDS011754426.1_pt1 | contig 13011 bp, 14 predicted proteins | sample 7446441 | NCBI WGS metagenome assembly JACCDS01 (sample SAMN15323445, study PRJNA562643) | freshwater metagenome | isolation source: river surface water | place: USA:Blue River Watershed | collected 2017-08-17
GACTGTGTGCCATGGGTGGATTGATCTTTGCCTGTGGTCTGCCGGGATGGGCGATGGTGCGCTGGACCTTTGCTTTCATCGACAAGCGCCGGGATGACTCGCTGGATGCGGTGGCCAAGGATGTGAAGGAGCTGCTATGAAGCCGATTGAATTTATCGCACTGATCGGGTCTTCTGCGCAAGCCACCGCCAAACGCACGGGTGTGTTTGCCAGCATCACGATCGCTCAGGCGGCTCTGGAGTCCGGCTGGGGTGAGTCGGGTCTGGCCAAGGTGTGCAAGAACCTCTTTGGCATCAAGGCCGACAGCCGCTGGCGGGGAGAGACCTTGATCCTGCAGACCAAGGAATTCATCCGTGGTCAGTGGGTCGTGGTGCCTGCCAAGTGGCGCAAGTACGCCAGCTGGCAAGAAAGCATTGATGACCACGCTGCCTTCCTCAAGCAAAACCCACGCTATCAGCCGTGCTTCCAATGTCTCAAGGCAGAGGCATTTGCACAGGCACTGGCCAAGGCAGGGTATGCCACTGATCCAGGCTATGCCGACAAGGTGATCAGCCTCATGAACCAGCACAAGCTACAAGCTCTGGACAGAGGTGCGTCATGACCTGGATCACGCGATTCCTGTTGAGTCACTGGAGCTCCATCTTGGGCGGGCTTGTACTGCTCATGGCGCTGATTTTTGGCATCCAGATCGGACAAACCCGTGTCCAGCGCGCTTGGGATGCCGAAAAGCAGCAGGTTGCATTGATTCAGGCTAAGCAAGAGCAACACGTTGCCGACACCGTTCACGCACAAAAAACCATCAATCAGGAGATATCGAATGAATTTCAGACAAAAAAGGGCTTGCTGGCTGGTCTGCGGCCAGCTTTGCGTGGCGGTGATGCCGGGCTGCGCATCCAGCCCAGCCATGATTCAGTCACCATGCCCGCCGTTTCCGCCACTGCCACAGGAGTTGCGGCAGCCCCCACCGACGCTCTATCTAATTCCACAGGCCTTGCGACCGGCATCACCTGTGAGCAATTAGCCCGAGACGCTGCAGAGACCACCCTGATGGTTCTGGAGCTGCAGCAATGGCATGCCAGGCAGTCAGCGGCTGACGGTACATCTGCGCCATAAACCTGTCATTGATACCTTAGACCCCGTCTTCTCGTTCCCATGTCCCATGGGCGCGATGAAGACGGGGTCTTTTGTCGTTTCAGCCCAGAATTGACTTGGCTTCTGTTCGAAACAGAGCGTTCATGCTGGCATGCAAACCATAGACCCAGCCAAAACGCCCAGGATCCTGAGCAGTCAACAAGCCGCCGACCGCATGGGCCTGCCGGTGCAGGCACTGTATAAATTGCGCGATGCCGATGAGCGCCTGTCTATCTCGCAGACTGGTCTGCAAATCGGCTACCAGCTCGAAGACATCCAATCCTACGAGCGCAGCGAAATGCAGCTGCTGGTGGAGAAGACGCTGGCCACGGAGCGGCCTCTGCCATTGATTCGCGCCATGGCGCAGCTTCTGCGTGCGCCACTGCCACCTGCGCAGGAAACACCCGAAAAGCCGTCGGCGCAGCTGTCCAAACCATCGCCCCAACCAGAGCCAGCAAAACCAGACTCCAAACCCACGTTGGTGCTTGCGGCTGAGCCGCCGTCGCCGCCTGTGTCCACGGCCAGTCGGACCATGGATTGGTTCTTGGTTCGCAGCAAACCGCGTCAGGAGGCGGTGGCGCTGACCAACCTGACTCGCCAGGGCTATGAAACCTACTTGCCGATGTTCGCGGCAGAAAAAATCGTCCGGCGCAAACAAGCCATCGTGCAAGAGCCCATGTTCGCGCGCTACCTATTTGTGCGCCTTGACACCACCGGGCAAGGGCAGAGCTGGAGCCCGATCCGCTCAACGATCGGGGTGAGTGAATTGGTCTGCTTCGGCAGCAAAGCGGCCAGGGTCGACGAGGCCCTGATTGGCATGTTGCGAGAGCGAGAGGCTTGGCAGAACGAGCAGCCCAAATCGCTTTTTGCATCAGGCGACAGCGTGGTCATCGCGGATGGCGCATTCGCTGGTCTGCAAGCCATCTACCAGATGAACGACGCCGAAGGCCGGGCCATGGTGCTGCTGGATCTGCTCAGCAAGCCGGTGGCCATGAAGATCAATGCGGCCAGTCTGCGCAAGGTGGGCTGACCGGGCATGAGATTGGTCGCTTTATGTCCACAACAGGGTCGAAATGGACTTGATAGCTCTTGGCCTTCGAAGCAAACATGACCGAAACCAAAGAGCTCCGAGAGATCATGACCTTGACTGAAAATCAAACCTTCCGCGCAGCGCAATACGTGCGGATGTCCACCGAACACCAGCAGTACTCCACCCTCAACCAAGCCGACAAGATCCGCGAATACGCTGACAAGCGCGGGATTGAGATCGTGCGCACCTATGCTGACGATGGCAAAAGCGGCCTGTCTATTGGTGGGCGCGCTTCCCTGCAAAAACTGATCGCCGATGTCGAATCTGGCAACACCGATTTCAAGCTGATACTGGTCTATGACGTCAGTCGCTGGGGCCGGTTTCAGGACGCGGACGAGTCGGCCTATTACGAGTACATCTGCAAACGCAAGGGCATCAGCGTCGCCTACGTCGCCGAACAGTTCGAAAACGATGGCTCTCCCGTTTCAACAATAGTCAAAGGCGTCAAGCGCGCCATGGCGGGCGAGTACAGCCGCGAACTCTCGGCCAAGGTCTTCGCCGGCCAATGCCGCCTGATCGAACTCGGCTTTCGCCAGGGCGGCCCGGCCGGGTTTGGCCTGCGCCGGGTGCTGATCGACCAGAGCGGCGCCATCAAGGCGACCTTGAAACCCGGCGAGCACAAAAGCCTGCAAACCGACCGGGTGATCCTGGTGCCGGGCCCGGCGCAGGAAGTGGCCACGGTCCACCAGATCTACCGCTGGCTGGTCGATGATGATTTACCGCTTTCTGAAATCGCCCAGCGCCTCAACGACATCCCCATCCACACCGATCGTGATTGCCCCTGGACCTACAGCACGGTGCGACAGGTGCTGACGAACGAGAAGTACATCGGCAACAACGTCTACAACCGCCATTCCTTCAAGCTCAAGAAAAAGCACGTCGACAACCCACCGCAGATGTGGATCCGAAAGCAGGGCGCGTTCGAAGGCATCGTGCCACTCGATACCTTCATGGCCGCACAGGAAATCCTGACCGAGCGCAGCCGCCGGTTCTCTGATGAAGAACTGCTTGAGCACTTACGATTGCTCTACCAGGAACGCGGCACGCTGTCGGGCCTGATCATCAACGAGGCGCCCGCGCTGCCCAGTGCTGCTACTTACATCCAGCGTTTCGGCAGCTTGAGCAAAGCATATGAACTGGTGGGTTTCCGTCCCGGGCGAGATCTGGAATTCCTCGAAATCAACCGTCGGCTGCGCCAACTACACCCGGAAATCGTCGAGCGCACCCAGCACACCATTGCCGAGCTGGGCGGCGAGATTTGGCGGGACCCGCAAACCGACCTATTGCACCTGAACCAGGAACTGGTCATCAGCCTGGTGCTCGCGCGTTGCCAGCAACTGCCCAATGGCCTGCAGCGCTGGCGCATCCGCTTTGACCCCAGTCGCTACCACCCGGACATCACGGTGGCGGTGCGCCTCGATCCCGGCAATGCCGCCGAGCTGGACTACTACCTGCTACCGCGCCTCGACCTGCCCAACCAGGAATTGCAGGTCACCGCCAGAAATAGTGCCGAGATCGAATGCTTCCGCTTTGACGACCTGAACTTCTTCTACGGCATGTCCGAGCGGGAACGTCTGCAGCGACGTATTTGATCAGAGTACCAAAACCACCCACCCAGAAAGGAAAACCTGACATGACACCTCACCACCCTGATCCACAAACCGACAGGAGGCATCCATGCTGACCGGCACCCCTGAAACCGTCACCCTGATCCCTATCGCGAGAGTGGAAATCCTCAATTCCCGCGAACGCAATATGAAAATCTTCGAGGAGATCGTTGAGAACATCAAATCGATCGGCTTGAAGAAACCCATCACCGTCACCGAACGCCCGGGTGATGATGGAAATCCGAAGTACCTGCTGGTCTGCGGCGAAGGACGACTCAACGCCTTCCGCATCCTGGGCGAAACGCACATCCCAGCCTTGGTGGTCGATGTCAGCGATGAAGACGCCTTCATCATGAGCCTGGCGGAGAACATCGCCCGGCGTGGCCACCGACCACTGGAAATCCTGGCTGACATCGAAATCCTGCGTAAGCGCGGCTACGACGCCGACACCATCATCCACAAAACCGGCCTCTCACCCAAGTACGTCAAGGACATCGTCTTTCTGCTCGACCAGGGCGAAGATCGCCTGATCGAGGGCGTACAGCGCGGCGCCATCCCGCTCACCACCGCGCTTGAAATCGCCCGCGCCAAGGACGACGACGAAAGCCTGGGCGGAATGCTCCAGGAAGCCTATGAAAACGGCCAGCTCAACCGGCGCCAGATCATCGAGACGAAGCGCCTGGTGGAGAAGCGCCAAGAACATGGCCCCGGTTCCCCCAACCCCGGCCAGATCAAACCGCCCACCTCTAGCTACAGCCTGGTGCGCACCTATCAGCGCGAAGTCGAGCGGCAACGCAAGATGGTCCTCAAGGCCGAGCACGCGCACCAGCGCCTGCTGCTGGTCGTCCAGGGCCTGAAAAAGCTGTTCGCCGACGAGCATTTCGTGAACCTGCTGCGCGCCGAGGGGCTGGACACGTTGCCCAAATACCTGGCCGAGCGCATCGACAACCTGAATGGAGCCATCGCATGAATCCCGCCATGAATGCACAACCCAAGATCACGCCGATGTACCCCGGCATTAACCAGTCGGACGTGGAAGACGGTCCCGACCTGCCGAAGGCCCCGCTCAACACCTTGCTCGGCTTCGATCTGGAGACTTACCAGATCCCGCTCGACACGCTGATGCCCAGCAAACGCATCCCGGACGGAGTCATGAGCACCCGCAAATACAAGCAGGTCGTCTCGTCCATCCATGAAATCGGTCTGATCGAACCCTTGTCGGTGATCCAGCACGATCCGGCCAAGGCGGAATTCATCCTGCTCGATGGCCATTTGCGCGTCCTTGCCTTGAAGGACCTGGGTGTGCACGAAGCCCCCTGCCTACTGGCCAAGGACGACGAAACCTACACCTACAACCACCGTATCAACCGACTCTCCACCATCCAGGAGCATTACATGATCCGTCGCGCCATAGATCGCGGGGTCAGCAAGGAGCGCTTGGCCCGAGCCTTTGGCGTGAACCTGAGTTCCATCAATAGGCGCATCAACCTGCTCGAAGGCATTTGCCCGGATGCGATCGCCCGGTTGCAGGACAAGCAATTCACGCCCGATGTGACCCGGGTGCTGCGCAACATGAAGGCTGCGCGGCAGGTCGAGGCGGTGGAATTGATGGTAGCGAGCAACACCATCACCGTGGCGCATGCCGATGCCTTGCTCAAGGCCACGCCGCCGGAGCAGCGCACCGACCTCAAGCCGACAGAGCGTGACAAGCAACTGGCCCCCATTGAGCAGATCGTCAAACTCGAAAAGGAAATGAGCCAGGTCCAGACCCAGTACAAGGATGCCGAAGAGAATTACGGCTCCGACCTGCTCAACTTGGTGGTCGCCAAGGGCTACTTGACTAAGCTACTCGGCAACGATGCCGTCAAAAGCTACATCACCCGGCACGAACCTGAAATCCTCGAGCATTTCGAGTTGGTGGTGAACACGGTCAGCATGGAAGAGGCGGTGCAGCAGCAACTGGAGGCCGATGGCGAATTTGAAGAGGAACCGGACAGCAACGATCAACCCGCTGCTGAAAGTATTTCTCCCGATTCTGAAAATGACAACGAAACTCCAGCGCCAGAAGACAACGCCGCCACCGAATAGAAAACCCCGATGAAATAACCGATGGGAATGTCATTGCCGCGCTGCAAACCCGAAGGGTAAAATGCTGACAATAAAGATAACCTTCGGAGGTGGCGATGCACTGGTATCTCGTTCATACCAAGCCCAGACAGGAAAAGTGCGCCCTGGACAACCTCCACCGACAGGGTTATGAGTGCTACCTCCCGACGATTCCTGCTGAGAAACTCCGCCAAGGGTTGCTAACTGTTGCGGATGAGCCCCTGTTTCCGCGTTACCTGTTCATCCGCTTGGGACAAGGGGATTCGGCCAAGAGTTGGGCGCCGATCCGTTCGACCAAGGGCGTCAGCCGTCTGGTCAGCTTCGGGATCGAACCGGCGCGGGTGGATGATGTTCTAATCGAACTGCTGCGAACACAGGAAGCATCGGTTCAGACAGAACCGGAGCGGCTGTTCAAGCCGGGGGAGTGCGTGCACCTGACCGAGGCACCCTTTGCCGGTATCGAAGGTATCTACCAAATGGCCGACGGCGAGCGTCGGGTTATGGTACTGATCGAGATTCTGAGCAAGCCCGTCGCGGTGCGTGTCGCGCCGGCCAGTTTGCGCAAGGCGAGGTGACGAACTTGCCTCGTTATTGCCTGTTTGGCAATAAACCTTTCTCAAAGTCATGACGGTGTGGCAAAATGAAGTTGTCCGTAGCAATCTTGCAGCACTCTGCTGATTATAAAAAGCCTCGGATTCCCACTGTTAGACCTCGCTAATCGCGCTTGCTGATCGTGAAACAGCATGGCGGTAGTGTGCCTAAAGCGCATCGATCACCATTTCCCAATTGAATCAAATGTCCGTTTTCCGAGTGGAGATTGCTGTCATGTTGCGCGTGTGCATTCTCCGGGAGCATCTCCCCTCATGAAGATTGCCATCGCTGGTACCGGCTACGTTGGCCTGTCTAATGCCGTTTTGCTGGCTCAGCACCATGAGGTGGTCGCGCTCGACATCGTCCCCGAGAAGGTGGCGATGCTCAATCGCAAGGCCTCGCCCATCGTCGACGCCGAGATCGAGGACTGGGCTTTGTCTTCACCTCTAATAATCTGCGGGCGCGGATAATCCGCCCGTTGCTGGGTCTGGCGCTTCGCTGGCTGATCAATGGGTCGAAAGGCAAACTGATTCTGCAGAACCCGGACGATATCGAATACTGCGTTCAGCGACTGCAAGTCGACCCGGAGAAAGTCGTCCTGATCCGGGGGGCTGGAGTCAATATGGAGACTTACCGTCCCGAAGATATCGAGACAGCCCTGCCTATAGTCATGTTGGCTTCCCGGATGTTGTGGAACAAGGGTGTTGGTGATTTTGTCGAGGCAGCAATGCTCCTAATTAGAAGTAAAGTGCAGGCAAGGTTTGTCCTTGTAGGCGGACTCGATGAAGACAATCCGCTGTGCATTTCGGAAGTGCAGCTCCGTGCGTGGCAGGAAGCGGGCATTGAATGGTGGGGTAACAGAGCGGATATGGCGAGTGTACTCGCCTCCGCCAACATAGTGGTGCTTCCTACCACGTATGGAGAGGGAGTGCCCAAGGTGCTGATTGAGGCTGCGTCGTGCGCAAAGCCGATTGTCGCTACGAACGTAGCTGGCTGTAAGGAAATCGTGCGTGACGGCGAAAATGGGATTCTCGTCAAGCCTGGGGACACTGAAGAACTTGCGGGTGCTATTTTGGTGCTGCTTAATGATCCCCAAAAGGCAAGGCAAATGGGCCAACATGGGCGGACTCTCGTCCGCAATGAATTTACTGAGGCCTCAGTGATTAGCAGGACGTTAGAAGTTTACGAAGATGTGCGAAGTTTGCAAGCATGACGCAGATCAATTATTTCGCCAACATATTACTTGCCGTTACAAGCGTTTAATCGGCGTCCAATATTACATTATTTAGGGATGCCTTTCACATTGAAGAAAAACACAGATCATCTTGAGGACTCAGGACTCAGGACTCAGGACTCAGGACTCAGGACTCAGGACTCAGGACTCAGGACTCAGGACTCAGGAAGTTTCACGCCATGAGAATGCGCATGTCTAAGCTCGTTATCCCTCTACTGGGTTTGCCTCGGGCGGCAAAGCGATTTGTGGCATTGTCCGTCGATCTGGGACTTTGTGTCCTGACCGTATGGCTGGCCTACTACCTGCGATTGGGTGAGTTTGTAGCTCTTTCTGGCACCGCTTTGTGGGCTGTAGGAGCGTCCATTGGCATCGCGCTGCCGATCTTCATCGTGTCAGGTCTCTACCGCGCTATCTTCCGCTACAGCGGCTGGCCAGCCTTGCTGGCGGTGGCGCGCGCGGTGGGCATTTACGGATTGCTCTATGCCTCCTTCTTCACTGCCATTGGTGTGGCCGGCGTGCCACGCACCGTCGGCATCATTCAGCCCATTCTGCTGCTTCTGTTTGTTGGTGCATCACGCGCACTGGCCCGGGTCTGGTTGGGGGACCAGTACCTGAGCATTCTCAAGCATGCTTCGCGCCCCAAGGTGCTGATCTACGGGGCAGGAAATACAGGACGCCAGTTGGCGGCGGCCATGGCAAACAGCCACGAAATGCAGGTGGCCGGGTTCCTGGATGACGACGACCGGCTGCACGGCCATGTGCTCAACGGCCAGCCCATCTACAACCCAGCAGATCTGGACAACCTGGCCGCCACGCTCAACATCAGCGACGTGCTGCTGGCCATGCCCAGCCTCTCGCGCCGCCGTCGAAACGAGATCCTGGGGCAGATCCGTGTGGCAAAAGTCGCTGTGCGTACCTTGCCGAGTGTGACCGACTTGGCGCAGGGAAAAGTCAGCATCTCTGATCTACGTGAACTGGACATTGACGACCTACTTGGCCGCGAGCCGGTGATGCCTAATCACATCCTGCTGGCAATGAACGTGCGCAGCAAGGTTGTCATGGTGACCGGCGCTGGCGGTTCAATCGGCAGCGAGCTTTGCCGCCAAATCCTGGCAGTCGGCCCATCCAAACTGCTGCTGATCGAGCAGAGCGAATTTGCCCTCTACGGCATTCACCAAGAGCTTGAAGAAAAGCTAACTGGCCGCGAAATCACCCTCGTCCCTTTGCTGGCCTCCGTGCAAGACAACGAGCGCATGCACGAGATCATGTCCACTTGGCACCCGGATACCGTCTATCACGCCGCTGCCTACAAGCACGTGCCGCTGGTGGAGCACAACCCGGCCGAAGGCATCAAGAACAACGTATTGGGCACACTGCGCACAGCCCAAGCTGCGGCTGAAAACGGCGTTTCTGACTTTGTGCTGATCAGCACCGACAAGGCGGTGCGTCCGACCAACATCATGGGTGCCAGCAAGCGACTGGCGGAAATGGCCCTGCGGGCCTTAGCGGCAAGCACCTCCGGTACCAAATTCAGCATGGTGCGGTTTGGCAATGTTCTGGGCTCTTCGGGTTCAGTGGTGCCGAAGTTCCGGCAGCAGATCCGAGATGGCGGTCCGATTACGCTGACCCATCCAGAGATCACCCGCTATTTCATGACAATCCCAGAGGCCTCGCAACTGGTGATCCAGGCAGGCGCCATGGCCAAAGGCGGCGACGTGTTCGTTCTCGATATGGGTCAGTCGGTCAAGATCATGGATCTGGCCCGCCGCATGATCGAACTTTCAGGCTTGACCCTCAAAGATGAACAAAACCCCGACGGCGATATCGAGATCGAGATCACCGGCCTGCGCCCCGGTGAGAAGCTCTATGAAGAGCTGCTAATTGGCGACAACCCCAAGCCCACCTCACATTCGCGGATCATGAAAGCCCACGAGGAGTTCGTCCCGTGGGCGGAGTTAGAAGGTAAGCTGAAGTCGCTGGAGATGGCGCTCAACGTGAATGACGTCGGCGTCATCCGGTTGATGATGGAAAAGCTCGTCAGTGGCTACACACCGAGCGATGAGATTGTCGATTGGGTGTATCTGGAGCAGGAAGCAGAGGCACAAGCCTTGGGGCTGGCAGGTTAAACCGCACAGTCAGCCACATCCACCTGGCTATGCCTGCCGTTCCTCAATCCAGTGCGATTCTGAACCGTAGGCCTCGTTGCCAGACTCCATGACGATGACCAGTGTTTCCCGGTTCTCTGGCGTGTCTGGGTGCCAGAGCCCACCTTGGATCGGCTCGTCGGCAATACTGCGGCGACCAATAACGTTCCACGCAACTCGAATTTCGTTCATGGCACCACCCCAGTGTGATCAGACAGTGCGGCGATTTTGAACTACTGGGGGGCAATTTCCAAGAGTGGCGAGAAGATAGGGCGTAATTCTTCTCTGATGTGGCGAGCGGCATTCAGCGGGGTAGAGTCCGAGCCGCATACAACGGACGCAGGCGAGTACTGCGATATCCAGTGCGTAACCATATGGTGACAGGCCGTACGGGACGATTTGTTGCTTGGGGCTTACGAGAAGTTGGTGGTGCTGGAGCTTCTGGCTGAGTCTGAATTACTTCGCCGTGAGGCTTGGTCGAAGCCCGAAGCACCTCGGTCTCGAATGCTTCAACATCTTGCACCCGGTAGCGCACCTGGTTGCCAAGCTTGAGAAAAACCGGACCGCCTGCCTCGGTCCGCCAGCGTTCCAGCGTCGCCTCACTGATCTGCCAGCGTTCGGCCAACTCGATCTGTGTCATGCATCGTCTGTCCATAATAAACATCCTTCTGTCGGGGTTGTCGGGACGCCACCAGCGAGTGGCGTTCGTTCATGGTGCGAGGAATTTGGTCACATCATTCGCGTGAGGCCCGGTTGGATGTGCCCAAGAGGGATGATTCGAGGCGTTGTCTGATTTTTGCTTTCAGCTTCAATGGTTCGTTGACGTGCCCAACTCAAGATTTCCTCCAGTTTGAAGCGCACCATCTTCCCGACGCGATAGTGTGGTATTCCACTCTTTTTGCGCTCACTGGGATGTGTCAACAGGTATAACGGGATGTCAATCTTGGCGGCAATTTCTCGGGCGGTCAAAAAGCTTGGATTGTTGAATTGTTCAGAATCGCAAGTGACCCCGTCGGTTGATTCGTGTAAGGATTCAAACTCGAAGGCCAAAATTTCGTCGATGGGATACGAAACCCGTTTCGACAGCTTGAAGTATTTGGGACCGCGCCCTTCGCATCGCCAGCGTTGCAAGGTCTTGGGACTGATCCCCCAGCGAGTTGCAAGCTCGTTTTCGTTCAGGGTGATCTTTTTGCCAAATTGAAAAGTGTCCATCAGATTTCTCCAGTAATTGCAAGGACGACCATTCATGCGTACTTCCTGCAGAAGTCCAAGTGAAAAAAATATCTAAGTCGCAGATTTCTGACTTCCTGGGAAAGCGATGTGGGCCCGCCGTCGCAGAGGGATTGAGCAATAATCACAAGCGCACAATTACCAAGGCGGGACTGATGAGCATGGCAACGCTGCGAAATCCGAACATGTGAGTAGATGATCGAAAGCCCCGAAAGTAGGTCATGATTTACTCACTAACGTGAATTTTTTCAGCCCACTACCTCATGACTTAGGGATGAGCGTTTGGCGTGGTGTTAAACTCCACCACCAAGTAATTTAGTGAAAGCCTCAGCATTCGTGCTGGGGCTTTTTGCATTTTTGGAAATGCGATCGACATTGTTTGTAAAATTGAAAATCGGGCTTTAAATACAAAATGGTCTAGTTAGCGCAATTCGCATTACATTTAATTGTCGGGAAGTAATGCTCAGGTTAAAATCGTTCGAACAATCATAACGTTCCGGAGCAGGTAATGCACTGGTATCTCGTTCATACCAAGCCCAAGCAGGAAAAGTGCGCCCTGGACAACCTACAACGGCAGGGCTATCAGTGCTACCTCCCGACTCTCCCATCTGAAAAGCTCCGCCAGGGGCTGTTAACGGTTTCAGATGAGCCTCTGTTTCCGCGCTACCTGTTCGTCCAACTGGGTCAGGGAGATTCAGCCAAGAGCTGGTCGCCGATTCGTTCCACAAAGGGCGTCAGCCGATTGGTCTGCTTTGGGGGCGAGCCGGCGCGGGTGGATGGCCGAAATGGCCCTGCAGGCCTTGGCAGCGACAAAGGCAAGCAAGCAAAGCGGGACCAAGTTCAGCATAGTGCGCTTTGGCAACGTGCTGGGCTCGTCGGGCTCGGTGGTGCCGAAGTTCCGCCAGCAGATTCGCGATGGTGGACCCATCACGCTCACACACCCCGAAGTCACGCGCTACTTCATGACCATCCCTGAAGCAGCGCAGCTGGTAATCCAGGCCAGCGCCATGGCCAAGGGCGGCGACGTGTTCGTTCTAGACATGGGTCAGCCGGTGCAGATCATGGACCTGGCGCGGCGCATGGTGGAACTATCGGGCCTGACGGTTAAAGACGAACAACACCCCGAGGGCGACATCGAGATCGCCGTGACCGGGCTGCGCCCCGGCGAAAAGCTCTACGAAGAATTGTTGATCGGCGACAACCCCAAGCCCACCGTGCACCCCCGCATCATGAAAGCCCACGAGGAATTCATTCCCTGGGCCGAGTTCGAGGCGAAGCTCAACGCCATGGAAATGGCCTTGAACGTGAACGACGTGAGCGTGATCCGCCTGATGATGCAACAACTGGTGGCTGGCTACACCCCCAGCGACGACATCGTCGACTGGGTATATTTGGAGCAGGAAGCCGAGTCTAGGACACTTGGACTTACAGGGTGATGTGCGCCGTATAATTCGGGCTATTATCTTCACCCTCGGAGCCCCATGGATTCCGTACCCTTGTGGGTGCAAATCGTCTCACTGGTCGCCCTGACCTGCACCTCGGCATTTTTTTCCATTTCCGAAACAGCGCTGCTCGCGCTGAACCGCCATCGCATCAAGCATCTGGCCCGCCGTGGTTCCAAGCTGGCACTGATCACCCTATGGCTGCTCGACCACACCGACCGCATGCTGTCGCTGATCCTGATCGGCAGCACGGTCGTCAACTCGCTGATTACCGCGCTTGTCACTTCGCTTGCCATTTCGGCATTCGGAAATGACGAGAAGGTCATCACTATCGCGACTGGCATCGTCGCCTTCCTGCTGATCGTGTTTGCCGAGATCACCCCCAAGGTGATCGGCGCGACCTACCCGGAGCGCATTGCCCTGCCGGCTTCGTTCC
>JACCDS012357036.1_pt1 | contig 13008 bp, 10 predicted proteins | sample 7446441 | NCBI WGS metagenome assembly JACCDS01 (sample SAMN15323445, study PRJNA562643) | freshwater metagenome | isolation source: river surface water | place: USA:Blue River Watershed | collected 2017-08-17
GAAGTTGGAAGTACGGCAACGGCCACGCGCGCAAAGTGCCCGGAGCCCCGCCCGCGTGGCAAGGCCGCGCTGCGGGTCTAAGCTCTCAGCTTTCAGCGCTCAGCTATCAGCTTTGGGCTTACCGCTTTCAGCTTCCAGCTTTCCGCCCCCAACGCTCCCCCATCAAAGCACCTGCAGCTTCTTGCGATAGAACGCCACGACTTCGTCCGGGTCGTCCGTGAAGAGGATATAGTCCGACATCCACGCCGGCGCGCGCTTCGTCTGGATCATCGTGCGCACCTGGCGGCGCAGGTCGCCCCAGAACTTGGCGTTGAAGAAAACATACGGCACGCGCGGCCGGATCCCGAGCTTCAGATTGCAAAGCTCGATGCCGATTTCCTCGAGGGTGCCGACGCCGCCGACGTTGAAGATGCAGAAATCCGCCGCCTCGAACCATTTTTGCCGGAAGTGCCGCGACGACTCCTGGAATGTGTTGAAGAAATCCACGCCGAGCTCCGGCGGCTGCGCCTCGAGTTCGAGGAAACACGCGCCGGTGAGCGCGCCTTTGTTGCGCGCCTGGTCCGTGGCGAGGCGCATCACGCCGCCGCCGCCGCCCGTCAGGACGCCGAGATTGGTGCCGATGAACGACGTCAGCTTGTCGACCAGCGCCGCGATGCGGTCCGTATCGTGTTGCTCGAGACCGATGGCGGATCCGTAGAACGCGAGGATCGTCGCCTCCTGGAACTTCCGCGCCACTTCCTCGCGCACGAAGAAGCCGTGGTCCTTCTTGTAGGTGTGCCGGTAGAGGTCCTTCGTCAGTTCGTCGTACCAGTAAACCTGCAGGCCGATGGCGTCGAAGGTATCAAGCCGCCCGTGGGCATGGCTCGAGAGGAAATAGCCGTGCGTGGTCGAGGCTTGCCGGAACACGATGCGCTTCAGCTTCAGGTCGCCGATCCGCGCCAGCAGCTCGATCTGCTCGGGCAGATTGGGAAACGTATTCAGCACGAGCGTATCCGCATTTTCCGGCGCCGCATCGAGGGCCTCGATCATGGTCCGGCTGCCGACCGGGCACGTCTCGCCTTCGAGCATCTTCTTGAGGTCGTCGTTGGCGCGCACGAGCACCGCGCGGTTCTCGATCGTGCCGCTCTGGCCGCGCACCGTGACCCGGGTCCGCGGCTTGGCCTCGGAATTGGCCACCGGCGGATTCGCGTCGAGGCACTTGTAGAGATCGGCCGCGGTCCCCAGCAGCTTGGTGCGCCGCTTGGTCAGCGATTTGAATTCCGCATCGCTCGCCTCGGGCGCGCGGAACACCTCGACCGACACCACCGGATTCACGACCGGCTCGTTGCCCGGATTGTAGATCTCGAGCATGACGTTCGTGCCGAAGGTCTTGATCGGATCGAGCAGCACGGCGCTCGTGTGGATGCCGAAATTGCCCGCGCCTTGGTTCAGCACCACGAAGTGCTCCTTCAGGTACATCGAGCAGCTCGTGAGAATACCTTTGTGCGGCGGAATGATCAGCGGCGCGGCATCGTGCCGGAGCTGCACCCGGTCGAGGAAGCCGCGGCCGGCGTGGCCGGACACGACGCGCTCGAAATCCGCGCGCTGCAGCCGCGGGCTCAGCGTGTAGCTCACCTGGTGCGGCGTGAGGAACACCCGGCCCTGGGAGTCGATGCTGATGGTGTTGGGCAGCTTGATCCGGTTGTCCTTGAGCGCATCCCAGATCTCCCCGGTCGCCAGCTTCGCCGCCACCGGCGCGTAATACAGCCGGCCCACCGGGGCGCCGACGCGCACCAGTTTTTTCCAATAGGCCGCGTTCGGGAAACTGGCGTCGTAGATGAACGCGTCCGCCTCGAGTTCGACGCGGTTGCCCTCGATGCGCGGCTGCCCGTGGATCAGCATCTCGATCCCGATGCGCGCGAGCGAACTGCGCTCGGTGAACTTCAGCGCCCCGAGTTGGCTCTTGAGAAAATCGAATTCGGCCGGTTGCCGGGGCCAGAAGCCGAGCGTGAGCGCCACGGAGCGGTCGTCCTTCGGTTTCACCGTCAGGATCTGGCCGTCCTGGCTCGTCCAAAATTGGTCAGGGTTCATGGGCAGGAGGGACGACCATGCTCGCCGCCGCGGCTGACACAAGCGGGGAGATCAATGTTGCCATCGCCCGGGCCGGGTGCATCGCTCGTCACTTTTACGGCACAAAGCCGTCCTTCCGGTTACTCTATCCGCTCCCTCCACCACGCATGAAATCCAAGTTTGCCACTACCCTCGGCCTCCTCGCGCTCGGCCTTTCCGCCGCGCAGGGCCAAGAGGTCAAATTGAACATCCCCGGTCAGCCCGCCGCCGCGGCCGCCGCTCCCGCCAAGCCCGCGTTCAGCGAGTCCCAGCTGATCGAGGAGTTCGGTTGGTTCGTCGGCAAGCGCGTCGGTCTCGCCGAGCTCGAGCTTTCCGCCGAGGAAATCGCCATTTTCCTGAAGGGCCTCTCCGGCGCCGCCGCCGGCAAGGATTCGCCCTACGAACTCGAAAAGATCGGGCCCGCGATGGACGAGTTCATGCAGAAGAAGCAGGCCGCCTACCTCGCCAAGCTGAAGAACAAGAGCATGGCCGAAAACGTCGCCTTCTTCGCCAAGCTCAAGGAAAACAAGGCCGTCGTCGAACTGCCCAGCGGTCTCCGCTACGAGATCGTCAGCCCGGGCTCCGGCCCGGCCCCCAAGCCGGCCGAAACCGTCAAGGTCCACTACACCGGCAAACTGCTCGACGGCTCCACCTTCGACAGCTCCGTCGAACGCAAGGAACCCGCGGAATTCCAGCTCGATCAGGTCATCCCCGGCTGGACCGAGGGGCTCCAGAAGCTGAGCAAGGGCGGCAAGATCAAGCTCTACGTCCCCCCGCACCTCGCCTACGGCGATGACGGCCGCCCCGGCATTCCCCCGGGTTCGACCTTGATCTTCGACGTCGAGCTCCTCGACATCAAAGCCGCCGCCGCTCCCGCTCCCGCGGCCCCCGGCGCCAAGTAAAACGCCGCGCCCCGGCGCCGTCTTCCTTTTCAGGCGGGTCTTCGGACCCGCCTTTTTTGCGCCCGCCTGTCGGCGCCCACCGCCCGTCGCCCGGCGACCGCCCGACCGCAAAGTAACCTATTGGGTTACTTTGCGGTTTGCCCCGTGGTGCTCGCGACCGCGGCCGCATCAGCCAAAAACGCCGCCACGTCCGCCTCGCGCGTGTCCCACGAACACATCAGCCGGTAGCCGTCGTCACCGACAAACTTGTAGAAATGCCAACCTCGGGCCTCGAGCGCGGCGTACGTTGCCGGCGTCATCCGCACAAAAACGCCGTTCGCCTCCGTCGGCTCCACCAGCGCGAAGCCAGCTCGCTGCAGCCCCGCGGACAGCCTCCGCGCCATGCGGTTCGCGTGCGCCGCGTGCCGCAACCACGCGCCGTCGCGCAGCACCGCCACCCACTGCGCCGAGGCAAACCGCTGCTTCGACGCCAACTGGCCCGCCTGCTTCACCCGGTACTCGAACTCGCGCGCCAGACCGCGGTTGAAAAACACCACCGCCTCCGTGCCCAGCAACCCGTTCTTCGTCCCGCCGAAACACAGCACGTCGACGCCCGCGCGCCATGTGAGCTCCGCCGGCGTCACCCCGCGCTCCGCCTGCGCCGCGGCGGCATTGGCGAAACGCGCCCCGTCCAGATGCACCGCCCAGCCGTGCGTGCGCGCAAACTCCCCGAGCGCGCCCAGCTCCGCCGGAGTGTACACGGTGCCGAGCTCCGTCGCCTGCGTGAGCGAGAGCGCGCGCAGCTTCGGGAAATGCACGCCGTGGCCGCGGTGCCGCAGCGGCTCGAGCTCCTCGGGCCTGATTTTCGCCGCCGGGCCGGTCACGGTCAGCACCTTGCTGCCGCCGGTGAAAAACTCCGGCGCCCCGCACTCGTCGGTGTCCACGTGCGCGACCGCGTGGCAGACCACCGCATGGTGCCGCTGGCAGAGCGCGGATAGCGCAAGGGCGTTGGCGGCCGTGCCGTTGAAAACGAAAAACACGTCGCACTCGCGCCCGAAGATTTCCGCCAGCAACCGCCGCGCCTCCGCCGTGTGCGCGTCGTCGCCGTAGCTCGGCACGCGGTCCGCGTTCGCCGCCGCGATTGCCGCCAGCGCCTCGGGGCAGACGCCCGCCGTGTTGTCGCTCGCAAAGGCAAAGTTGGCAGCTGTCATAGGTCTTTTCGGGTTTGGCAACGCGCCGCGCACCCGGTTTCCCTGAGAACGCACGAAATGAATCCCGCCGACGTCAATCTCTACCTCGTCGGCTTCATGGGCACCGGCAAAACGACCGTCGGCCGCGCGGTCGGCCAGAAGCTCGGCTTCCAGGTCGTCGATAGCGACCACGAGATCGAGCGGCTGCAGGGCAAATCGATCCCCGAGATTTTCGCGCAGGACGGCGAACCTGCCTTTCGCGCGCTCGAAAAGGAATTCGTCGCTTCCGGCCACCAAGCCGAACGCACCCTCGTCGCCTGCGGCGGCGGCCTCGTCGTCCAACCCGGCATGCTCGCCGCGCTCAAAGTCCGCGGCGTCGTCGTCTGCCTCCACGCCTCCCTCGAAACCATTCTCGCCCGCACCGCCCGCCACCGCCACCGGCCGCTCCTCGATGTCGCGAATCCCGAGGAACGCATCCGCACCCTCTACGCCGCGCGCGAGGCGATCTACCGGCAATCGGGCACGCTCATCCTCACGGACTCGCGGCCGCTCACCGACATCGTCGCCCACGTGATCCGCGCCTGGCGGCGCGACGCCGCCGATTTCGTCCGCGCCCGCCGGTGAATCCTCCCGCCGGCCCCGCCGCGCCCTTGCCCGGGCCGGATCTTGAAAAACGGGAACAGCTCCGCGCGCGCCTGCTCGCCCTCGGCTTCGACACCGTCCGCTTCGCCGCCGCCGACCCCGCCGTCGCGCCTCCGCTCCGCCCCTGGCTCGACGCCGGCATGCACGCCGACATGGCCTGGCTCGAGCGCGGCGCCGCCAAACGCCTCGACCCCGGCCTCGTCCTCTCCGGCGTCCGCTCCGTCATCATGCTCGGCGTGAGCTACTGGTCCGAACAACTCCCGCCGCCCCAAAACTCAAAACCCAAAACCCAAAACTCCGAAAGCGGCGGCAGCGCCGTCTGGGCCCGCTACGCGCTGCACGAGGACTACCACGACACGATCAAACCCGCCCTCGTCTCCGCCGGACGGATACTCGAGGAACTCTGCGGCGCGACGCCGGCGGACTACCGCTACTATGTCGACACCGGCCCCGTCCTCGAACGCAGCTGGGCCGCCCGCGCGGGCCTGGGTTTCACCGGGAAGAACGCGATGCTCATTTCCCGCGAGCACGGCAATTGGCTCTTCCTCGCCACCGTTTTCACGCGCGTGCCCTTCGCGCCCGATGCGCCGGTGCGTCTGAAACACACCGAGCGCGAGGTCGGCCTGCTCTGCGGCCGTTGCACGCGCTGCCTCGACGCCTGCCCGACCCAAGCCTTCGCCGCCCCCGGCGTCCTCGACGCGCGCCGCTGCATCTCCTACCAGACGATCGAAAACAAAGGCATCATCCCCCGCGCCCTCCGCCCCGGCATCGGCGCGCGCATCTACGGCTGCGACGTCTGCCTCGAGGTCTGCCCGTGGAACCGTTTCGCGCAGGACGGCCGCCGCCTCCTGCTCGCCGCCCGCTACGATCTGGCCGCGCTCACCCTCGCGGAACTCCTCGCACTCACCCCCGAGTCGTTCGCCACCGTGTTCCGCCGCACGCCGATCAAGCGGCTCAAACTCGCGGGCCTGCTCCGCAACGCCTGCATCGTGGCCGGCAACGTCGGCGACGCCTCCCTCCTGCCCGCGCTCACCGCCCTCGCCTCCGCCCATGCCTCGCCCCTCGTCCGCGCGCATGCGGTCTGGGCCGTGTTCCGGCTCGGCGGCGGCTCCGCGCTGGCCGACGCGCGCGCGGCGGAGACCGACGCGTCCGTCCTCGCCGAATACGCGGCGGAAACCTCCCCGCCCGCCTTGGCTTGAACGCCGTGCGCCCGCTCCGCCCCGCCCTGTTCAGGCGCCGGGCGCCGCGCCGGCCGCCCGGGCAAACGCCGCCTCAAACACCGCCACCACCTGCGCCGGCGGCCGGATCGGCCGGCCGCTGCGGTCGATGAACGCATGCACCGTCGTGCCGGACGCGAGCAATTCGTCGCCGCGCCGCACTTCGTAGGTCAGCTTGATTCGCAGCAGCGGTTTCTCCGCGAGCGTCGTGAAAATCGTCACGGTGTCGTCGTACACCGCCGGCCGATGGTACTTCACCGCCACCTCGAGCACCGGCAGCCGGTAGCCCTGCTCCTCCAATTGCCGATACGGCAAACCCAATTCCTTGAGCAGCGTCGTGCGCCCGATTTCGAACCAAGGCAGATAATTGCCGTGGTAAACGACTCCCATCATGTCGGTTTCCGCGTAGCGGACCGTGACTTCTGCGCGCGACTGGATCATGAAACCGGGGCCGCCGGCGGCGGAAACAGCGCCGCGGCGCTTTCCTTCCAGCAATTGCGCAGCGCCCATTCCCGGCCGGCCGCCCCGAGCCGGCGCCGCAACGCCGGATCGTGGATCAGTTTCTCGAACGCCGCCGCCAACTGCACCGGGCGCTGCGGCGGCACCAGCAGCCCCGTTTTGCCTTCCACCACCGCCTCGGCCACGCCGCCGACGTCGTGCGCCACCACCGGCAACCCGTGCGCCGCCGCCTCGAGATAGACCAACCCGAAGCCCTCGACGCTGCGGCCGACGTTGACGCTGGTCATGGCGAAGATGTCCGCGCCGTCGTAAATCCGCGACAATTCCTCGTCCGGCAAATTGCCGAGAAACTTCACCGCCAAGTCCGGCTTCTCCGCCGCCGCCCGACGCAAGCGTTCTTCGTAGCGGCCCTTGCTCTGCCCGCCCACCACCCAGTATTCGAGCCGCGCCCGAACCTCGGCCGGCAGCAATTGCAACGCCTCCAAGGTCAGCAATTGCCCCTTCCGCGGATGCAATCGCCCCACCGTCAGGACCACGATCTTGTGGCCGGTGCGCGCCGGCCGCGCGGGCACGACGGCAAAGTCCGAACGCAACGCTCCCGGCGTCAGGAAGATCTTTTCCGCCGCTTCCGGAAAATGGCTCAGCAGCAATTCCTGCGTGAAATTCGTCAACGTGCTCACCCGCGTCGCCCGCCGGATCAATTGCCCGGCCAACCAGCGCCGCAACGGACTGCCCGCAAACAGCAAAATCTCCGAGCCGTGAAACGTGAGCACCAGCCGCCGCGGCCGGAAGGCCTGGAAGAACTGCAGCAGCATCATCGTCATCATCGGCCCCGGTTCCGGCAGATACACGGTCGCCCGCCGCAGCTCCCGGCGATGCCGGATCAGCTCCCGCGCCAATTGCACCTGGCAGCTCAGGTCGTGCGTGCCCCGCAACGGCATCCGCCGCAACCGGAACGGCCAATCCGCCTTCTCCGCCGCCGCCGGCGCCGCCTGGGCCCACACTTCGACCCGGTGCCCCAAAGCCGCCGAGGCCCGCGCGATCTCTTCCGTAAACGTGGCGATCCCTCCCCGCTTCGGATAGAACTCGTGGGTGATCAGAAAGACCGGCGGCGCGGCGTGGAGGGCGGAAGCGGACAAGGGCAAGTCGGCCGACCTGCGCCCGAACGCGCCGGCTGCCGGTCGGACCAGCTACGTTTGCCGCCGCCCAACTGGCAAGCGCAGCCTGCAATCCCGGACATGGACCGAAAGCTGCTCCACCCTCTGGCCCCGACGGCCGGAAAACCCCTTCATGCTTCGGCACGAACGAAATAATGGGTTTACTTCCCACCTCTGTAACATACAACGAACGAACAATGCCCGATGCAGTTCAAACCAGTCCCGGAGCGGGCAAACCGCCGCTGCCGTCGACCCTGAAACCCTTTTCACCTGAAGATGAAGGCACCCTGCGGGAAGCGTTGAAACGCTGTTCGCCTTCGACGTTTGAAGCTGCGATCCAGTACCGCAAAACCGGTAATGCTGAACATGTTCCGGCAGTCGTCATCGGGGTGATCGAGCGTTTCGTCGAGCCCGATCTGCGGATCAAGCTCAAGGATGCGGACGACGATCTCCGCCTGATCGAGGATCTCGGCATCGATTCCCTGACGATGATGGAAATCGTCATTCTGGTCGAAGAAGTGCTCCAGCTTTCGATCAACAACGACGAGTTGCGCAATCTGCGGACCGTCGGCGACGTCAAGACCTTCATCGATTGCAAGATCCGCGGTTTGGCCCTGCCGAAACCCACCAAGTTCATCCCGATCGAGACCATCGGCGCCATCATGCCGATCCAGCCGCCGTTCCTCTTCCTGAACGAGGCCTCCGTCAGCTCCACGGCCGCCAACGGCAAGTACAAGATCTCCGGCCAGGAATTCTTCCTGCAAGGTCATTTCAAGGACAACCCCGTGATGCCCGCCTCGATCATGCTCGAGGCCCTCGGCCAACTCGCCGTGTTGTACCTCCTCGAAGGCGCCCCCACCGAAACCGGCAAGGTCGTCAGCCCCCAGACCATCTTCTTCACCGGCTGCGAAGGCGTCCGCGCCCACCGCGTCTGCAAACCCGGCGACATCCTCACCCTTTCGATCAAGCCGAAGCGCATGAAAATGCCCCTCGCCACCTTCGAAGGCGCCATCCGCGTCGGCCCCGAGAAGGCCGTCATCGTCGAGGAAATCACGCTGACCTACGCCTTCGTCGACGCCGTCAATCCGCCCGTCTCGATCAACGTCAACGGCTCCGCCCACGCGGAACCCGCCGTCCCGAGCCCGTCCGCCGCGCCGACTCCCCTGCGCGCCGCCATCAACGCCTGACCGCCCCCCGCGCGGTCCGCATTCCCCTTCACGGCGGCCTTCCGGCCGCCGTTTTGCTTTGCCGGAAACCGCCCCCCGGGCTCCTCGCGTCATCGGCCGCGCCCGCCTCCCGCGTTGACCACCGGCCCCCAACGCTTTCTCCTCAGCCCTCTTTTTCGGCGCATGCCCAGAGTCTTCATCACCGGCCTCGGATTTGTCACCAGCATCGGCAACGACGCCCCCTCCGTGACGCGCAACCTGCGCGACCTTCGCCACGGCCTCGAAGTTTACCCGCCCTTCGACAAGCCCGATATCCCCGTCAAGGTCATCGGCACCATCAAGGAGTTCACCACCGACTCCACGGATCCCGAGGATTGGACCTACCCCGCCGGCTACCGGATCAAACGCGAACTCCTCCGCACCATGGCCCCGAGCGGGCTCTTCGCCCACTGCGCGATGCTCCAGGCCATCGCCGACGCGAAACTCGCCGAATCCGATATCTCCAATTCCGAAACCGGCCTCTACGCGGCCTCCGGCGGTTCTCCGTTTTTGCTGAACTACCACCACAACCGCCTGCACAAACTCGGTGTGCTCCGTTGTTCGCCGCTCGGCATCGTCGCTTCCATTTCCGGCACCCTTAACTTCAACCTCGTCGCCGCCTTCAAGATCCAGGGCGCTTCCTGCGGTTTCTCCTCCGCCTGCGCCTCCTCCGCCCACGCCCTCGGCTACGGCTTCGACGACCTCGTGCTCGGCCGCCAGAAACGCATGTTCATCGTCGGCGCCGAAGACGGCAACCTCGACGCCATCTTGCCCTTCGCCGGCATGCGCACGCTTTCCCTCCAGACCGATCCCAACCTCGCCTCCCGTCCCTTCGATGCCGCCCGCGACGGTTTTGTCGGCACCGGCGGCGGCGTGGTCCTCGTGCTTGAGACCGAGGACGAAGTCGCCCGCCGCGGCGTCACTCCCTACGCCGAGGTCCTCGGCTGGGGCCAGGCCTCCGACGGCCACAACGTCGCTATCTCCCACCCCGAAGGCAGCGGTTCCGCCGCCGCCATGACCCTCGCCCTCCGCGCCGCCCGCGTCGCGCCGGAACAAGTCGACTACGTCAACGCCCACGCCACTTCGACTCTCATCGGCGATGTCTCGGAAGCCCGCGCGCTCCGCAGTGTCTTCAAATCCGGCCTCGGCCGGATCGCTGTCAGCAGCACCAAGGCCCTCACCGGCCACGGCCTCTCGCTGGCCGGCGCGATGGAGAGCGCGTTCAGCGCCGTCGCGATCCGCGAAGGCTTCATCCCCGGCAACCCGCATCTCCGGCAACCGGATCCCGAGTGCGCCGACCTCAATTTGCCCCGGACCACGGAAAACCGCGCCCCCGGCATCGTGATCAAGAACAGCAGCGGCTTCGGCGGTGCCAACGTCGCGCTGGTCTTCAAACGCGTCGCCTGAACCGTGGCTGCGTCCCGCGTCTCCGAGCTCTACCGCACCGCCTTCGTCACCGGCGCCAGCACCGGCCTGGGCCGCGCCTTTGCCGAAATGCTCCTCGCCGACGGCGTCCGCGTCTGGGGCACCTCCCGCGACCCCGCCCGCCTCGCCCCGCTCGCCCAGGCGTATCCGGAAACCTTTCACGCCGTCGCCTGCGACCTCGCCGACGGCCCCGCCGCCGCGGCCGCATTCCTCGCCGCCGCGGACCGCGCCGGCGGCTTCGAACTCGTCGTCAACAACGCCGGCTACGGCGTCTTCGCCGAATTCGCCGGGGCCGACTTTCCCGTCTGGCAGGAACAGATCGAGGTCATGCTCGTCGCCACCGCGCGGCTCTCCCACGCCGCCCTGCGCGCCCACCTCGCCCGCGGCCGCGGCGCCCTCGTCAACATTTCCTCCCTCGCCGCCGAATTCCCGCTCCCTTTCCAAAGCGCCTACAACGTCGTCAAGGCCGGCCTCTCCGCCTTGAACGAAAGCCTCCTGCTCGAAACCGCCGGCACGGCGGTCATCGTCCTCGATGTCCGCCCCGGCGATTACCGCACCGATTTCGAGGGCTCGGTCCTCCAGCCCCAGACCCCGCCCACCCCGCGAATGGAACGCGCCTGGCGCGCCTTCGACCGGATGATGCGCAGCGGCCCGCCCCCGGCCCATGCCGCCGCCTGTCTCCGCCGCGCCCTGCTCCGGCAACGCCGCGGCACCCTCCGCATCGGGCGCTTTTTCCAGGCCGTGCTCGCCCCTTTCCTCGCCCGCTTCGGCTCCCTCGATCTGAAACGCCGCGTGCAGGCGCGCTACTTCGACGTCGGCTGAGTCCTTCGCCCCGATGTCCAAAATCCGCATTCTCGTCCTCACGTCCAGTACCGGCGGCGGCCACGACGCCCGCGCCGAGGCCTTCGCGGAATGGTGCTTCCGGCTCTATCGCCACGACGTCGATGTGCGCATCGAGCAGATGCTCGAGAAATCGTCCGTCATCAACCGCGCCGGCGTCGGTCTCTACAACCGGATCCAGCGCGCGGCCCCGTGGCTGCACAAACTGTTCTACGCCTTCGTCGAGCTCCTGAGCTACCTCAACCGCAGCTCCGTCGTCCTCGGCAACGGCTACTACGTGAAGGTGCTGCAGGAGTACCGGCCCCACCTCGTCTTCAGCGTCCACGACTGCCTCAACCGCGGCTACTTCCCGCTCGCCCGCCGGATCCTCGGCGCCGACCACGTCCGCTGCGCCACCTACTGCGGCGAATTTTCCGGCGGCTGGGGCTACTCCCGCAACTGGATCGAACCCTCTGTCGATCTCTACCTTTCGCGCACGCCGACCGCCCGCGATTACGCCGTGAAATGCGGCATCCCCGAGGCCCGTACGCGCGTCCGCGGCTCGCTCATGCTGCCGCGCGCGTATTCCGAAATCATCCCCGCGGAGGAACGCGGCGAGTTCCGCGCCAAGCGGCTCGGCCTCGATCCCGACAAGTTCACTGTCTTCCTCGCCACCGGCGGCAACGGCGCCAACAACCACGCCGCCCTCCTCCCCGCCCTCCTCCGCCACGCCGACCGCGTGCAGGCCATCGTGATCTGCGGCCGCAACCAGGAAACCTACAACGAACTCGTCCACTGGCGGGCCCTCCATCCCGGCTTCGACTGCTACATCGAGGCCTATTCCGAAATCGTCCACCTGCTGATGCAGGCGAGCGACGCCATCGTCACCCGCGGCGGCACCACCACCTGCGCCAAGGCCCTCCACTTCCGGTGCCCGATCGTCTTCAACGCCTTCGGGGGCGTCATGCCGCAGGAAGCCCTGACGTGGAAATTTTTCCGCAACGGCGCCGCCTCGGAAAAAATCGAAAGCGCCGGCGAGTTCGCCCGCATCGTCGACCGCTGGATGGCCGAACCCGCCAGCTACGCCGAGGTCCGGAAAAATTTCCTCCGCCTCCGCTACGAGGACGATCCGACCGTCGTCATCGACGAGCTCGTCGGCTTGGCCAACGGCGTCGCCGGGGCGAAACTGCGGCGCCTGCCCTTCCCGGCGGCCAAGAACCGCGCCGGCGGCTGAACCCGAACTCATGCAGTTGAGAGAGCTTCGTTGAGAGTTGAGAGCACAACCGCTCGCTTCGTCTTGTTGCTGGCTTCGGCTATGTTTTCCATGGCTCGGCGGATCGATCTCTCAACCCTCAACTTTCAACTCTCAACTGCATAATCCCGGCTGAAGTCCTCGGATCCCGCCGCTTCCGCGTTGCGCGGCGCGCGCCGCGTTTCTCATGCTCGCGCCCACGTTGTCCACGCCGCCCGTCATCGCCTACCTGTACACCACGTTTCCCAAGAGCACGGAAACGTTTCTGCAACGCGAGCTCATCGCCCTCCGCGCCCGCGGCGTGAACCTCCGGATCTATTCGCTCTGGGGCGGCGGCGGCACTTTCCGGGGCCTCCCCGTCGCGACCTTCAACAAGTGGCGCCTGCTCACGTTGCTCTGGATGATCCCGTACGAAGCCGCGCGCCGCCCCGAGGTCCTGCGCCAGCTCCTGCACGGGCTCGGCACGCGCCGCCCTCCGTCGTGGCTGAACTTCTGGGAAAACATGCTCGGCGCCGGCTTCGCCTGTCTCTTCGCCGGCGAATTCCGTCGCCGGCCGCCCTCCTGGATCCACGCCGCCTGGGGCGGCGCCCCCGCCACCGCCGCCTGGCTGCTCTGGCGCCTCGACGGCCACCGCTTCAGCGCCGCCGCCCACGCGTATGATATTTTCGAACAC
>JACCDS011386659.1_pt1 | contig 13006 bp, 10 predicted proteins | sample 7446441 | NCBI WGS metagenome assembly JACCDS01 (sample SAMN15323445, study PRJNA562643) | freshwater metagenome | isolation source: river surface water | place: USA:Blue River Watershed | collected 2017-08-17
ATGGCTGCGAGCTGTTACGGCGGGCTGTCGTGACTTAATTAATCACGGATGTCTGTACGCAGCAGATTTTGTTGCAGGAATTCCTGTTGGCGTGGATCACGGATCGCCAGACCATCGCTTTGCAGTGGCGCTGCAGCCGAGGCGGCTTGTTGGGCTGCTGCTTGCTGTGTCGCCGTCACCACCGGACAACTGTTGTTGCCAGCATAAAACAGCGCAGCTTTCAGCATGCCTTCCTGCGCGTCGCCAAGCGGTTTGCTCAGGTCATCAGCCACCGGACAGCCTTTGATATCCGCAGCAAAGCGCGGTGCCACAGCTGGCGTGAAGCCATCGGCATAATCACCGAAACCTTTGGCATTGCTGCCACTGAACTGAATAGTGAAATATGTGGTACCGCAGTTGTCGGTTGGATAAAAACCATACGGCTTGCCACAGGTTTTACCGCCGATCTGGATCACTTCCACGTCGACGCCGCGCAGTGCATTGATAAAGGCTTCGCTGGCAGAGCAGGTGTTGTCAGTGGTTAATACAAAGATCCGGTTCAGGCTTAAATTGGGTAACGTCTGACCTTCCAATAATCTGCCGACCTGATAATCAATTTTATCTGCATAAAATGGTGTAGGTCGTAGTGGTTGACCGGTCTCAGGATCTGTCGTCGGATATTTATCGTTAAATTGCAGCTTGTCAAAATAACGCGACTGGATCTGGTTTGGACCGCTGACCATATAGCCAAATTGCGATGCCAGCGCCAGCAAACCACCCCCGTTGTAGCGCAGGTCCACCACCAGCTCGTTCACCGCGGCGGTGCGGAACTGTTCAACCGCACTGATTAACTGCGGCTGGGCGGCAGCGATGTGGGTATTAAACTGCAGATAACCGACTTTTTTATTGCCACTTTGCAACACTTTGACGTTATGCACCGGTACGGTGGATACATCAGCGGATACCAGCGTGTAGGACCGGCGCACACCATTGGCGTCGGCAAAAGTGAACTGGTGACTTTCACCGGCTTTGGCCGGGAATAACGCGGCATTCAGTTTATTGACACCATCTTGGGTGTTATCGTTAACAAAATCGACGCCATCCACTTCCAGTAATTTCGAACCACGGCCTAACGACGCCGTTGCCGCCGGACTGCCTGGCTCGGTGTACGCCACACTTAACTGCCGTGGTGGCCGGGTCGACGCAAAAATCCATTCGATGCCATAACCACTGGTCACCGCAGACTGCGTCTGCTTTTTATACTCGGCAGTGTCCTGATAAAAATGGAAATTGTCTTTCTGCGCACCGGAATCAGTTTTATTACCGCTTTTCAGCAGGTCAAAATAAGCCAGTGTACTGTAGTTGGCCGGATCCAAATCAGGCAGTTCTTTGTACCACAAATAGGTTCTATTGCTCCAGGAGCGCTGCCACAGCTTTTCATGCATCGCCGTGCCGGCTTTATCCGGATAGGCCGCACCACTGAATGGATCGGTGCCGGTGCGTGGCGCCGCGCAGAAGTTTTGCAACGTTGATTCAGCCGCATATTGACCGGCAGCCCAATTAGGTGTTGTTGGTGTTGTGGTACCGGTTCCCGGTGTAGTGCCTGTATTCGGTGTGCTGCCACCCGATGTCCCGCCGCCGCCGCAACCACTTAACAGGGTCAGACTCACTAACACAGCACTGCTGCATAACCACAGTTTCATAACTCACTCCTGATCTTTGAATTCCATAATTTCACTGGGCGAATGATAACAAAAAGTTACGAATAAAGTTAATCACTTGCTTTATATCAACAAGGTTTAATTTGACCCGGGCAAATAGTTGCAAAAATCGCCAAAGCTTCCGACACTGCAGACTAGGGCGTGTTGACGTTTGGTGTTTGTTTTTGCAGCCGTTTGTCACCACGCGGTGGCCGGCTTATGCAAGGCAGTGCGAGCGCCGTGTAGTTATTCTACACAAACGAGCACTAACGCCGCAGAAAGAGCTGCCAAACGCTGCCCTACGGGTTCGTTTGGCGGCGCTTTGGGCTTTGTCACTCGTTGCTCACATAGAATCACTATGTCACGCGCCTCGTTTCGCGCCCACAACGCCGCCACCTCGAACAAAACTTAATCACCAAACGCCAACACGCCCTAGTGATGTGCAAGGAGCATTGTAATGACCAGTCTGGCACCGAGCCAAATCCTGCAATTGTTTCAGGGCGAAGGCAGCGTCAATCAGCGTTTAGCTGCGTTACATGACCGTGTACTGCAAACCATGCCAGCTATCAGCCGGATCGCCTGCGCCTTATATGAACAACCCAATGACCTGCTGAAAACTTTTATCAATAGCACCCGCGAAGGTCAAGCCATCAGCGGATACGAAGCCCGCCTCAATGACTGTGGCGATCTGAAAGTTCTGGCAAAAAATGCCAGTTGCCGCGTAATAGACGATATCCCACTGCAGGTGCAGCCCGGTCATCAGCATTCTGACTGGTTGTTGTCACAGCCCTATCGCAGCTCCTTTACTGTGCCTATGTACGACAATGGTGGCTTTTTGGGTTTCATCTTTTTTGATTCGGCACAGCCCGGTTATTTCGATGCGCGGGTGCAACGAGATCTGCTGCTGTACTGCAATCTGATTAATATGGCGTTATCAGCCGAACTGTCTGCGGTGCGCGCTGTGCTGGTATCCGCGCAGGTCGCGCGGGAGTTTGTTGATTTGCGCGACTTTGAAACCGGCGCGCATTTAGAACGGATGGCGCAGTATGCGCGGCTGATCGCCAAAGCGGTCGCGGCTGAATATCAGCTAACGGATGAAACCATCGAGCATATCTATCTGTTTGCACCGCTGCATGACATCGGCAAAATCGGCATTCCTGATCAGATCCTGCTCAAACAAGGTCCGTTGACTGCAGCTGAGCGCGCAGTGATGCAAACCCACGTCGAAAAAGGCGAGCAGTTGATGCACAAAGTGATTGGCGATTTTGGCCTGCATCACTTACCGGACTCACAAGTGATGCACAATATTGTGGCCTGTCATCATGAATTTCTTGATGGCTCAGGTTATCCACGTGGCTTACGTGGCAACGAGGTGCCGATAGAAGCGCGCATCGTTACAGTGGCAGATATCTTTGATGCGTTGACCAGTCTGCGCCCATACAAGAAACCCTGGAGTGTCGAAGCCGCACTACAGGAACTGCGGCGCATGGCCGGTGTGGGTCAACTAGATTCAGTGTGCGTCGAAGCGCTCGCAGGGCAAGTCGCCGCTGCACAATGGATAGTGCAGCATTATGTGGATAAGTCTCCTGAAACTACGTCTTTAGCCACTGAATAGTCTCACTTAAAAAGCGATTGACGTTGTCACCTGTTACAAAAAGCTCAAATAAGATGGTCGTCAACCAGCTAAAACTGCATTAGCATCAATGCATCGCAGTCATAGAAATGGAGATATTCAGATGCAGCGTCTGCAACAACTGATCGCCGAATTCAGTCGGACCGATCAGGTCGACCCCAGCCAAAGTATTCTTAGTAAACATCAGAAAATGGCGTTAAACCCATTTCGCTTTTTGCGCGGCAGTTCCGGTTTGTTTTATGCGGATATTCAGTCAGGTCTGCTCAAGCTGCCGCCTGCACTAGTGCAGCAGGTGCCATTCACCACAGTCATGGGCGATTGTCACATCTCCAATTTCGGCTTTTTCACCGAAGATGGCAGTTATGGCGAGCGGGTGATTTTTGCGCCGAATGATTTTGATGACGCCTGTATTGGCCCGGCGGTATGGGATTTAAGCCGCTATATCATCAGCCTGCTGCTGGCCGCCGATTATTGTCAGGGCCTGACCTCAGGGCGCTATCAGAGCGAAGATGCGCCGGATTTGGCCGGCTTAACTGCTGCCAGCGCTGAGGATGCCAGCGTAGCAGCCCGTGATTTCTTAAAAAGTTACCTGGACTGCTGTGCTGCAGTGGCAAAAGATGCCGAATTCCGTTTCAGTACTCAGGATGATTTCCCGAAAAACCATGTGTTGAAACCATTTCTGAAAAAAGCGATTAAGCGCTCCGCCGCCGGTACCGATTTCCTCAAAAAAAGTACGCTGGCAAAATCCGTCGATATCACCGCCCGACCGCTACAGTTTAAAGCCGATGCCGGCAAGTTCAGCCGGATTGACGCTGAGCGTTATCAGCATCTGAAACAGGCGTTTGCGCCTTATGTGCATGATGAGATCCTCGATATTGTTACCCGTCACGGCGCCGGCACCGGTTCGCTGAATATGCAGCGCTACTACTTGCTGGTGGGACCGCTGGAAATCGGTTCCGATGCAGATTTGGCGCTGTGTCAGGTGGTCGAAGTGAAACAACAGCGCCGCTCTGCACCGTTATTTTTCTTTCCGGATTTAAGCCCGGTGAACCGGCTCAATGACGCGCATTTGACTGTCGATTGTCAGCGCCTGATGCAGCGCCGGCCGGACTCAGTATTGGATGAAGTACAGTTTGAGGGCGCGCACTATCTGGTGCGCTCGCTGCACCATGCTAACGTTGATGTAGACCCGGAAGATGTCTGTTTACAGCCGCAGTCGCCAGGCAAAGCGCTGAGTCAGTTTGCCGCAGCCTGTGGGCATGCGCTGGCACTGGCGCATAACAGAGCGGACCGTCGCTCTGCCCGATTTGCTCAGCAAATGCTGGGGATGATGGCAACCAGCCACGACGCTTTGATGCAGGCCTGTGCCGACTATGCCCGCCAGCAACAGGAAGACTGTCAGTTGTTGGCGACGCTGTTAAAACAAACGTCAGAGCGGGTCGAGCGTCAGCAATAATCGCGGAGCAATGCCTGGTGGCGAACGGTGCCAGACGGCTGCCGCAGCCGGCCAGGCTGAGCCTTTTAACACAGCGCTGTCGCCAACATTTAAAGCGCCGGTGTCATCGTCATTGTCCGGACCTGCCCGCCACTCGGTGGCAGGACCGGCATAAGTCACCAGCATCCGCAGTGCTACGTGGTCAGTATGAAAACGCGGGCACATGGCACTGCGTAAAGCTTTGAGCCGCACGCCAATATGTTCGGTATCCATCAGGCAGGCCAGCATCTGTGCCTGTAACACAATGTCCCGGCACAGCGCGTCACTGCCTGGCATCTCTGGCACCGCATACTGCAACAGCACCGGTAATTCATCCACGTGGCTCTGGCGCTGCAGCGCAAAAGCCGGACGTGCCGCCAGCTGCGCTGCACACCACAACAATTCTGCGTCTAATTGTCGCTGCCACACAGCCAGATTCACCTCCGGCAACAAGATATCGCTCAGGACGTCCGCTGCGGCACTTTGCCGGATCTGTGCCTCGAGCGGCTGAAACTCAGTGAACATCATCTTGCTGAAATGGATTGTCATACAGTCGCCAGGCTGCAGGACCTGCAGCGTACTCGTCGTCAGTTAACAGGCAGGCGGCTAACTGGCTGCGCATGCCGGCTTCATCCAACCCCTGACCGATAAAGACTAACTCCTGACGGCAATCGCCATAGTCGCCGCTAAATTGGGCCTCAATTGCGGCCCTACTTTCCGCGTCATCCGGCCATTCCTGTGCCGGAACCGCAAACCAAAACAAACCTGCCATACCATAACGCGCAATACCGCCGGCCTGATGCCATTGCCAGGCATATTCAGGTTGGGCTGCCAGCCAGAAATAACCTTTTGAGCGCAGTAAACGGCCTTGTGGCCAATCCTGATGGAAAAACTGATGCAGACGCTCTGGATGAAACGGCAATCTGGCGACAAAACTAAAGCTACTGATGCCATATTCTTCAGTTTCCGGCTGCTGTTCGCCGCGCAACACCTGCAACCAGCCTGGCGCTTGCTGCGCTTTGGCAAAATCAAACAAGCCGGTGCCCAGCACTTTGTCCAGCGGTACCCGGCCATGCTCAGCATATTCAATCCGGGCCGATGGATTGAGCTGGCGCAGTACTGCCGTCAACGCATCCAGCTCGGCTTGGGTGACCAGATCGGTTTTACTGACCACCAGCACATCACAGAACTCCACCTGATCAATCAACAGATCTGCGACGGTGCGCTCGTCGTCTTCACCCAGGTGTTCACCACTGTCCGCCAGTAAACGGGCTTGTTGATACTCGGCGATAAAATTCACTGCATCGACCACTGTCACCATAGTATCCAGCCGGGCGATATCAGCGAGTGTCTTGCCGTCTTCATCGGTGAAAGTAAAAGTTTCAGCGATAGGTAAGGGTTCGGAAATGCCGGTGGATTCAATCACCAGATAATCAAAGCGCCCTTCCCGCGCCAATGCTTGCACTTCGACTAACAAATCTTCCCGCAAAGTACAGCAGATACAGCCATTGCTCATCTCAACCAATTTTTCTTCTGTGCGATTGAGCTGAATTTCTTTTTGCACGGCATTGGCGTCGATATTCAGCTCACTCATGTCGTTGACGATCACTGCGACCTTGAGGCCAGCACGATTTTGCAGAATATGATTTAACAATGTGGTTTTACCGGCGCCTAAAAAGCCCGATAACACGGTGACTGGTAACAACGGCGGTTGGTTATGCATCACAGCAGCCTGCTCGATTTTAGGTTATGTTATACTATAACAATATCTACATCGATGCCAATCCCCAGCGGTTAACCCCGTGCGGACTCAACCCGGTTGAGTCTGATAAAAAAAGCCCGCGCTGCGGGCTTTTTAGATGTTGCCAGAGATCGTTATTGATACGACCAGGTCTGCGTCACACCGCTGAAACTGCTGTAGGCGCGTAAGCCGACGTGCCAGACACCGGCTTGTGGATTATTAATCACACAACTCTCCGCATTACCGGTTTTATAAGGCCGGCACTGATAGGTGCTGGTCGTTGGCTGACTGCCGAACCGGACATAGAGATCAGCGTCACCGGTGCCACCGCTGATGGTGACCGTCAGTTTGGTTTTACCGGCAGGAACCGTTACGGTATTACGAGTCCAGTTGCCTTTGGTCGCGGCCAGATTGGTTAAAGTACCGGAATCGCCACCCGGCGGGGTCACAGTGCCACAGTCAGTAGTGGTGACGCCTACTGCGCTGAATGCGGCCTGCACATCGGCCGTGTTGTAGCCTTTATCTTTGGTCGCCCGGCAGACACCATTGGCGCCGCTGACGAAAGTGGCATTGGCTGTCCAATACACCTGATTGGCCACAGTGAATACTTCGAAGGCTTTGCGGGTATTCCAGCCAGATTTATTCGCTAGCAGGTAAAACGCTTTGTTAAACACGCCTGAGCTGTGATGAACATCCATGCCACTGGTGTAGTTGCTGGCATGACCAATGGATCGGCCATCTCTCGTCGGGTCGTCCATATAGCGCAAAGCACCGGTGCTTTTGAAGATGTCGGCGCCGACCTGCCAGTCATTGCTGCCTTTCATAAAATATTCAGCCGCTTCACCGGCCATATCGGAAAACGCTTCGTTAATACCACCGGATTGTGCACTGTAGACCAGACCAGAGTTGAACTCGGTAAAACCATGGCTGACTTCATGCGCCGAGACGTCGAGACTGACCAGCGGATAAAAACGACTGGCGCCGTCGCCGAAGGTCATCTGGGTACCGTCCCAAAACGCATTTTCATAACTACTGCCGTAATGCACCCGCATTTTCAGCTTTGTATTCAATGGATTGACGTTGAACCAGCTCTTATACAAGTTAAATACTACGCCACCAAAATAGTGCGCATCATTTAATGGTGCGTAGGCACCGTTAATAGACTTAAACGTATTATTCGGGCAGGTAAACTGGTGAATGGTGCCGCCCGACGTGGCGCCATTAAGGTTGATGGTATCGACATTGACGTTGCTCATCCGGCAATTCGCATCGACATCCAGATAACCGTAGGTCGTACCATATTGGTATTGACCGGTTTTGGTATTACCACCAGGGCCGGTGGCATTGGCGTGGGCAATACCGTCCCAGCTCTGCAGCACTTTGCCGCTGTTGGCGTCAATGATGCTATATGGCCGGCTCGGATGCTGGCCACGTTGCGTCACATAATGCGTGACATAGACCAAACGGGCGGTGTCATTCTGGTCCAGATAGACCCAAAGTTTGGCGTTGGCGGATTGCGCTGACAGTTCGGCCTGCAGTGCTGTTTGTTCTGCTGCATCGGCGGCCTGCAGACTGTCACCGCCGCGACTGGCTAAAATAGCCTGCTGCGGCGCCAGTGCAGGTTTGGCATTGGGCAAGTCATCTTCAATACCGGTGACTACAGTGCCGCTGATATCTGCATACTGGCCATTCGCATTGATAGCCGCGACATTGTGGCCCCAAACCGGAATACCGCGGAATTGTTGTTGATAGCGGCTTTTAGTTTTGCCGTCAAAACGTTTGACCTGTTGCAAAGCTTTAAAGCTCATTGGTTCAGCACTGCGATCATCCAGCGTGCCGTCAAGACTGCTCAGCGTCTGACCATTCAGAATGCTGGTCGCCGGCACAACCTGCGCAGCTTGCAGTGGTGCGCAGAACGCCAGCGTGATGGCCAATGCCAATGGGCTCAGATGTTGTGGTTTCATGAGGTTTCCTCTTGTATGTTTTTTATTTCAATGTTCCTGAATACTGCGAAGACTCGCCGCAGCCCAGCAACCATAGCCAAGAAAAAACCTGCGAAATTAACATCAGGTTAATATCAGTAATTTATAAATTCCTTATCAACTGCCTCTGCAAAAGCCGTCATAACTATGCCGGCAGCTCAGCACTGCATAGTCCGTCATTCTGCGTTAAGATGGCAGTTTTTAGTCTGAGGGACAGCGGATGGAACAGCTTTTTCACTGGTTTGATTTGATGGGGATCGGTGTATTTGCCATCGCTGGTACGCTGGCAGCCTGGCGCAAACAGATGGATGGTTTTGGCGTCATTGTACTGGCCACTGTGACCGCCATTGGGGGGGGCACTATTCGTGATGTCATTCTCGATGTGCCGGTGATTTGGTTGACCGATAACAGCTATTTCTATGCCATTTTTGGTGCGACAGCGCTGACGATTCTGCTGGTCAGAAACCGTTTGACGATCCCCAACAATGCGCTGCAAATTGCCGATGCGATAGGTCTGGCATTTTTTGTCGTGATGGGCGCGCAAAAGGCGCTGGCGTATGGCACGTCAGATTTTGTCGCCATCATGATGGGCACTATGAGTGGTGTGTGTGGCGGCATGATCCGCGATGTATTGTGCCGGGAGATCCCGTTAGTGTTTCGGGGAGAGTTGTACGCCGTGACCTGTATTTTTGGTGGTCTGGTGTATACCCAGCTGCTGGCCCTGCAAGTAGCACCATTACCCGCGATGTTGGCCGGTATGCTGGCCTGTCTTTTGTTAAGGCTCGCAGCAATTCGCTGGCATCTGACCATCCCTGTGTTTGGCCGCAGCGGTCGGATCAGCAAATAATCAACACAAACTGACGGCGGTTCTACTTTGCCGGAAACAAAAAGCCCGCATTGCGGGCTTTTTTAATCAACGTATAACTATCCGTTATGGCAGATCTTTATGCAGTTGCACTGGTGTAGACTTTTTACGCAGACGGATATTAATCATCTCGACGGTACAAGAGAATGCCATCGCAAAGTAGATGTAGCCTTTTGGCACATGTACATCAAAGCCTTCGATCATCAGCGTAACACCAACCAGGATCAGGAACGACAGCGCCAGAATTTTAATGGTCGGATGTTCGTCCACGAAATCACCGATAGGTTTGGCAGCAAACATCATCACAGCGACCGCGGCGATAATCGCAATGGCCATAATCTCAACATCATTGACCAGACCTACTGCGGTGATCACTGAATCTAACGAGAAGACGATATCGAGGATCATGATCTGAATCAGCACCATCATCAGGCTATTCGCAACCACTTTCGGTGCGCCAGGCTCTTCTTGTGTGCCTTCCAGACTGTGGTGAATTTCTTGCGTCGATTTTGCCAGCAGGAATAAACCACCACCAATCAGGATCACGTCGCGTCCAGAGATGTCATTACCAAGCACGGTGAACCAGGTTTCGGTTAAACCCATCACCCAAGAGATGGAAAACAACAGGGCCAGACGAGCAAACATGGCCAAGCCTAAACCGAGACGACGGGCAAAAGCGCGTTGTTTCTCTGGCAAACGTCCGACTAAAATTGATAAAAAGATAATATTATCAATACCTAATACGATCTCCAGCGCGGCCAGAGTTCCAAGTGCAATCCAGGCCTCCGGACTTGCAATCCACTCAAACATATCAAACTCACATCTATAGCTAAAAAACTGGAGCTCAGTTTACTTGTGAAGCCCGTGCCTGCCAAACAAAACGTGATATTTCGGGCTGCCCGCCCACTGCGGCAAGTGCCGGGATCAGACTGCTGAATGGCAGTACAAAGCATCCCCCCGCTCTGTTATGCTGGATTTTTCAACTATTTCAGGAACAGTGTTATGCGCGTTTTTCGTCTTTCAACGCTTGGTTTTGCCCTGCTAAGTCTGAGCAGCCAGGCTGCCGTCACTACCACAACCGCGCTACCGCAATCTGTTGCCGCCGACTATCAGCAGCATTTAGGCGCGTTATTCACGCATTTCCACCAAAACCCGGAATTGTCACATATGGAAGTCAATACTGCGGCGCGGCTGGCGAAAGAGCTCAAAGCTGCTGGTTTTGACGTACACACCGGCATTGGTAAAACCGGCGTGGTCGCGATCCTGAAGAACGGCCCAGGCCCGCTGGTGATGATGCGGGCCGATATGGACGGTCTGCCGGTTGAAGAAAAATCTGGCCTGGCTTACGCGTCCAAAGTGAAAACCAAAGACTGGGACGGCCATGATGTGTCCGTGATGCATGCCTGTGGCCATGATGTGCATATCACCAGTCTGGTCGGCACCGCCCGCCAGATGGCGGCACGGAAAAAAGACTGGTCCGGTACGCTGATGTTAATCGGTCAGCCGGCCGAAGAACGCAGTGGAGGTGCGCAGGGCATGATGCAGGACGGTCTGTATCAAAAATTCGGCAAACCGGATTATGCGCTGGCGTTTCATGTATCGAGCGAGATTGAGGCCGGCAAGCTGGTCGCTGTTGAGGGTTCACCTTATTCCGGCGTCGACAGCGTTGACATTATTATTCACGGCATTGGGGCGCATGGCGCCAGCCCGCATCGCGGCAAAGACCCGATAGTACTGGGCGCGCAGATCGTGCTGGCGTTGCAGACTATTGTCAGTCGTGAATTGCCACCAAAAGAGCCAGGCGTGATCACCGTCGGTTCATTTCAATCCGGCACCAAACATAACATCATCTCTGATCAGGCTCTGCTGCAACTGACAGTACGCAACGACAATATGGATACACGCAATCAGCTGATTGACGCCATCAAGCGGGTCGCGGTGAATATGGGCCGGGTGGCTGGCTTACCGGAAGATAAATTGCCGCAAGTGATAGTGCGCGATGGCACCACTCCGCCAACAGTCAACGATATCCCGCTAACCCAGCGGCTCAAAGCGACATGGACCGCGCAAATGGGTGCCGACATCTTTGACCAGAACTACAAACGCTTAGGCATGGGCGCCGAAGACTTCCCATTTCTGACCACAGATCCCTATATCCCGAGCGTGTATTTTGCCGTTGGCGGCACACCGGCTGCGGCTTTTGCAGCAGAAAAAAATGGTGGACCTGCGGTACCGAGCCATCATAGCCCGTTGTTTAAAATCGAACCGGAGCCGGCAATCCGCACCGGAGTCGAAGCGACAGTGCGCGCACTGACGGATTTGTTGCAGGCGCCGCGCTGAGTCACGACATCTTGGCTTAACTTAAGGTGTTTTGAGCTGTGAGCGATGTTCCAGCAGCTGATATTTTTGTTTCAGCTGCTGGATTTCAAGCGGATGTGTTTGCAGAAAACGATTAAATTCGATGATGAGTTCCGGCTTATTCACGCTGGATAATAAAAATGGCAACTCGGTAAAAGGCAGCTGCTCTGCCGCGACCAATGCACCTGATTGCCCCTGTCGGCGCAGATATTCATTCGCCACATTCAATTCAATTGAAGCACCATGCACCCGGCCTTTTAACACCAGTCCAAGTGCCGATGCACTGTCGGCGACATCCACGATACGGAATTTGTAACGGGGCTGAAGCTCCAGCCAACGGTGTGGGGCAAAGCCATGGATCACGGCTAAAGACCGAAACTTTTCCAGCGGCATCTGGCGATTTTCCGGTAACACCATAGTGCTGCCCAGTGTGTAAATCACCGGATCACTGAAGGTTTTGCTGTATTCAGCCACCATGTATTGCTGCCAGTTCGGATTATCCGGATAAACCACATCGATGTTGTTGTTGGCTTCCTGGTAAAGCCGCTTCACCGGCAGCGCTGTAAACCGGATCTGCACACCGTTTTTTTTACCAAACAGTTGCATCAAATCATAGAAATAACCGCGCTGCTGACCGGCACTAAAATCGTAATGCGGATAATAGTCAATCTGTTCAATGCCAACGACTATGGTGCGGGGTTCGGCAGCAACCAATGCAGACCAGCACAACAACACGCTTGCCAGCCAGTGTTTCATACTACACACCCCAGAATCCTTAGAAATAGTAATCAAAGCCTAACTGAATATAGTCGTCCTGCCGTAACCACCAGGTTGGTTGTTGTACCGACACCGCCTGAAAAAACCAGGCATCAAGCCGTAGCCTGATATTGTTACTAAACCGCATCGACGCTTCTAACATACCGCTACGGGTACCGCCGCTTTGCAGATCCTGCGCGATACCAAATAATAGCTCACTGCCGGCTTCGTCATTCAGCGCGATACGCATGCCGGCAAACAGGTCGCGTTGGCCGGGCACCGGAGCCAGCGCTCCGCGTTTGTCATACTGATATTCCAGCAGCCAGCCAAGGTCAACGGCCGAATCAAAGGCGCCTACGGTGGTGTATTCAAACCCTGCCACTGCGGCACTGAATTGCTCAATATCACTGCTGCGCCGGATCGCCTCCAGTTTCCAGATCCAGCTGTCGACGATCCATTGCCCTTCCACACCGATCTGACGCATCTGTTCGTAATACGGCTGCAAAGCTGCGCCCTGC
>JACCDS012151161.1_pt1 | contig 13003 bp, 10 predicted proteins | sample 7446441 | NCBI WGS metagenome assembly JACCDS01 (sample SAMN15323445, study PRJNA562643) | freshwater metagenome | isolation source: river surface water | place: USA:Blue River Watershed | collected 2017-08-17
AGGGCGACAAGTTCAGCGAGTATTTCGACGCCAACACCTACTTGCTGATCACCCGCGCGCTGGACTATTTCGACCCGGCGCGCGAGTACGACGGCCACCTGTCGCGGGCGTTGGAGCGGGCACAGGCCAAGTTCCTGGTCATCAGTTTCACGACGGACTGGCGGTTTTCACCGCTGCGTTCGCGCGAGATCGTCAAGGGCCTGGTCGACAACCGACGCGATGTGAGCTACGCCGAGATCGATGCGCCGCATGGCCACGACGCCTTCCTGCTCGACGATCCGCGCTACCACGGCGTGGTGCGGGCCTATTTCGACCGCGTCGCGCAGGAGGTGCACGCATGAGCACGACCGACAAGCACGGCGCTGCGGCGCTGGCCCACGATCCCCATGGCGCCACCGCCACGCAGGCCCGCAGCATGGCCAGCCAGGCCTCGGCGATGGACGTGATCGCCTCGCTGGTGCCGGAAGGCAGCCGTGTGCTGGACCTCGGTTGCGGCGGCGGCGGTCTGCTGGCGCTGCTGGCGCGTGAGCGCGGCTGTCGCGGCTACGGTGTGGAGCTGGACGATGCCAAGGTGCTGGACTGCGTCAAGCGCGGCGTGAACGTGCTGCAGCGCAACCTCGAAGAAGGCCTGAGCCTGTTCGAGGACGACAGCTTCGACGTCGTGCTGCAGCTCAATACCCTGCAGAACCTGCGCAATACCCAGGACATGCTGCGGGAAACGGCGCGCGTGGGTCGCCTGGGCATCGTCAGCTTCCCCAACTTTGCGCACTGGCCCAACCGGCTGAGCGTGATGCGCGGGCGCATGCCGGTGACCAAGGCACTGCCTTACGAGTGGCACGACACGCCCAACATCCGTGTGGGCACCTTCAAGGATTTTGAGGTGCTGGCTGGGCAGTGCGGCCTGCGCGTGCTGGAGGCCTTTGGCCTTCACGAAGGCGAGGTGGTGCGGCATTTTCCGAACCTGCTGGCCAGCACGGCGGTGTTCAAGTTCGAGCGGGCCTGAAGGTGCGTCCACCACGCGCCGGCACGCTTCCTCAGTGATGGGCGGTGTGTCCGTCCGGTGAGGCTGGCTGGGCCATCGGGGTGAAGCGCGCCTGTTCTGCACCCTTTCCCGCCAAGGTGACCGATGCGACAGCCTTCAGATCCGGCACCGAGGCGTATTTCCCGACGCCCTTCAGGCGGTTCTCCCCGTCGGGAGCGAGCGTCACGGATGACTTCACCTTGCCGCTCAGCAGGGTCACGGTGCCGGTTGCGCCTGCGGTCGAGACCTTGTTTCCGGCATGGTCCGTGACGTAGACCACCACGGGATGGTCTTGGGTGTCGCGGCGGTTCTGGGCGACGACCAGTTCGAAGTGGTAGGGGCCCGCCATGCGCATCTGGCCTCCGTTGGGGGCCGTCTGGGCATCGAGAGATGCGTCGCTGTGCGCGACCGCTGCGCCCCCGTGGAGCAGGACGGTGATCAGGGTGACGACGGGAATCAAGGCGTTCAGGGGTTTCATGTCGAGGGCCTCCGGAGGGTGAAACGTGTCAAAAACTCTCTTGTGATCGATCGGCCAGCAGCCGTTCGAGGGCGGGTTGGCCCCAAAGCCAGAACATCAGCGGGGTCAGCACGGCATCCAACAAGGTTGAACTGACCAGTCCACCGAAGATGACGACCGCCACCGGATGCAAGATTTCCTTGCCCGGAGCCTCGGCCGACAGGAGCAGTGGCAGCAGCGCGAAGGCGGCGACCAGCGCGGTCATCAGCACCGGGGTCAGTCGCTCCAGCGAGCCGCGCACGATCATGTGCTGACCGAAGGTTTCGTTCTCGAAGGCACAGAGATTGATGTAATGGCTGATCTTCAGGATGCCGTTGCGTGTGGCGATGCCGGTGAGCGTGATGAAGCCGACCAGGGCGGCGACCGACAGCGGCTGGCCGGAGATCCACAGGGCGATGACGCTGCCGACCAGGGCCAGCGGAATGTTGCCCATGATGATGAGGGTCAGGGCCATCGACCGATAGCGGCTGTAGAGCACCATGAAGATCAGGGTCAGCGACACCGCCGCCAGCAGGGCGATCAGGCGGGTCGCCTGCTCCTGGGCCTGGAACTGTCCTTCCAGCGATGTGAAGTAGCCTTCCGGCAAGGGTTTGGCCTCAATTTCGGCACGAACGGCGGCGATCACCTGCGACATGTCGCGACCATCGGTGTTGGCCGACAGCACGATGCGGCGACGTGAGTTCTCGCGGCTGACCTGGTTGGGTCCGTCGCTTTCCTCGATGTGGGCCACCTGGGACAGCGGCACGAAGCCGGCCGGGGTCTCGATCAGCAGATCGGCAAGCGCCTGGGGGCCCCGCGCTGATTCCGGCAGACGCACCAGCAGATCGAAGCGGCGGCTGCCTTCGACGATCTGCGTGACGCGCTCTCCCTCGATCATCTGCTCCAGGCTGCGCAGCAGATGGCCGGGCGCCACACCCAGACGGGCGGCTTGTTCGTAGTCGATCCGAATCTTGACCTGCGGGATCCGGACCTGCTTTTCGATCTGCAGGTCGGTCACACCCGGAATGTGCGCCAAGCGGTCACGCAAATCGGTGGCCAGGCCGCGGAGGGTGTCCAGATCGTCACCGTAGACCTTCAGGGCGATCTGTGCCCGGACGCCGGAGAGCAGGTGGTCGAGCCGGTGCGATATGGGTTGTCCGACATTGCTGACCGCAGGCAGGGCGGCCAGCCGTTGGCGGATGTCGGCAATGACGTCTGCACGGCTGCGCTCGGACGCCTTGAGGTCCACGTCCATCTCGGTGTAGTGCACACCTTCCGCATGTTCGTCGAGCTCTGCACGGCCTGTGCGGCGACCCACCTGGGTCACTTCGGGAACCTGCATCACTTGTTGCTCGGCGAGCGTGCCGACCTGGTTGGATTCGGCCAGCGATGTGCCGGGATTGAGCTGCACGTTCACTGTCAGTGTGCCTTCATTGAACGGCGGCAGGAACGACCGGGGGAAGAAGGGCACGCTCGCCGCGACGGCCATGACCATCAGCAGTGCCCCGGCCAGCAAGGGCTTGGCGTGTGCGAACGACCAGTGCAGCAGCCAGGCATCCCCGCGCTTGAGCCACCGCACCAGTGGACTGTCGCCCGCGTGGAGCTGCTTCATGCGGGGCAACAGGTAATAGCAGAGCACGGGGGTGACCGTCATGGCGACGACCATGCTGGCGAGGATCGACACCACGTAGGCAATGCCCAGCGGTGTGAACAGACGCCCCTCGATGCCAGGCAGGGCAAACAGCGGAATGAACACCAGCACCACGATGAAGGTGGCGTACACCACGCCGGTGCGCACCTCGCGGGACGCATGGGCAATCACCTGCAGTACCGGCACCGGCGCGGCGCTTTGGCGGTTTTCCTTGAGGCGCCGCAGCACGTTTTCCACGTCGACCACCGCGTCGTCCACCAACTCACCGATGGCAATGGCCAGGCCCCCCAGCGTCATGGTGTTGATGGACAGGCCCAGGAAGTGAAACACCAATGCCGTGACGAGCAGCGACACGGGAATGGCCACCAGGGAAATCGTCGTGGTGCGGACGTTGAGCAAGAACAGGAACAGGATCACCGCGACCAGAATCGCGCCGTCGCGCAGGGCTTCCTGGACGTTGGCCACCGAATGCTCGATGAAGTCGGCCTGTCGAAAGAGGAAGGCGGGGGTCTCGACGCCTGGCGGCAGGCTCTTGCCCAGCTCGGCCATGGCCTTTTCCACTTCGCGGGTGAGCACCACGCTGTCCGCCGTGGGCTGCTTCTGCACCGACAAGATCACCGCCGGCCGGCCCTTGTAGCTGCCGTCGCCCCGCTTGACCGCCGGTGCCAGCCGGACTTCGGCAACTTGCCTGAGCAGGATGGGTTGCCCGTTTTTCACGGCCACCACCAGATTCTGCAGATCCTCGATCCGTGCGCTGCGGCCGATCTGTCGGATCAGGTATTCGCGCCCCTGCGCCTCGAGAAAGCCGCCGCTGGTGTTGGCGCCGAAATCGCGCAGGGCGGTCTCGAGCTTCTCTCGTTCGATGCCCAGGGCCTGAAGCTGCGAGGCCTTGAGCTCGACCCGGTATTGCTTCACTTCACCGCCGATCGGGGTGACCTGGGCGACCCCCGGGAGGGTCAGCAACCGTGGTCGCACGACCCAATCCGCATACTCTCGCACCTGCATCGGGCTGACCTTGTCTGGGTCGGCCGGCAGCGCGATGAGCAGGATTTCACCCATGATCGAAGAGATGGGACCCATCTGCGGCACCACCCCGGGAGGCAGTTGCTCGCGCACCAGGCTGAGTCGCTCGGCGATCTGCTGGCGGTTGCGGTAGACGTCCGATCCCCATTCGAATTCGACGTATACGATCGACAGGCCGATGCCTGAAACCGAGCGCACCCGCGTGACGCCGGGCATGCCGTTCATGCCGGATTCGATCGGGAGGCTCACCAGTTGTTCGACTTCCTCGGGCGCCATGCCGCCGGCCTCGGTCATCAGGGTGACCGTGGGCTTGTTGAGGTCGGGAAAGACGTCGACCGGCATCTGGCGCAGGGTGGCGATCCCATAGACCACCAGCAGCAAGGCCACGCCCAGAACGATCAGCCGCTGTTTCAGGCTGGTGTGGATGATGAAATCGAACACGGGCCTACCTCACTTGCGAGAGCAGGCCGGCACCGGTCACGACCACGCGATCACCTTCATGCATGCCGTCGCGAATCGTCACGCGCGTGGCGTCCAGAGACTGGACGCGCACTTTGCGGGCCACGAAGCGCTCGGCGTCGGTGTGCACCCAGACCACCGTGTCGCCGGAGCCGATCTGGGTCACGGCGGAGCGCGGCACGGCCGCACCCCGGGTGCGACTGGCCGTGCGCACCATCACCTGGACCGGCTGGCCCACGGCAACGTCAGGACGGGGCGTCGTGATGCGGAACAGCAGGGGCAGGGCCTGTTCGCGCAACTGCCGGCCGCCGCCGACGAACTGGAGATCCAGCGCGGTCTGCCCGGTGAGGGCGCTGGCCGACAACACCGTGGAGGCCAGTCGAGCCTCGTAGGCCAGCGCTTCCACAGCGAGCCGATTCGGATCGACGATCTCGAACAGCAGTTCCTTGGCATCGACCATCTGCCCGGCGAGCAGGTGATGTGAGGCGCTGATGACACCCCCCACGGGGGCCCGCAAGGGTTCGGCGTGGTCGATGCTCGCCTGGACGAAGGTGCGCCGTTTGATCAGCGCGGCACGTTCGATGCGCGCCGCCTCGATCTCTTTTTGTGGAATGGCCCCTTCGAGCTGTTCGAGCCGTTTGACGCGGCGGTCGACCAGGGCGTGCTGGGCCTCGAGTTCGGCCAGGGCCGCTTGCTGGTTGCTGCGCTCGATGGTGCCGCTGACCGGACGCAGGTAGGCCAGAACCTCTCCCTTGGTGACCATCCGACCTGCGACCGGCATTCCCTTGGGGCCGGGCATGACGCTGCCAACGACCGGCGCTTGAACCCGGCCACCCGTTTGGGGGTCGGGAATCACCGTGCCATTGAGCTCCACGATGGCGTCCTGCTCGGTGATCCGGACCGGCTGGGTCCGCAAAGCCAGTTGACGCTGCACCGGCTTGGGCATGAACAGGCTGCCATCGGCCAAGCGCTGTGGCCCTTCGCCGCGGCTGTTCAAGGGGGCCACCGGTTCGGTCCCGTGGTCTTCGCCCCCATGCGCGAAGGCCGCTGGGATGGCGAGGACCATGGACAACGCAACCAGGAGTTCGGGTGCTCTGCGCATCATTTCGGGCCTCTCGATGATTTCTTGCGGCGCATGCGCCACAGCAGCCCCCCCGCGACGGCCAATGACGCGGCCCCAGATCCGACCACCCAGTCGCTCCGGGTGTGCGGGGGCACCGGTTCTGTCGGCGGTGCCGAGAGGTCCAGCGAGGCCGACAGCAGGTCGGCGCTGTCCGGGGTCTCAACGGCAATCGTCAGCGGGTGTTTGGCCGCCGTGAGCGTGGTGGCCTTGAGGCCATACACGCCGGGGGCCGACTCGGCGGCGACGCCCTTCAGACCGCCGCCTTCGACCTCTACCTTGGCGCCGGTCACCGGAGCGTTGTCGGCCAGGCGATCCAGGTAGATCGACAGCGTCTTGTTTTCCAGCACGGCCACCATTTCGAACTCGTCCGATGTGGCGACGGCTCGTGGGTGCACGGTCTGGTTCACGGCGGGAGGCGGTGCGCCGTGATCCTCTCCGCCATGGGCCCAGGCACCGGAGAGCCCGGTCAGCCACAAGGTGATGATGACAAGGACCGGCTTCACGGCAGCACTCCCAGGGATTGGTTCCAACGCGAAATGGCGGCTGCATGCGCGATGCGTTGACGCTCGGCATCGGCCTGGGCCTCGACATCGGCGGCGCGGATGCGCAAGAGGGTGGACAGGTCGGATTCGCCCAGCCGGAACGCTTTTTCGGCCAGGCTCAGGGTGTCCGCAGACAGCGCCACCCGTTCCCGCGCCATGCGCAGTCGTTGCGTGCCCACCGCCAGGGCCTGGCGGGCCCGCTCGATGTCTTGGTTCACCTGCATTTCGGTCCACAGCCGTTGTGCATCGGCTTTTTCGGCGTCGGCCAGAGCGGCCGAGCGCTCCTGCCGCACCTGCGGGCCCGACGAGAAGGGGATCCGGAGCTTGATGCCGACACTGTTCCCATACGGTTCGGCGAAGTCTCCGCGCTCGCGGACCAGGCGCACGGACAGTTCAGGCGCCGCGCGGCGGGTCTTGTCGGCCACCGTGAGCTGCGCCCAGGCGCTGCGCGAGGCGGCTGCGGCGGCGGCGATCAGGGGATGGCGGTCACTGACGGCCGATCCTGCGGTGACCTCTGCCTGTGCCGACTCGGCGATCGTTTCGTCGTCGAGCGTGGCCGGGGCGTCACTGCCCGTCAGCAGACGAAAGGCCTGTTCCGCCTGGTGTCGCGTGGTGGCCGAAGCCAGCCGTTCGGCTTCGGCCGCGAGCACTTCGCCTCTGGCCTGATGGGCGTCCATGCGCGAGAGATCGCCCGCCTGGAAGCGCTTTTGCACCTCGAGATTGAGCGCCTGCGCAGTGTCGAGTCGGCGCGAGGCGAGGTCGTGGGCACTTCTGGCGAGCGCCAGCGACCACCAGGCCTCACGGACTTCCCCTGCCACGAGCAGCCGGTCGGCCAGATGGCCCGTCGCCACCTGCGCCGTGCGGCCGTCGGCCTGCGCCAGACGCGCGGATTTCTGGCCGGGCCACCAGAGCGGCACGGCGAGTTCGACTTCCCATTCCTGGCGCCCCGTGTCACGGCCCAGTCGGTCGTCGAGGTGGCCCAGGGACACCGAGGGCGGTTCGGGGGTGAGCGCGTGGGCCGCGTCCCGGGCGGCCTGTTCCTGTGCTTCGCGTGCGTTTTGCCCGGCCGTTTGCGGATGGCGTTGCCAGGCCTGTTCCACCCGTTGAGCGAGACCGGTGACCGGCGGCCCTGCGGCTTCCGCCGTGAGGGTGGGCAGACCCAGCGCCAGGCACAGGGCGCCCAGCAGGGCTGGGCGGCGATGGCGTCGATGAGGAGGGGTGGACATGTCCAATGCGTCAGTGGGGAAGGACTGAGGCGCATTCTTCAAAACACGGACCGCCACCCGGCTGACCGGAAGATGACATTTTGGTCAGGTGGCGCGCCTCCCTCTGCCCCAGCCGCACAATTCGGGGGCGGATTCAAGGGGATGTCGCGGAACAAGGAGAAGCCGTGCGAATTCTGGTCGTCGAAGACGAGCCCAAGACCGGGGATTACCTCCGCCAGGGGCTCAGTGAAGCCGGTTTTGTGGTGGATCTGGCCCGAGACGGGCGGGACGGCCTGCATTTCGCCCTGACGCAGGGGTACGACCTGCTCATCCTCGATGTCATGCTGCCCGGCATGGATGGCTGGCAGGTGCTTCAAGGGGTGCGCCGCTCGGGTCAGGAGATGCCGGTGTTGTTTCTGACGGCCAAGGACGCCGTGGATGACCGGGTCAAAGGGCTGGAACTGGGGGCGGACGACTACCTGGTCAAGCCTTTTGCGTTCTCTGAACTGCTGGCGCGCGTGCGGACCCTGCTGCGTCGGGGGAGCAAGGCCAAGGAGCCCGACGTCCTGCGTGCGGCCGACCTCGAACTCGATCGCTTGCGTCGGCGCGTGGTCCGGGGAGGCCGCAAGATCGATCTGACCTCGAAGGAGTTCTCCCTGCTCGAACTGCTGCTGCGTCGGCAGGGCGAGGTCCTGCCCCGGTCGCTCATTGCGTCCCAGGTCTGGGACATGAATTTCGACAGCGACACCAACGTCATCGAGGTGGCCATCCGCAGACTGAGGGGCAAAGTCGATGAGGGCTTCGAGCCGAAGCTGATCCGCACTGTGCGAGGCATGGGCTACGTGCTGGAGGTGGAGGCGTGAGGTTCCCGCATGGGCGGTCGGTGACGTTGCGCCTGACGCTGCTGTTCGGGGCCGTGTCCACGTCGGTGCTCCTGTTGCTCGGGGTGGTGGTGGGTCGTCTGGTCGAGCGTCACTTCGAGGAGTTGGACCTGGCCTTGCTGGGAGGCAAGCTGCAGCTGATCCGTCACGCCTTTGCGGACGTGGGCACCCGTGCCGAGCTGGACATGCTGCCCAAGCGTCTGGATGAATCCCTCGTGGGACACCACGGGCTTTCGGTGCGCATCCTGACGGCCGATGGGCGGGTCCTGTATGCCTCGGCGCAAGCCGATTTCCCGCATCTGCCCGGATCTCATGGCCCGGAGGCGGATTCGGGTCGAGCGACCGGAGCGGACGGACGTCCCCTGCGGTTGCTGTCGGGCGAGGCCACGACGGGACTCCCTGGCTCGCCGCCCGTCACCGTGGAGCTGGCCACGGATCTGAGCCACCATGAAGTGTTCATGGCGTCTTTCCGTGCGGCCTTGTGGATGACGGTGGGTTTGGCCGTTCTGGTCAGCGGCGTGCTGGGATGGGTGGCCGCCCGCAAAGGCTTGGCACCGTTGCGTGACATCAGCCGCAATGTCGCCCGGATCACCGCCCGTCGGCTGGATCGGCGCTTGCCGATGGACTCCATTCCCCGTGAACTGGCGGAGGTCGCCCGGACCCTCAACGAGATGCTGGCCCGGCTCGAGGAGTCTTTTCGGCGACTCTCGGATTTTTCGTCTGATCTCGCTCACGAGTTGCGCACCCCCGTCAGCAACCTGCTGACCGAGACCCAGGTGATGCTGTCCAGGTCCAGAACTGCGGACGAATATCGCGAGGTGCTGGCGTCGAATGCCGAGGAGTACGAACGGCTGTCCCGGACGATTGCCGACATGTTGTTTCTGGCCAAGGCCGACAACGACCTGATCGTGCCGACGCTGGAGCGTGTCGACGTGCGGGCGGAAACCGATGGGGTTCTGGAGTTTTACGGGGTGCTGGCTGAAGAAAACGGCATTCGGCTCACGGTCGAGGGGCAGGAGATGGTCACCGCCGATCGGTTGATGCTGCGCCGGGCCTTGGGCAACCTGCTGTCGAATGCCTTTCGCCACACCCCCGACGGGGGGCGTGTGCAGGTCCGGATTCAGGGGTCGGCGGACGGCATGACGACGATTGCCGTGGGCAATACCGGTGACACCATTGCACCAGAGCATTTGCCACGCCTGTTTGACCGGTTCTATCGTGCCGATCCGTCCCGGCGGGGTGACACCGAAGGCACGGGGCTGGGGTTGGCGATCACCCGTTCCATCGTGCGCGCGCACGGCGGTGCGGTCTCGGTGCGGTCGACCGAGGGCTTCACCGTGTTTGAGCTTCGTTTCCCGGCTTGACGTGGCGGCGCCATGGTGAAGGCCATCGCCCTAAACTGGGCGGATTCGTTCCAACGCTTCGGAGATCCCGCATGAATGCCCCCGAACGACGCCCTGTCTCTGAGGGTCAGGCGCTTTCCTCGGCCCTGGATGCCGAGGCGTTGCGTTTGTTTTCCGCCACCGCCTGGCGCGAGCGCATCGTCCCGCAACTCACCGACTACATCGCCATTCCGGCCAAGAGTCCGATGTTCGATCCAGACTGGGTCTCGCACGGGTACATCGACCGCGTGGTGCGAGAGGCGGCTGCATGGGTCGAGGCCCGCAAGGTGCCTGGCCTGAGGGTCGAGGTGCTGCGCCTGACCGACGACGCCGGCAAGCCGCGTACACCGGTGCTGTTCTTCGAACTGCCTTCCAACCGACCATCGGACGCCGATGCCGGCCAGACGGTGCTGATCTACGGCCACCTCGACAAGCAGCCGGAGTTCGACGGTTGGCGTGCCGATCTGGGTCCGTGGTCGCCCAAGGTGGTGGACCACGCCGACGGCGCACGCCTGTATGGACGCGGCGGCGCCGACGATGGCTACGCGGTCTACGCCGGTCTTTCCGCCATCGAAGCCGTTCTGGCCCAGGGCGGCACGCACCCGCGCATCGTTGGCCTGATCGAGTCCTGCGAGGAAAGCGGTTCGCGCGACCTGTTGCCCACGCTCGATGCCCTGGGCCCGCGCCTGGGCGATGTCAGCCTGGTCGTTTGCCTGGACTCGGGTGCAGGCAACTACGAGCAGCTCTGGTTGACCACTTCGCTGCGTGGCAACGTCACGGGCACGCTCAAGGTGGAGGTGCTGACGGAAGGCATTCACTCCGGCGACGCCAGCGGTTTTGTGCCGTCGAGTTTCCGGGTGATGCGTCAGGTGCTGGACCGTCTGGAAGACAGTGCCAGTGGCCGCCTGCTGCCGGCCAGCCTGCACGCCGAGATCCCCGTCGAGCGCATCGAGCAGGCGCGTGCGGCCGCCGCCATCCTGGGCGACGAGGTGCGCCGCAACCAGCCCTGGGCCTGCGGCGCCGACGGTGGCCCGGTGCTGCCGATGACGGGTGATCCGGTCGAGGCGCTGCTCAACCGCACGTGGCGGCCGACGCTGTCGGTGACGGGCGTGGACGGCATTCCGGCGCTGGCCAATGCCGGCAATGTGCTGCGGCCTTACACCGCGTTCAAGCTTTCGCTGCGCCTGCCGCCGACGGTGGACGGCCCGGCCGCCGGCCGCGAGCTCAAGCGTCTGCTGGAGCTGGACGCGCCCTACAACGCCCGGGTCACCTTCGTGCCCGATGGTCGCGCGGGGGCGGAAGGGGCCACCGGCTGGAACGCGCCCTCACTGGCGCCGTGGCTGGAATCGGCCCTCGACACCGCCTCGCGCCGGCACTGGAACGCCCCGCTCGGCTACATTGGCCAGGGCGGCACGATCCCGCTGATGAACGTGCTGGAAAAGGGTTTCCCCAAGGCGCAGATGATGGTCTGCGGGGTGCTGGGCCCCAAGAGCAACGCCCACGGGCCGAACGAGTTCCTGCACCTGCCGTATGGCGAGCGACTGACCTCGGCGGTGGCGGAAGTGATCGCCGCCTGCCCATGATCTTTCCGTGGGCCCCAGGCGCAGGGCGGTGACACGCGCGCCACCTGCCAGCCCATCGAGCCCCGGACGCCTGTGCGTGCCGGGGCTTTGTTTTGGAAGGGGTTCATGCACCTGTGACGCATCTCCCGGCTTCAACATGTACTTTCAATCATGAGATACAGGAAAACACCGATCCTTTGATGCAACAAGGTACAGATCATGGCGACGGCAGTATCAACGGGGTGAGTGGTGATCTTTATCGTCACGTCTGTGGATGCACAGGTTCCACGTATCCCCCCGCCCACCGATGTGAGGAGACTCAGAATGATCAAGAACACCCTCAAGGCCTCGCTGGCCATCGCCTTTGGCCTGACCGCCGGCCTGAGCCATGCCGCCACCGAGCTCGTCATCGCGACCGTCAACAACGGTCACATGATCGAGATGCAGAAGCTGTCCAAGAACTTCGAGACGGCCAACCCCGACATCAAGCTCAAGTGGGTCACGCTGGAAGAGGGCGTGCTGCGTCAGCGCGTGACGACGGACATCGCCACCAAGGGCGGCCAGTTCGACATCATGACCATCGGCATGTACGAAGCGCCGATCTGGGGCAAGAAGGGTTGGCTGCAAGAGTTGAAGACCGACGCCGCCTATGACGTGGACGACCTGCTGCCCGCCGTGCGCGGAGGCCTGTCGCTCAACGGCAAGCTCTACGCCGCCCCGTTCTACGGCGAGAGCTCGATGCTCATGTACCGCAAGGACCTGGCCGAGAAGGCCGGCGTGAAGGTCGCCGAGCGCCCCACCTGGCCGCAGATTGCCGACCTGGCCAAGAAGATCCACAACCCGGCCGCTGGCGTGTACGGCATCTGCCTGCGCGGCAAGCCGGGCTGGGGTGACAACATGGCCTTCCTGTCCACGCTGGTCAACACCTACGGTGGCCAGTGGTTCGACATGCAGTGGAAGCCGCAGATCGACTCCAAGCCCTGGAAGGACGCCATCACCTTCTACGTCGACCTGCTGAAGAACTACGGCCCTCCCGGCTCGTCGGCCAACAGCTTCAACGAGATCCTGGCGCTGACCAACGCCGGCAAGTGCGGCATGTGGATCGACGCGACCATCGCGGCTTCTTTCGTGAGCGATCCGAAGCAGTCCAAGGTGGCCGACCAGATGGCCTTCGCACAGGCGCCCACCCAGGCCACGCCCAAGGGCGCGAACTGGCTGTGGGCCTGGGCGCTGGCGATCCCCTCGGGCTCCAAGAAGGTGGATGCGGCGCATAAGTTCGTGGGCTGGGCCACCTCCAAGGAGTACATCCAGCTGGTGGCCAAGACCAACGGCTGGAGCGCGGTGCCCACCGGCACACGCAAGAGCACCTACGCCACGCCGGAGTTCCAGAAGGCGGCCCGCTTCGCCGCGGCGGAGAAGATGGCCATCGATTCGGCCAACCCGAACGACAGCACGCTGCCCAAGAGCCCGTACACCGGTGTGCAGTTCGCGGCCATCCCGGAGTTCCAGGCCATCGGCATCGCCGTGGGCCAGCAGATGAGCGCGGCCCTGGCCGGCAAGACCTCGGTCGACGCCGCCCTGAAGGCCTCGCAGGTCGCGGCCGACCGCGAGATGCGCAAGTCCGGCTACTACAAGTGAGCTGAGCCTTGAGCACGGGC
>JACCDS012293158.1_pt1 | contig 13002 bp, 12 predicted proteins | sample 7446441 | NCBI WGS metagenome assembly JACCDS01 (sample SAMN15323445, study PRJNA562643) | freshwater metagenome | isolation source: river surface water | place: USA:Blue River Watershed | collected 2017-08-17
AAGAACCGGTATTTAGTTTTGAAAAATTCCCAGGCGTAAACAAAGAATTAGGACCAGAGATGAAGAGCACAGGCGAAGCCATTCGCTTTATCAAAGACCTCCGCGATCCATACTTCAGAACACTTTATAAGGAGCGCTCAATGAACCTTAGTAGATAAATAAAATAGCCCTTAAGAAAATTTAAGGGCTATTTTATTTCTAAGAATCATTCGAGAAAAATACTAATACGAGCGATCGTTGAGCGTAAGCGATCGAGAGACGAGGATTAGGTATTTTTTCGAATGTATTTTAAGGATTTGTTCCATATTGATCTACAAGGTAAATAATCGCTGTCATATTTGCAGCGCCTAATAACAATTCACGCTTATTTACATTTTCAAACACATCTGTTTTTGCATGGTGTAAATCAAAATAGCGTTGACTATCTGGAATTAATCCAGATAATACAATACTTGGATTGACTTTAGCTAATGGACCAATATCGGCACCACCGCCACCTGCAGTTACTTCTGTACCATAAGGTTTTAATAAACTATTCCAAGATTGAAATTTTTTCAATTGATCAGCAGAACAAGTAATACCAATCGCTCTTGGTGTAAAACCACCTTCATCACTTTCTAAAGCGAAAATGTGTTGCTCCTTATTTTCTTTAGCAAGATCAGCATATTTATTACCACCACGCATACCATTTTCTTCATTAGCAAATAACACAAAACGAATAGTATGTTTTGGTTGATAGTTCAATGCTTTCATCGTACGAAGTACTTCCATAGTTTGAACAATACCAGCACCATCATCATGCGCGCCTTCATTTACATCCCAACTATCTAAATGACCACCAATCGTAATAATTTGATCAGGAAATTGAGAGCCTTTTAACTCAGCTACTACATTATTCTCGTCTGCGTCAGGTAAGAAGAAACCATGTGTTTGTATTTGTGCTCTCACTGTTGTTTTCTTCGCTAATTCATATAAAGCTTTAGCATCATCTGGACCCAATGCTACTGCAGGAATTTTTGGATAAGCTTCATCATATTTCATACCACCTGTGTGTGGCTCATTATCTGGAGCAGAACTCAAAGAATGAATCATCACACCCACTGCACCATATTTAGCTGCTCTACTTGCACCAGCACCTCTGTACATTCCGCTTTCGCCATATGCCTGAAATACTTGCACTCTGGTTGGATTAAACACACTATGGTAATACACAATCTTACCTTTGATCTCATCTTTTCTTTTTTCTAATTCATCAAAATTAGCCACTGCAATTACTTCAGCTTCTACTAATCCATTTGAACTTAATGAGTTTCCTAGAGCTAACGCAGCCAATGGTTGATTAGTAGCTACTCCGCCAATACCTACTATTGAAGCAAAGTCTTTGCCACCTCTTTGCCAATTAGGCGTTTTACATGCTTGTAGAAAAACTCTATCTGGTTTAAAAGCTTCTAAATTTCTTTTGCCCCAAACAGCAGCATTTTGTTGTTGTGGAGATCCAGCCAATCTACCTCCGATTTTTTTGGTAAGCTCTCTTAATAAGTCATAGGCTTTACCATTGGTTAATACTTCGTCTACCATTTTCTTAATGGCTACACTGTCTTGGTTGGTTTGTGCCTGAGTTAAAATAGGCAAACACAAAAGGGCTACAAATAAAGCACGCATAGTGATTGTTTTACATTCAAATAATATTTAAATATAATTAAACTTTATTGAATATTTAGTTGTTATTTGCATGTTCAATAGTAGTAAAATGAAGATCGGAATTGTTTGTTACCCAACATTTGGAGGAAGTGGCGTATTGGCTACCGAGCTTGGAAAAGCTTTGGCAGAGAAAGGCCATGAGATTCATTTTATTACCTACCAACAACCTGTGAGATTGAATGGTTTTCATGCCAATATTTTTTACCATGAGGTTCGTGTACCCACTTATCCATTATTCGATTACCCACCATATGAATTAGCATTGGCAAGTACTATGGTAGATGTGATCTTGAATCACGATTTGGATTTGATACATGCGCACTATGCGATACCACATGCATCAGCCGCTTATACCGCAAAACAAATTGTAAAGCAAAAAACAGGTAGATCCGTTCCGGTGATTACAACATTACACGGAACAGATATCACATTGGTTGGTAGAGATAAAACCTATGAGCCAGTAGTTACTTTTTCAATTAATGAAAGTGATGCAATCACTGCAGTATCTGCTAATTTAAAAGAAGAAACTTTAAAGCATTTCGATATTCGCAAAGACATTCAAGTGATCAACAACTTTGTGGACATTCATCGTTATGACAAAAAACCAGTTGCAGCCTTTAGACAAGTGATTGCACCTAATAACGAAAAAATTATTGTACACGCATCTAACTTTAGAAAAATCAAAAGAATAGATGATGTGATGGCCATCTTTAATAATATTCATAAAGCATTGCCTGCAAAATTATTAATGGTAGGCGATGGCCCGGAAAGACCTGTGGCAGAAGACTTGGCAAGGCAATTTGGAATTGAAGCGGATGTTCGTTTCTTAGGCAAGCAAGAACAAATGGAAGAGATTTTAGCAGTAAGTGATATCTTCTTATTGCCTTCTGAATATGAAAGTTTTGGCTTAGCGGCCTTAGAAGCCATGGCAGCAAGTGCTGTGGTGATAAGTTCTAACGCTGGTGGATTAGCAGAAGTAAATATTGATGGAAAGACTGGCTATACTGCTGCCGTGGGAGACACCAAAACCATGAGTGAAAAAGCGATCGAATTATTAAAGGACGAGGCGAAATTAAAATTGTTCAAAACCAACGCAAAAGCACAAGCTGGTTTATTTGATATTCATCATATCATTCCTCAATACGAAACATTGTACAGACAGTATTGCAGAACGGGAGATTGTTAATGGCAATATTACGATTCTACAACTTGGTTAATACTTTTTTGAATAACCTTAATGGCTTCTACTAATTCTGAATGGGTTATAGATAATGGCGGAGCAATTCTTATTCGATCTTCTGCAAATAAAAACCAATCGGTAATAATTCCATTTTGAACACAAGCTGCAGCTATTTTTTTAGTGAGTTCTGGAGACTCAAATTGTAAAGACATCCATAATCCTTTATGATTTCTATGTAGGATTTTTGGATGAATTAATTGATCGATCAATATTTGTTCTTTTTCTTTCACTGCTTTCATCCAATCTTCTTGTAATAATACTTCTAATGCTGCATGACCAGCTGCACAACTTACGGGGTTACCACCAAATGTAGTGATATGGCCCAATACTGGAGCATAAGTCAAACATTGCATCATCTTTACACTACTAATAAAAGCACCCAAAGGCAAACCTCCACCCAATGCTTTACCTGTTAATAATACATCAGGGGTAATGCCATATTGTTCAAAAGCAAATAAGGATCCTGTTCTACCAAAACCAGATTGAATCTCATCCACAATGAGTAAAGCACAAACAGAAGCACATTTTTTTTGCAATGCCATTACCCATTCTTTATTCGCTGGAGTGATACCAGTTTCTGCTTGGACTAATTCAACCAACACCCCTGCTATACTATGATCTATCAATTCTAGATCTTCAAAATGATTATACCTTAATTGCAAAGTATCTGGCAATAAAGGACGATAAGCATTCTTAAAATATTCATCTCCCATCATACTCAAAGCACCTTGTGTACTTCCATGGTATGCGCCTTTAAAAGAAATTAATTTAGTTTTACCTGTTACACGCTTAGCTAATTTCATAGCGCCTTCTGTTGCTTCAGCTCCACTATTCGTAAAATAAACCGATTGCAAATTGTCAGGCAACAAACTAGTCAATTTTTTAGCATACGCCACTTGTGGTGCTTGAACAAATTCTCCATACACAATAACATGCATGTACTTTTCGGTTTGCTCTTGTATGGCTTTAATAACTGATGGATGACTATGCCCAATATTACAAACACTGAATCCGGCAATCATATCCACATAAGCTTTGCCTTCTGTATCATAAATATGTATACCCTTAGCAGATGCCACTTCGATACCAATGGGTTTATCAGAAGTTTGCGCCAAGTGTTGGAAAAAGAGTTGTCTATTGTTTATTCTTGACATTACTAGTAAATTGCATTACAAAAGTCGCATTTTTATGGCAACCATACTAGCAGTTAACGGGAAAGATCCACAATTTGGCAAAAATTGTTTTGTAGCACCTAATGCCACGATTGTGGGAGAAGTGGATATGGGCGATGATTGTTCTATTTGGTTCAATGCAGTGATCAGAGGAGATGTGCATTATATAAAGATGGGAAATAAGGTAAATGTTCAAGATGGAGCCATCATACATTGTACCTATCAAAAACATCCCACTACTATAGGCAACAATGTTTCTATTGGACATAATGCCATGGTGCATGGTTGTACCATACATGACAATGTGTTAATTGGAATGGGTAGTATTGTAATGGATGCTTGTGTAGTTCATTCTAATTCTATTATTGCTGCAGGTGCTGTAGTACTTGAGGGAACCATTGTTGAAGAAGGATCTATTTATGCAGGCATACCAGCAAAGAAAGTAAAAACCATTAGTCAGGAATTAATCAATGGCGAGATTAACAGAATCTCCAATAATTATGTGAAATATGCTTCTTGGTTTTCGGAGCACAATGATGCGCCAGAATCACTTTAGTATTTATGGTCTTCTATTCCATGCCATAAATCAACATAGCTATAAAATCTAGCTTCCGTAATCAAGCCCTTTTCTACCGCAGCTTTTACAGCGCAACTTGGCTCATTGATATGTTGACAATTATTAAATTGACAACCATGCATTACTGCGCGCATTTCAGGAAAATATTGTGCTAATTCTTCTTTTTCCATATTCACCAATCCCAGTTCACGCATACCAGGCGTATCTATCACAGATCCACCAAAAGGAAGATCATACATTTGAGCAAAAGTAGTTGTATGCATTCCCTTTCCGCTCCAATCACTCACTTCTTGAGTAATAATATCTAGTTCAGGAAACAAATAGTTTATTAAACTAGATTTACCCACTCCACTATGTCCACTAATTAAAGTGGTTTTATTCTTCAATAAATCTTCTAACTGCTCTAACCCTTTTTGTTCTTCTAGACTAATTAAAATCACTTTGTATCCAACAGCTTCATACATCTCTTTCATCTCTTCGTATAAAGCCATTTCTTTTTCTTCATATAGATCAACCTTATTAAAAACAATGATGGCGGGAATATGGAAAGACTCACATGCAATTAAAAAACGATCAATAAATCCCTGTGAAGTTTTTGGCGATTTTAAAGTTGCTAATAAAATGGACTGATCCAGATTGGATGCTATGATATGTTGCTGTCTTTTATTATGTGGTGATTGTCTAGCAACATAGTTGTCTCTATCCAAAATTTCATCAATCATTATGGCTTGCTCATCACCCCCCTCTTCCATCTCTGCATGCACCCAATCCCCGACCGCAATCGGGTTGGTAGAGGATCGATTGTCTAACTTAATAGCCCCCTTAATACGGGCCTGATAAAACAGTCCCTCCTCGGATTTGATCGAGTACCAGCTACCTGTTGATTTATAAACTCTTGCACGCATTCCATACGAAGATAACCCACAAAATCAATATCTTTGCCACATGAGTCAATTTGCCCACGACAAGGTGGTTCCTTATAGTCAGAGTAATGCTTCCAAGAAAGAGCAAGTAGCTAGCATGTTTGACTCTATTGCCAAAAAATATGATTTTTTGAACAGGTTCCTAAGCCTGGGAATTGATCAAGGTTGGCGCAAAAAAGCGATTGGTTATTTAAAACAAAAACCGCTTCACCATTTATTGGATATTGCCACTGGGACTGCAGACATGGCATTAATGGCTCATAAGCAAATTCATCCTACAAAAATTACCGGAATAGATATCTCTGAGGGCATGATGCAATATGGTAGAATTAAAATTGCTGAAAAAGGCTTAGAGAATATCATTGACTTAAAATTAGGAGACAGCACAGATATTCCATTTGAAGATGCACAATTTGATGGAGCGATGGTGGCTTTCGGCGTTCGCAATTTTGCCAATTTAGAAATAGGATTGAAAGAAATAAACAGAGTACTTCAACCAGGAAGCAGAATAGTTGTATTAGAATTTTCACAACCTTCAAGTTTCTGGTTCAAACCCATTTATACATTGTACATGAAATGGATCACCCCAACAGTGGGTAAACTATTTTCTGGTAATAAAGAAGCATATGCTTATTTAAACGAGAGTGTAATTGCTTTTCCAGAAGGCAAAGCTTTTTTATCTGTGCTTGAAAAAGCTGGATTCAAAAATGTACAACAAGAAAAATTAACATTAGGCATATGCAGCATCTATATTGGAGACAAATAATTTTTAGTTGCTTCTTATTTTGCTTTGCAAGCATTTCTAATGCTCAAAGAAATGAAATACACCAACAAGATCATGATTATGAAACTTATTGGTTTGGAATGAACTATGGTTATGCATTTTCTTTTAATGACTATGTAAGAGGTGGAAATTTTAAACCAGGGAATCCCACAATTGGTCAAGTTACCAGTATATATTATAATACCAACCCAAGCTTTCAATTGGGATTATCGGGCACATTAAGGTTAAAAAATAAATTATTGTTAAGAACCAATCCAATGGTTTTTATTGGTGCAAAGAATATTGACAAGTTTACGATCTTAAAAACAAGTGGTGAAGAACAAGACTATGTAGTTACACCATCTACTATTCTTCATTTACCAATTAGTTTAAAATTAGAGTCGGATAGATATAACTTTATGAATCAACCAAACTTATTGCGTCATTATATATTCAGTGGTATTAAATATGACTATGACTTTTCTAGTGGCGCAGTTACCTATGGTTCTAGTTTAAGCTCGGCTAGTCCAAACATCTTTAAATCTGGGAATTTTGGATATGAACTTGGACTTGGAATGAGTTTTTTCTTAAAATATGCTACCATATCACCAGAAGTTAAATTCAGTTACGGTATCACAGATATGAGAAAGCCTGGAACCAATTTCTTTAATAGTTTAGATAAGTTAAACGCCAACTTTATATCTTTCACTATACATTTAGAAAACTAATATCATGAGCAACTATTTAATTAAAAATGCACAAATAGTTAATGAAGGAAAAATATTTACCAGTGATCTTTTAATTAAGAATGGAAGAATTGAAAAGATTGCAAGCACCATTAGTGTTCCATATAAAATAGAAGAAATAGACGCAACAGGAATGTATTTGATTCCTGGCGCTATTGATGATCAAGTGCATTTCAGAGAACCCGGATTGACCCATAAAGCCAATATTTATACAGAAGCAAAAGCAGCAGCAGCAGGTGGCGTGACAAGTTTTATGGAAATGCCCAATACAAACCCACCTGTATTTACACAAGAACTATTAGAAGACAAGTATGCTATAGCATCTAAAAATGCTTTAGCGAATTATTCATTTTTCATGGGTACTTCTCAAGATAATTTAGAAGAAGTTTTAAAAACCAATAAAAAGAAAAATGATGTTTGTGGTATTAAGATTTTCATGGGCTCTTCTACTGGAAATTTATTAGTAGACAACCCACTAATTTTAGAAGGCATTTTTGGTGGCACCGAATTACTGATTGCTACCCATTGTGAAGAAGAAAGTTTAATTAGAAGAAATAAAGCAGCTCTAGAAGCAGTAAAACCAAATTTAGAACCATCTGACCATCCAATTATACGAGATGATGAGGTTTGCTTTGAATCTTCATGGAAAGCGATTCAATTGGCACAAAAATTTGACGCTAGACTACATATTTTACACATCAGTACGGCAAAAGAATTACAATTATTCTCTAACCTGAGACCACTTGCCGATAAAAGAATAACAGCAGAAGTTTGCGTGCATCATTTACATTATACTGCAGACGATTATGCAACAAAAGGTAATTTAATTAAATGCAACCCTGCCATCAAAGCGCCACATAATAAGGCAGCATTGTGGGAAGCATTATTAGATGATAGATTAGATGTGATTGCTACAGATCATGCCCCTCATACCTGGGAAGAGAAACAAGAAGCTTATGCACATGCACACGCAGGTTTGCCGCTAGTGCAACACTCTGTGATGTTGATGTTAAAATATGTGAAAGAGGGTAAAATAAGTATAGAGAAGATGGTGGAGAAAATGAGCCATGCAGTTGCTACTTGTTTTCAAATCAAAGAAAGAGGATTTATTAGAGAAGGTTATTTTGCTGATTTAGTATTGGTAAAAGAAGCTCCATACACCATCTCAAAGGAGAATATTTTATATAAATGCGGATGGAGTCCTTTAGAAGGCACTCAGTTTCCATATCAAATACATAGCACTTTTGTGAATGGGCATAGAGTATATAACAATGGACAGTTTGACGAGTCTCAAAGAGGACAAAGACTTGCGTTTGACAGACAATAATACCTAAATGAAGCTAATGCAAGTAGATGCGATTACTTTAAAAGACATTGGCTTATTTGATAGCGAAGCGCACATAGGCTTAGCAACGCATTTAAACTTTTGTAAAACCAATGGAGGAAGCTTCTATTTTACAGAATTATTAAGCAATCCCTTGTCCAATAGAAAAGCAATAGAGACAAGACAGCATGCAATTCAAGTTTTCATTCAGCGACAATCATTTTTTGAAAAGATCAAGACCACCAATGGTACTACATTAGTAATTGATAAATTTTTCGAAACCGCTTTGAATAAAACCAGCCCCAATCCAAACGCTTGGGAGACATTATGGTACAGGCTATTTCATAAAGCAGACTTCTCTTTAATAAAATATTCTATCGAACATTTAAATATATTGATCAAAGATGCAGATCAATGGTTAATTACTTTTGAAGAAGAAAGAAATAATCCAATTATTGAAAAATGGTATATAGCTATTGAAAAAATATTATCTGTTGATCAAATTCAGGAAATTAGGAAAAAAGATTTCCAATTGAATGCAATAACCACATTACAATTAAGTCATTTTTATACCTATCAATATAAAAATCAAATTAGATCTCTTCTTCAATTATTTTATGAAATAGATGCATTTAATAGTTTAGCTTCTGCTCATTTGAAATACGAATTCGAATTCCCAACATGGCTTGAACAGGACACACCCCTATTAAGTATCGAAGCCGCTTCACATCCATTAGTAGAAAATGCCATCAGTAATTCGCTTCATTTAGATAGTCATCAAAATTTCTTATTCCTAACCGGAGCGAATATGGCTGGTAAAAGTACTTTTATCAAAACCATTGCCATTGTTATTTATTTAGCTCATGTAGGCATGGGTGCACCTGGAAGAATGATACAGCTAACGGTAATGGATGGGCTAATAACCAATTTAACTATTGCTGATAATATTGTAAAGGGTGAAAGTTATTTTTTTAACGAAGTGCAAAGAATTAAAAATACCGTTGAAAGAATTAAAGACGGGAAGAAATATTTTGTATTAATAGATGAGCTTTTTAAAGGAACCAATATACAAGATGCTATGAAATGTAGCACTGCAGTCATTGAAGGGCTTCAAAAAAGTAAAACATCTTTATTTATACTAAGCTCTCATTTATATGAAATAAGTAGTTCACTTACAAAATTTGACAATATACAATTCAAGTACTTTGAAACAACTGTTACAGATAAAGATCTTGTTTTTCACTATCAATTAAAAGAAGGCGTAAGCCAGGACCGCATAGGTTATTTAATTTTAGAAAGAAAAGGCGTAGTGAATATGCTGAATAGTATATAAAGTATTTCTACGCATTTATAGCAAGGCCATAGCCCATATATTCAAGCAAAAATGCTTGTAAAAATCAAAGGAACTGCCTTAGTGGGCATTGATGCCGTAACCATTACCGTTGAAGTTAATGTTAGCATGGGACAGGGCTATACCTTAGTAGGGTTGCCAGATAGCGCCGTTAGAGAAAGTTTACATAGAACAGAAAGTGCCATTAAGTCCAATGGACTTTTTATGCCTAGGACTAAATTATTGGTCAACCTCTCTCCTGCTGAAATAAAAAAATCGGGGGCAGCTTTTGACTTACCAATTACCATTGGCGTTTTAGCAGCTTCGGAACAATTAGTGCTCAACATAGATTTAGAAGATTATATTATCATGGGGGAATTGGGATTAGATGGGAAACTATATCCAATTAAAGGCGCTTTAGCCATGGCACAACAAGCCAAATCAGAAAAGTATAAGGGTATTATTTTACCATTAGATAATTTGCAGGAAGCTAGTTTAGTGGATGATATTAAAGTATTCGGATTTGCTACACTTTCAGAGCTTTTATACTTTTTCGAAAATCCAAATAGCTATGAGTATCCATTCACCCCGATACAGAAAAATAAAAACTTAGATACCCCAGCCTTATTCATGGAGATTAGAGGACAAGCCATGTTGAAAAGAGCCTTAACTGTTGCCTGCGCAGGAAACCATCATATGATTTTGATTGGCCCACCGGGTGCTGGCAAATCGATGTTAGCAAAAAGTATTGTATCCATTTTACCTCCCATGTCCAAAGAAGAAGCCATTGAAACCACCAAAATTCATAGTTACAATAAGCAATATCAATTTAATCAAGGCCTTATCTATGATCGACCATTTAGAGCACCACATCACTCCATTACCGATATCGCATTAATAGGTGGAGGACACAATGCACATCCTGGAGAAATTTCCTTGGCACATAATGGCGTGCTCTTTTTAGATGAATTACCGGAATTCAATAGATCTGTCATAGAAGTACTAAGACAACCTTTAGAAGATGGCTTTGTTCATATAGCAAGATCCCAATTCAGCTATCAATTTCCTTCCAAGTTTCTTTTAATTGCAGCAATGAACCCCTGCCCATGTGGCTATCATAACCACCCCCATAAAGAATGTACATGTAATACTGAAAAAATAAAGGCATACTTTAATAAAATCTCCGGCCCCTTATTAGACAGAATAGACATACAATTGAATGTGTCACCAGTATCTTTTTCGGATTTACAACCGGTAGCAACAGATTTGGATGGTTTTTCTAAGCTGGTTGGAAAAATAGCATACACTAGAGAAATTCAATACAAAAGGTTTAGGGAAGAGAATGGGTACAAAACCAATTCCCAAATGAGTTCTTCAGAATTAAAAACCTATTGTTTATTGGATACACCCTCTGAACGATTACTAGAAAAAGCAATGAACGCATTTCAGTTTAGCGCTAGGGCCTATACCAGAATATTAAAAGTAGCCAGAACAATTGCAGACCTGGAACAGTCCATCAATATTGAGTCAAAACATATCTCAGAAGCTATTCAATATAGGTGCAATGAAAGAGTTGGAGAGGATAAATACCAGTCCTAATATTGATTCGTCTTTAACATCACCAAGGTGCAAGCTTCTATGGCTTGAATGCCTTTTTCTTGCGCAAGCCCCTCTAATTCAGGGTTTTCTGTACCAGGATTAAAAATTATGCGTTTTGGTTGAATACCTAAAATAGTGTCATACAATGGTTTTTGAGCGTCCGGACCAAGGTATAAAGTAATGGTATCAATGGTACCTTTTTCGGGCCACTCTAATTGTATTGGCTCTTCATTGATAGTACCTTTTTTAATTCCATAAGCATACACTTTATGTCCATAAGACTTTAGTAAATTGGTTGCCATAAAACTATAACGCTCTGGATTGGGAGAAGCGCCAACAATTAATGTTACTGGTTCTTTCATGTAACGAAGTTACCCAATAAAAAAATAAATTGATTTTATTTTGTTACAATAAAAGAATGTAATTTTATGCAAAGTCAACTTACTAAATAAATTAAAATAACCCCTTATGGCAAAGACCTCTAAAAAGAAAGTAGCTCCTAAAAAAGCAGTGAAAAAAGCCGCTCCAAAGAAAAAAGTAGCAGCTAAAAAAACAGCTAAAAAGGCTGCAAAAAAAACAACTAAGAAAGTAGCAAAAAAAGCGGCTCCTAAAAAAGCAGCTAAGAAAGTTGTGAAAAAAGCTGCAAAAAAAGCAACTAAAAAAGTTGCACCTAAGAAAAAAGTAGCTGCAAAAAAAACAGCTAAGAAAGCAACAAAAAAAGTAGTGAAAAAAGCTGCTAAGAAAGTTGTTAAAAAAGCGGCTCCTAAAAAAGCAGCAGCAAAGAAAGTAGTTGCGAAGAAAGTAGTTTCGAAGAAAAAGAAATCTCCAGCAAAGAAAGCAGCTCATGCTCCAGTAGTAGCGCCAGTAGCAGTGCCACAAACACTTTTCACTGAGCCAACAACTGATAGCAATCCAACAGCTTAATCCTAGCTCATTCTAATTTAAATCCCGCCATTCTGAAATAGTTTAGCGGGATTTTTTATTTAAATCAAAAATCTATGCGTAAAATTTTATTTATTTTATTGATGCCTGTTTTTTGTTTTGCTCAAAATAATATTACAGAGAAGACAAAGTCAATGGAATTTAAAAAAGGATATTTTAATTACTATTGGGACAATGCCAATGGGAAGATTTATTTAGTCATTGACAAATTGAATATCCCTTTCTTGTATGTTAACTCATTGCCTGCAGGCCTAGGATCCAATGATATCGGACTTGATAGAGGACAGATAGGCGACTCTAGAATTGTTTATTTCAACAGAGTAGGCAAAAAAGTATTAATGGTACAACCTAATTACGACTATCGTGCCATTAGCAAAGACCCAAGAGAACAAAAAGCTGTGAATGAATCTTTCGCCCAATCAATTCTGGCTAGCTTTACTGTAGAGGCAGAAGCTGGTAATGAAATATTGGTTGAAGCAACTTCTTTTTTCTTAAGGGATGCACATAATGCAGCAGATAAGATAAGAAAAATGAGACAAGGTACTTACACTTTGAATGAAGCAAGATCTGCTATCTATATTCAAAACACAAAGAACTTTCCAAAGAACTCTGAATTTGAAGCAACCTTAACTTTTGTTGGAGGATCAGATGCAGGAAGATTTGTTCAAGCTGTTGCACCATCTAC
>JACCDS011161648.1_pt1 | contig 13001 bp, 12 predicted proteins | sample 7446441 | NCBI WGS metagenome assembly JACCDS01 (sample SAMN15323445, study PRJNA562643) | freshwater metagenome | isolation source: river surface water | place: USA:Blue River Watershed | collected 2017-08-17
CCCCGCGACTTCAAAAATCTTGTCCGGGAACACCTGGGGAAACGGATGGGGCTCGGCGCTGTACCCGGCACGCACGGCGTTGCGCATGGCAATCGACAGGCCGATGGTGGCCACCACGATGGGCATCATGCCGTACTTGAACAGCGGGTCGACCAGACCGCGCTTGAACACCCAGCCCAACAGAAACACCGCCAGCACCACGGTCATGCTGAAGCTCACGGCCATGGGTGCGCCCAGGCTCAAGAAGCCCAACATCATGAAGGCGGGCAGCATCACAAATTCGCCCTGAGCGAAATTGATGGTGCCGCTGGCTTGCCACAGCAAGGTAAAGCCCAGCGCTGCCAGGCCGTAGATGGCCCCGGTGGCCATGCCACTGAAGAGCAATTGGAGGAAATCGGTCATGGAGGTTCCCGTGGGGTAGCGTGGGGTGCGTGGGCCCGGGACCGCAGCCCCGGGCCGGGCAGGCTTACTTCTTGGCAGGCGCCGCGGGTTTGGCAGCGGGTGCCGCAGCGGGCTTGTTCACGGCGATGGGGTTGAGCGGGGGCAGGGTGGCTACCACCACCTGCTGGCCGTTCTTCACCTCCACCAGGAAGCTCTCGCGGTCCAGGTCGCCGTTTTGGTCAAAGGCCACGTTCATCAGGATGCCGGGTTCCTTGTCGGTGGTGACCACCAGGCTGTGCAGGGCGTTGGCCACGGCCTTGCGGTCGAGCTTGCCCACTTTCTCGATGGCGGCCTTGAGCACGTAGACCCCGGAATAGCCCTTCATGCCGTTGTGGTCCGACACATATTTGTAGTCGCGTTCAAACTTGGCGCGGAAGGCGCGGATGGCGGGCAGCGGGGCGTCCACCGTCAGGCCCACGTGGGCCACGGCGCCGTTGGCGGCTTCGCCGGCCAGTTCAATCACTTTTTGGCCGGTGAGGGTGGTTTCGCCAATGATGGGTTTGTTCCAGCCCTGCTTGCGCAGTTCGCGCAGCATGCGGGCGGACTCTTCTTCGTTGGAGTAGACAAACACGCCATCGGCACCGCTTTGTTTGGCCTTCAGCACAGCGGCCGAGAAGTCCACCTGGCCCGCGTCGGTGGAAATTTCGGTGACGATCTTGGTGGGCGACTTGTCCAGCGCCTTCTTGATCATGTCCAAGCCGCCCTTGCCAAAGTCGTTGTTCACGTAGACCACGGCCAGTGTCTTGAGCTTGGCTTGGTCGCTGATGTAACGCGCCACTTTGGGCATGGCCGTGGCTTGGGTGAAGCTGGTGCGGAAGATGTAGGGGTTGCCTTGCATGGTGATGCTGGCCGCCTCACCGCCGGTGAAGTTGGGGATCTCGGCCTTGCGGCTCTCAGCCATGGACACCATGATGGAACCCGAGAACACCGGACCGAAGATGGCAAACACGTCGTCGTCTACCGCCTTTTGCGTCAAGCCCTTGGCCACGCCGGGGTTGCTTTGCGTGTCGGAGGTGATGGTCTGGATTTTCTTGCCCAGAATGCCGCCCGCGGCATTGATCTCTTTCACGGCCAATTCCACGCCGTTCTTGAAGTTGGTGCCCGCGGTGGCGCCGCCGCCGGAGAGTTCCACAATGTTGGCAATCTTGATGGTTTCTTGGGCAAAAGTGGCTGTAGAGCACACCAATGCTGCGCAAGCAGCTATCAATTTGAGAGTGTTTCGTTTTTGCATGTCGTTGTCTCCTCGGTTGAAAAAATGGAAAGCCAGCGTGATGGGTCAGTGCGGTGCCGTCACAGCAGCGCAGGGATGAGCTGGTGGGGCTCACGCCCACGGATCTCGCCGCGCAGCGTGCCGGGGTAGATCTGCTCGCGCAGAAAGGTGGCATCGCTGCGCACCAGTTCGGCTGCGGGGTGCAGGCCAAAAAAGTCGAGGTAGGGGGCGGTTTGCTGGATCAGCATTTCAAAGCCCGCTTGGGCCTGCAGGCCACGGGCCCGCGCCGCACGCACCCAGCGGCTGGGCTGGTGCTTCATCACAATGTCCATCACCGCCGCGTGGGGCTCCAGGCGCTGCACATCGCAGGGCAGGGCATCGTCGGCGTTCAGCCCCAGCGGGCTGGCGTTGACCACGAGGTCAAAGCCGGCCGGGTCATTGGTGGTGGCCATCACCACCGGCGCTGACGTGTGGGCGGCGAGGCGCTGGGCCAAAGCCTGGGCTTTGCCGGGTGCGGGGTCATAGAGGCTGACCTGGGCGGCTGCCTGAGGCGTTGCGCTGGCCAATTCGGCGGCAATGGCGGCCGCTGCACCACCTGCGCCCAGCACCAGCACGCGTTTGCCACGGTAGGCCATGCCAAAGTAGTCCAGCGCGGCGCGCAGGCCTTGGCCGTCAAACAGCTCACCTTCGAGGTGTCCGTCCCTGTGGCGGCGCACGGCATTCACGGCACCCGCCATGCGGGCGCTGGGGCTGCAGGTGTGCATCGCCTCGGCCAGCGCATTTTTGTGGGGGATGGTGGCGCACAGGGCGCGCACATTGGGGGCCAGGAAGGCAGATTTCACAAACTCCAGCAGGTGTTGCGGGGCGATTTCCACCGGCACCATCACGGCGTTCACGCCTGCGCGGGCGAACACGGCATTGAACAGGACTGGTGCCTGCACCTGGGCCACCGGGTAGCCGACGATCAGGTAAACGTCGGTGGTACCCGAGAGGGTGGGGATGGCGGCGGTGTGCATGGAGTTGTTCGTTTGTCGATCAATATCGCGATTTCGAAGCGGACTTTAGCCATGCGCCATCCATTTCAAAAGGATAATTGTGTAAATTTGATCGATCAGCGAACGATATTGTTCGATGATCGATCGTAATACGGGTTATCACTAGGCCTTGTGCCGCCCCTTGCCGCCAGAATTTGCGTATGCCGCCCACCTCCATTTCTCCTTTTGCCCTGACCGAACCCGAAACGCCGGGGCTGGACAAGAAAGACTGGATCGCGGGGCTGGAAAAGGGCCTGTCCATCATTGAGGCCTTTGATGACGCCCACCCCCGCATGACCGCCAGCCAGGCTGGCGAGCGCTGCGGCATGACCCGCACCGCCGCGCGCCGTTACTTGCTGACCCTGCAGTACCTGGGCTATGTGGCCACCGATGGCAAGCTGTTTTGGCTCACGCCGCGCGTGCTGCGTCTGGGCCAGTCTTACCTGGAGTCGGCACGGCTGCCGCGCATCGTGCAGCCGTTTTTGCAGCGGGTGACGGCGGGCACACAAGAGATTGCTTACGTGTGCGTGATGGACGGGGACGACATCGTCTACATCGCGCGCAATGGCACCAACCGCACCATGAATACCGGCTATGTGCTGGGCGCACGGGTGCCGGCACAGGTCACCGCAGCCGGTATGTTGCTGCTGTCCATGCGCGAGCCGGAGTGGCTGGAGCGCTGGCTCACTACCCGTGAACTGCGCGCCTACACCTCGCACACCATCGCCAGCAAAGACCGCTTGCGGGTGGAGTTGGCCCGCATTCGGCAGCAGGGCTGGTCGGTGTCAGAGCAGCAGTTGGAACTGAACCACCGCGGTGTGGCCGTGCCCCTGATGGACCGGCACAGCGTGCTGGTGGGTGCGCTGAACGTGACCATGCCCATGGGCAACGAGTCGACGGACGATGCCGTAGCCCGTGTGCTGCCGGTGTTGCAAGAGACTGCACGGGCCATGCGCAATCTCATCTGAAAAAAAGGGAAAACCATGTCCAAAAGGGTTGTCGTGCCTTGGTGCTTGCTGCTTGCGTTGGTGTTCGCTGTGCCGGCATGGGCGCAGATGCAAAAGTCCAGTTTTCTGGAGCGACGTATCCAGCGAGACTTTGCAAAAGTAGACGAGAACGACGATGGCCGTATCGATTGGAAGGAATGGAAACGGCGCGGCAACTTCAGGCTGCTGGATGTGAATGGGGACGGTGTACTGGACATCTCGGAGTACCGGATGCTGTACCAGTTTGAAAGTCGTGGGCAACTGGACGCCCGCAAGACGGCGGTTCCTCCGCTCGGACAAGATCCCAGTTTGGCCAAAGATCGCGTGGCTGTGACGGAACTCAGCCCTGGCGACGTTTGTCGGGTGAGCCGCTCGGGTTGCAAGCACGGTGAGGCTGACGAGCCCTTTGAATCTGCGATTGCAGCCGGCTTGATGGAAACCGGACTGGGGCCGGAGTTTCCACCGGGAGCCTTTTGTCTGGGCATTGACGATTACTTCGCACAAGCCTATGGCAGCAAACGCAAGCAGGCATCCGCACTGCATGGGGGATTCGATATCCCCGCCGATCCAGATGCTCCGATACTCGCGGCGGCCGATGGAACTGTGGTGGCCGTCTACCCGGCAGATAACTCCGCGCGTGGCATTGAACTCATGATTCGGCACAGCCCGCAGGACAGCGGTTTGCCCATGTGGGTCTACACCCAGTATGCCCATCTTGCCAGGATGCCTACTCTGCAGGTTGGTGATCGTGTCCGCATGGGCCAGGTCGTCGGCTTGACTGGAAACACCGGGCAAGACCCATTTTCGAGTGGGCAAAGTGACAGGCGTCGGCCAGCGATTCACTTTGCAGCCTGGTACAGCGACTCTGAGAAATACGCGGACACAGGGCGCGCGATTGTTCCGCTGAACGGGCGCTGGATGGATCCGCACGCCATGTATCGAGGCGCTCCCTTCGAGTCCCAGCAGCTGGTGCAGTTACCCGATCAATCCAAGGGCGTGCAGGTGCCCGTTATGTTGGCCAATGGATCCACATTGCCACCAGATACCCGGTTGATCTGGCCCTACGCCTGCAAAATGCGTTGAATCAATACAGGAACAGGAGCAAAACGATGAGCAAAGGCTATTGGGTAGCCCGGGTAGACGTGAGCGACCCCGACAAGTACCAGACCTATATCGCCGCCAATGCGTTGGCGTTTGCCAAGTATGGCGCACGCTTTCTGGTGCGCTCAGGCCGGTTTGAAGTGGTGGAGGGCGCTGGCCGCGGCCGCAATGTGCTGATTGAGTTTCCCAGCTACCAGGCGGCTCTGGACTGCTGGAATTCCGCCGAATACCAAGCCGCGCGGGAGTGCCGCTTGGGTGCAGCGACGGCGGATGTGATCGTGATTGAAGGGTACGAGGGCCCGCAGCCCGGTTGAGGGCGCACCTGGACCCTAGACACCCAGGAGCTCCAAGCTCCAGGGTGTCTTCTGCCAAAGCTGTACTTCCTCTTGCAGCAGGTGTGCACTTTGCGGAAACGCAGCGGCCCAGCCATTGCGGCAACGCAGCTGAAAGGCATGGTCTTCACCGCGTGCCAGCACCATGCCCTGCAAATCCGGCGCACGCCGTGCGTGGCACAAAATGACCGCAAGGCGCAGGCACATCAGCTGGAGGACCAGGTCACTGTCTTGCAAAGAGGCTTCGAGTTTGCGCAGTTTGCCGCGATGGCCCAGTACCAGAAGGCTCAAGCGGTGCATTTCCGAGAGTGAGAAGCCCGCAGCGTCGGCGTTGTCCAGGATGTAGGCGCCGTGCTTGTGGTAATCGCTGTGCGAGATGTGGCTGCCGATCTCGTGCAGGCGGGCCGCCCAATGGAGTTTGCGGAAGGTGCGGCCGTGTTCGGGGTGCTGCTCGTCCAGCGGGCCGCCCAGCACCTGCTGCAGCAAGTGGGTGGCTACCGTGCCTACGCGCTCGCCGTGCGCGGTGTCCACATTGAATTTGCTGGCCAGGCGCTGCACACTTTTGGCACGCAGGTCGCCATAGGTGTTGGCCGTGCCCAGCAGGTCGCAGATCAGGCCGTGGCGCAGGCCACCAGCGGCATGTTGCATCTCAGTGATGCCGAGCAGGCTGAAAACCGCGCGCATGACGCTGACGCCACCACCAATGATGGCCTTGCGGTCTTCGCGCATGCCGGGCATGCGCAAGCGGTCCGCGCTTTGCGCCGCAATCAGGCGTTCCAGCAGCCAGTCCAGCCCGTCCTGCGAGACGACACCAGCTGGCCAGCCCGCGGCCACGAGTACATCGCCTATGGCTCCCACGGTGCCGGCGGAGCCATAGGCCGTGTCCCAGCGCTCAGGCGGGTAGGCGTCCAGGGCTTCGTCCAGCACGGCCTTGGCGGCAATTTCGGCCATCTCAAATGATTTTTTGCTGAATTGGCCGTCGGGAAAATAGCGCTTGGACCAGGCAATGCTGCCCACGCGGTACGACTCCATCACGCTGGGCGTGAGCCCGGTGCCCAGAATCAGTTCGGTAGAACGTCCGCCGATGTCCACCACCAAGCGGCGTTCATCGGTGGCGGGCAACATGTGGGCCACGCCCTGGTAGATCAGCCGGGCCTCTTCGCGGCCGGAGATGACGTCGATGGGAAAGCCCAGCGCAGCATTGGCACGTTCCAGGAAGGCATCGCGGTTGCGCGCTTCGCGCAGCGTCTGGGTGGCCACGGCTTTCACCTCATTCGGCTTGAATCCGGCTAGGCGTTCGCCAAAGCGTGCCAGGCATTCCCAGCCGGCTTGCATGGCGGCAGGGGTGAGGTTGCGGTCTTCGTCCAGACCGCCGCCTTGGCGGACGGTCTCTTTGAGGTATTCGGTCCGTCGAAATTCACCGTGGTCTACACGCCCGATTTCCAGGCGGAAGCTGTTGGAGCCCAGGTCCACGGCGGCCAGGCGATTTCCGTTTTGCATCGACGTTCTGTCAGGTAAGGGTTAAAAGCTGCAAGGAGCATAGCACCGGCCCGCGGCCGGACGCCGCGACTTACCCCACCAGACGGCCATCGGCCCCGACCATGCTTTGGGTCACAAAGGCTGGGGTTTTGCGGCGCAGGTCGGGGTTGATGCGAAAGCCCCCCAAGTCCAGCGGCAGGCGTCGGGCAAAGGCCTGCAGCAGATTCGCCCGGTTCAAGCCGCCGTCCAGCGTGAGCATGACCTCTTGGGTGTATCGGGCCGACAAATAGCCAGCGAGGCTTTGTGGGGTGGGTGGCTCATCAAACAGGCGGTTCAAGGTTTCGCGGTAGCTGCGCACAATGGGTTGGTTGCCGTTGACGGGCGGTACCGCCTGGGTGGCGATGACAGGGGTAAAGCGTGAGACACCAAGCTGCTGCAGCGTTTGCAAATTGACGTCTGACATGGCCACGATGTATCGCTGCGCGGCCTGCTTCTCGATGCCTTGGGAGAATTGCAGCAGTTCCGGCGTGCCGCCCAGAAAAATCAGGATGCGCGGGCTGTCGGGCCGCAACTCGGTGGCCAGGGCCTGCAGGGTGCTGCTGGGCACGTAGGTTTTGAGTTTGAGTTTCAGGTTGGCCGCGGCTTGCTCGAGGTCGCCCTGGTAGCTGACGCGCTCCGCGGCAGAGGCAAACACGGCGCCCACCTCGGTCACACCCATGATGGACAGCGACTTCACGGCGTGGCTGATCTGTTCCTGGCGCGTGGCAAAAATGCCAAACGTGCTGTCTTGTCCCTCCAGTGGCTGGCTGTGCAGCCAAGGCGCCACGTGGGCCACATCGGGCATTTCGCGCTGCAGCAAGGTCGCCAGTTGACTGGCAGCCCGGTGCCCGGCGCTGCCCACCACAGCCAGGCACTCGGGTTGGGCCTTGAGCGTGTCCACCGCCGAACGCAGGGATTGCGGACTTCCGTCTACCTCCACCACGACATGCCTGACCGCCTTGCCCCGGATGCCGCCACGGCTATTGAGGTCTTGCCAGGCGGCGCGCGCACCGATCAAAAAGTCCTTGGACACATCAATCTGGCTCTCCGACATGTCCACCACCTGCAGCACGCTGGGTGTCACGGCCGTCGCGCGGGGGGCCTGGGCCCAGCTGGTGGCGCTGCCAAGCAGGCCGGCACCACTGGCCAGACAGCCAAGAAAGCTGCGGCGCAGCAGAGGACGGGAAGGGGCGTTAACCATGGGTGTTCCAACGAGGGATTTTGCTATAAAAGTAGGAGCTGCTCGCGCATGTTCCATAAGGTCTGGGTGCCAATTTGCATAAAAAATGGCCCGATTTCGGGCCATGGAAGCGTGCGAGGGCTTTACTTGCCCGCTGGCGCTGGCAGCACGGTGTCCACCACATGCACCACACCGTTGGTGGCTGCGATGTCGGCCTGGGTCACCGCGGCAGCTTCCACGGTGACAAAGTCGCCTGCTTTGGCCAATGCCAGCGTGCTGCCCTGGAGTGACTTCACATTGCTGTTTTTCACGTCAGCAGCCATTAGCTTGGCAGGTACCACGTGGTAGGCCAGCAGGGCTTTGAGCTTTTCAGGGTTCTTGGCCAGCTCGTCCATGGTCTTGGCGGGGACGGCCTTGAAGGCGTCGTTGCTCGGGGCAAATACGGTAAAGGGCCCCCCGGATTTCAGGGTTGCGGTCAATCCGGCTTGGGCCACCAGGGTGTTGAGGGTGCTCAAGGAGGGGGTGTTTGCCAGCGTCTGGGCCAGGTCGACGGGAGCTGGGCGGGTGGCGCAGCCCACCATGCCGGCGAGCAAGGCGGCTGCCAGCAGGCTACGGCGGCCCAGGGAGAGAGAGGTGCTGAAGGTCATGGGATGCTCCGGGTTGAAAGCGCGAAGCGTAGAAACCCTGCGTGACAGGAATGTGACAGAGGCTTGAAAGTCCGATGACTTTGTGCGCGTCGGCGTTTGGGGCAGAAAAACCGGCGAATGTCATGCCTTTGTCACAAAAGGTTCTTAAATTCACCTCGTTCGCAGTTTTCTCAACCAACCGACTGAGGGTTTTTCATGATCATTTCCTTCCAACGCGCACTGCTGGTTTCCGCAATGGCCGCAGCAGTGGGCTTTGCCGGTGCTGCTGGCGCCCAAGAAATTACCGGTGCGGGCGCTTCTTTTCCCGCCCCTATTTATGCCAAGTGGGCCTCTGACTACAACAAGGCCACTGGCGTGAAGGTGAACTACCAGTCCATCGGTTCCGGTGGTGGTATCAAGCAAATCGACTCCAAGACCGTCGACTTTGGTGCCTCGGATGCCCCGCTGACCGACGAAGTGCTCAAGTCCAAGGGGCAGATGCAGTTCCCCACCGTGTTGGGTGGCGTGGTGCCCGTGATCAACGTCAAGGGTATTGAACCCGGCCAACTCAAGCTGACTGGCCAGGTCTTGGGTGACATTTACCTGGGCAAGATTTCCAAGTGGAACGACCCCGCCATCAAGGCGCTGAACCCCACATTGGCCCTGCCTGACGCAGCCATTGCCCAAGTGCGCCGTGCTGACGGTTCTGGCACCACCTTCATCTTCACCAACTACCTGAGCAAGGTCAACGCTGAGTGGAAGGCCAAAGTGGGCGAAGGCACCGCCGTCAACTGGCCCGTGGGTGCCGGTGGCAAGGGCAACGAAGGTGTGGCCGCGTTTGTGAGCCGTTTGCCCAACTCCATGGGTTATGTGGAGTATTCCTACGTCAAGCAAAACAAGCTGAACTATGCCGTGATGCAAAACTCTGCAGGCAATTTTGTCAAACCTGACGACGAAGCCTTCAAGGCTGCAGCGGCCGGTGCAGACTGGAACAAGTCCTTCTACCAAATCCTGACCAACCAGCCTGGCAAGGATGCCTGGCCTATCAGCGGTGCCACCTTCATCCTGATGCACCTGAAGCAGGACAAGCCCGCCAACGCGACCGAGACCCTGAAGTTCTTCAACTGGGCCTACGCCAACGGTGGCAAGGCCGCTGCTGATCTGGACTACGTGCCCATGCCTCCTTCCGTGATTGCCGCCATCCAGAAATCCTGGGGCGAGATCAAGGATGGCGCCGGCAAGCCTGTGGCCTTCAAGTAAGCAACTGCTACCACTGAACTGACGGAGAACACCCCCATGTCCTCTACACTCGTGCATGGGGATTCCCCGTCCAGTCTGTCTGCTACCCAGTCCTCTCGTGCCATGACCCAACCACCTCCCGTCAAGCGGGCCCGTTCGGGCCCGCTGGCTGACCGACTTTTCGGTTGGCTTGCCAAAGGCTCCGCCCTGTTGACGCTGGCCTTGCTGCTGGCCATCCTGACCTCGCTGACCATCAGCGCCTGGCCAGCGATCAGCAAATATGGCCTCTCGTTTTTGACCAGCACCGTCTGGGACCCTGTTCAAAATGAGTATGGCGGTTTGGTGATGGTGTACGGCACCCTGGCGACGTCGTTCATTGCCTTGTTGATTGCGGTGCCAGTGAGCTTCGGTATCGCCCTGTTTCTGACGGAGCTGTCCCCCGCCTGGCTGAAACGTCCTCTGGGCACTGCCATCGAGTTGTTGGCCGCCGTGCCCTCCATCGTTTACGGCATGTGGGGCTTGTTGGTGTTCGGTCCGGTACTGGCCACCTACGTGCAGCAGCCCTTGCAAAGCCTGACCAACGGCATCCCTTACATCGGCGCTTTTTTCTCTGGCCCGCCCGTTGGCATTGGCATTTTGTCGGCCGGCATCATTTTGGCCATCATGATCATCCCCTTCATCGCTTCGGTGATGCGTGATGTGTTCGAAGTAACGCCGCCCTTGCTCAAGGAGTCTGCCTACGGCTTGGGCGCTACCACCTGGGAAGTGGTGTCCAAGGTGGTGCTGCCCTACACCAAGACCGGTGTGATCGGCGGCATCATGCTGGGCTTGGGGCGCGCCATTGGTGAAACCATGGCAGTGACCTTTGTCATCGGCAACTTCAACCAGCTCGATTCGCTGAGCCTGTTCCAGGCGGCCAACAGCATCACCTCGGCACTGGCCAACGAGTTTGCCGAAGCTGGTGAAGGCCTGCACCAAGCCGCCTTGATGTACCTGGGCTTGGTCTTGTTCTTCATCACCTTTGTGATCCTCTCGCTCTCCAAACTCTTGCTGTCGCGCTTGCGCAAAGCTGAAGGAACCAAAACATGAGCGCAACCTTGTCACAAGTCCGCGCGGCCCGCTTTGCACAGCGCAAGCGCGTGAACATCATCGCCACGGGCTTGGCCCTGGCGGCCATGGCCTTCGGTCTGTTCTGGTTGTTCTGGATCCTGATCGAAACGTTCCGTCTGGGCATTGGTGGCATGAACTGGGCCACCTTGACCCAGATGACCCCCCCACCCAATGAAGAAGGTGGTTTGGCCAACGCCATCTACGGTTCGTTTCTCATGGTCTTTCTCGCCACCTGCGTGGGCACGCCCATTGGTGTGATGGCGGGCATCTACTTGGCCGAGTTCGACTCCAAGGGGTGGCTGGCCTCGCTCACACGTTTCGTTAACGACATTCTGCTGTCAGCCCCCTCCATCGTCATCGGCCTGTTTGTCTATGCCGTGGTGGTGTCGCGCTTCAAGTCCTTCTCTGGCTACGCCGGCATCATGGCCTTGTCGCTGATCGTGATTCCTGTGGTGATTCGTACGACCGAAAACATGCTGCAACTGGTGCCTGCCGGATTGCGTGAGGCGGCCTACGCACTGGGTGCGCCCAAGTGGAAAGTCATTCTGAGCATTACCCTCAAGGCGGCCCGTGCAGGTGTGATCACCGGTGTGCTGCTGGCGGTGGCTCGCATTGCTGGTGAAACGGCCCCCTTGTTGTTCACCGCATTGAGCAACCAGTTCTGGACTTCCTCCCTGGGCGAGCCCATGGCCAGCTTACCCGTCACGATCTTCAAGTTCGCCATGAGTCCCTACGAAAACTGGCAGCAGCTGGCATGGGCTGGCGTCTTCCTGATCACCATCGCCGTGCTGGGCCTGAACATTCTGGCCCGCGTGTTGACCCGCAACAAATCCTGAGGCCGCTGAGCCCGCATAGAACGGAAACCTATCCATGCTGAATACGCCTGCTGCACCGACCAAGTCCAAGATCTCGGTCAAGGACCTGAACTTCTACTACGGTAAGTTCCACGCCCTCAAAGGCATCAACCTCGAAATCCCTGAGAAGCGCGTCACTGCCTTCATCGGCCCATCGGGCTGCGGCAAGTCCACCTTGTTGCGCATCTTCAACCGCATGTTCGAGCTCTACCCCGAGCAGCGTGCGGAAGGCCAGATCCTGCTCGATGGCGAGAACCTGCTGACCAGCAAGGAAGATGTGGCTTTGCTCCGTGCCAAGGTGGGCATGGTCTTCCAGAAACCCACACCATTTCCCATGTCGATTTACGACAACATCGCCTTTGGTGTGAAGCTGTTCGAGAACCTCAATGCCACCGACATGGAGGAACGTGTCGAATGGGCACTGCGCAAGTCGGCCTTGTGGACCGAAGTAAAAGACAAGCTGCACCAGAGCGGCTCCAGCCTGTCCGGTGGTCAACAGCAACGCCTGTGCATCGCCCGCGGCATTGCCATCAAGCCCGAGGTGCTGTTGCTCGACGAGCCGTGCTCGGCGCTGGATCCGATTTCCACGGCCAAGGTGGAGGAGCTGATTGTGGAACTGAAGAACGACTACACCGTGGTGATCGTGACGCACAACATGCAGCAGGCTGCCCGCTGCAGCGATTACACGGCGTATATGTACCTGGGTGACTTGGTGGAGTTTGGTCCTACCGAGCAAATGTTCTTCAAACCCACGCGCAAAGAAACAGAAGACTACATTACCGGCCGTTTCGGCTGATCGACACAGAGGCTCCCATGTCTGATAAACATCTCTCTACCCAATTCGACAGCGAACTCACATCGGTCTCCACCCAGGTCATGGAACTGGGGGGATTGGTGGAGTCGCAAATTCGCCAAGCCATTTACGCGCTGTCCCAATTCAGCGTAGAGGTGGCCAACGAAGTCACCTCGCGCGAAGCGCGGGTAAATGCCATGGAAATCGAGATTGACCGCGATCTTTCCTCCATCATTGCGCGCCGCCAGCCGACTGCACGTGATCTGCGCTTGCTGATTGCCATATCCAAAACCACCGCCAACCTGGAGCGGGTGGGTGACGAGGCGGAGAAGATTGCACGGATGGTGCGTTCCATTATCCAGAGCGGTGCTCCGCGTTCGCTGCCCTCGCTGGAGTTGCGTGTCGCGGCCGATTTGGCGTCAGGTTTGCTCAACAAGGCGCTGGATGCCTTTGCCCGTTTGGATGTGAATGCGGCGGTGGCCATCCTCAAAGAGGATGATTTGATTGATACCGAATTTGATGGTTTTGTGCGCAAGTTGGTCACTTACATGATGGAAGACAGGTCGCGATCGATTTA
>JACCDS012163716.1_pt1 | contig 13000 bp, 10 predicted proteins | sample 7446441 | NCBI WGS metagenome assembly JACCDS01 (sample SAMN15323445, study PRJNA562643) | freshwater metagenome | isolation source: river surface water | place: USA:Blue River Watershed | collected 2017-08-17
ACAAGGTCAAGGGCACGGTCGAGAACCTCGGCGCGCTCTACACCGACGCCAAGCTGGGCTGGGCGGTGCCGGCCGACATCCCGGTGTCGACGCTGAAGACCATCGAGGACCTGAAGAAGCCCGAGGTCATGGAGAAGCTCGGCGGCAAGATCCAGGGCATCGATGCCGGCGCGGGCCTGATGAAGCTGTCGGAGGCCGCGATCAAGACCTACGGCCTGGACTACAAGCTGATGACCGCCTCGGACGCGGCGATGGTCTCGGCGCTGGACCGCGCCATCCAGCGCAAGCAGTGGATCGTCGTCACCACCTGGTCGCCGCACTGGATGTTCTCGCAGTACAAGCTGCGCTATCTGGAAGACCCGAAGCAGGCGCTGGGCGGCGCCGAGTCCATCCACGCGCTGGCGCGCAAGGGCTTCAGCGCCGACTTCCCCGCCGCCGCGGCCTTCATCCGCAACCTGAAGATCTCGCTGGCCGACCTGGAGGGCGTGATGCTCAAGGCCCGCGACAGCAACGCGGCCAAGGAGGCCGCGGCCTACATCGCCTCGCACGGTGATCAGGTCAACCGCTGGGTGGCGGCGGCGGGCAAGTAATCCGCCTCATCCGACGCAAGAAGGGCCGGGGTTTTTGCCCCGGCCCTTCTTCCCTTCTTGTTTCGGCTCAGCGGCCGGCTCAGCGACCCAGCGCCTGCGGCTGGCCGCCCTTGAAGCCGTAGACACTCACCGGCGACTGCTTCAGGTCGTGCGCGGCATTGAAGGCGTATTCGCCGGCCACGCCGACGTAACGACCCGCGGCGAGCTGCTCGGCCAGCTTGCCCGGATCGGTCGAGCCGGTCTTCTGCATCGCGTCGGCCAGCAGCATCGCCGCGTCGTAGAACGACACCGCGTAGGTCAGCGGATCGCGCTGGTAGGCGGCGCGGTACTTCGCCGCGAAGGCGCGGCCCGCATCGGCCTGCTCCAGCACCACGCCCGCCTGGCTGCAGAAGACCCGGCCGTCGGCCAGGCTGCCGCCGCTGAGCCGGCTGGTCTCGGTGGTGCAGATGCCGTCGCCGCCGAGCAGCGGCGCGCGAATGCCCTGCGTGACCATCTGGCGCAGCATCGGTCCGGCCTGCGAGGAGTAGCCGCCGTAGAAGACCACGTCGGGCTGGGCGGCGCGGATCGAGCTGAGGATCGCGGTGAAGTCGGTTGCCTTGTCGGTGGTGTATTCCTGGCGCACGACGGTCAGGCCCTGGCGCTTGGCTTCACCGACGAACTCCTCGACCAGACCCTGGCCGTAGGCGGTGCGGTCGTCGATCACCGCCACCGTCCTGGCCTTCATCTTCGTGGCCGCATGCACGGCCATCGACATGCCCACCTGCGCGTCGTTGACGCCGACGCGGAACAGGCGTGGATAGCCGAGCTGGGTCACCTTCGGGTTGGAGGCCACCGTCAGCATCAGCATGCCGGCGTCGTTGTAGACCCGGCCGGCCGGGATGGCCACGCCCGAGTTGTACGGTCCGATCACATAGCGCACATGCGCGTCGGCCAGCAGCTGCGCGACCGCCACGCCCTGGCGCGGATCGGCCGCATCGTCCTGCGCCACCACCTCGAAGCTCACCTTGCGCCCGCCCACCTGCACGCCGCGCGCATTGAGCTCCTTGACCGCCAGCAGCAGGCCGTCGCGGTTGTCGGCGCCGTAGGCGGCCTGGCCGCCCGAGAGCGGTCCGGTGAAGCCGATCTTCACCACGTCCTGGGCCTGGGCCTGCGGGGTCAGACCCAGCGTCAGGCCCAGACCGAGCGACAGGGCCAGCGGCGCGAGCCGCAGGCGGGAGAGGGCAGTGCGTCGTTTCATGAGTGCGGGGTCCTTGTTCGATCTGCGAGAAGAAAAGGTCTGCGAAGCTCAGGCGGCCTTGCGCTGCCCGTGCTGGGCCGAGGCCGAGAGCAGGGGCGAGAGGAAGGCGTCGGGGCACTGGCGGGCCTCGACGAGCCGCAGGCCGTAGGGGCGAGCGCTGCGCTCGACCAGGCGCCAGAGGTAGTCGGCGAAGCTGCGGCGGAAGACCAGGGCGACGCCGGCGGGGTCGCTGCGCAGGATCGTCATCGAGGCCTTGCTGACGACGGTGGAGACGCAGTCGCCGTGGGGCAGGGCCTCGACGTCGTAGGGCGTGAGGTGGCGCAGGAGCTGCAGGTGGGGCAGGCCGGCGACGCGCAGGCTGGTGAAGCCGCCGCTGTTGTCGACGACCTGGGCGAAGCAGCCGGCCAGGGCGGCCTGCAGGCCCTGCAGGAGGCCGTCGCGCTGGTCGCGGGCGCACAGCAGCCACCACTCGTCGGGCGACTGCCAGAGCACGACGCCGGCGGCGCAGCGCAGCACCGAGCGCGGACGCACCGGCAGGGGCGCGCCCAGGACGGCGGCGGTGGCGGCCATGAAAGCGGCGTCGTCCTGGCGGCCGCGCAGCACGAGGTAGCCCAGGTCGGGCAGCTCGGCGGCGGTGAGGGCGGCGGGCTCGCGGGTGGCCGGGCCGAGCGGCAGATGGGCCAGCGGGGAGCGGAGTTCAGGCATGTTGACGTTCTCCCTTGGGATCGACGAAGACGGGCGAGACGACCTTGACCGGGGTGATGCGGCCGCCGGCCATGGCGAAGAGGCGCTGGCCCTCGCGCTGGGCGCCGCCGCGCACGACGGCCATGGCGATGGAGCGGCCGAGCTCGGGGCTGAGGTAGCTGCTGGTGACATGGCCGAGCATCGGCGTCGGGATCTGGCTGGTGTCGGTGCTCTCGAGGATCTGGGCGCCTTCGGCCAGCACCTGGGCCGGGTCCTCGGGCATCAGGCCGACCAGCTGCTTGCGGTCCGATCGGGCGGTGTCGCTGCGCGAGAGCGAGCGCTGGCCCAGGAAGCTGTACTTCTTCTTGGTGCTCACCGCCCAGCCCATGGCCAGATCATGCGGCGTCATCGAGCCGTCGGTGTCCTGGCCGACGATGATGAAGCCCTTCTCGGCGCGCAGCACATGCATGCTCTCGGTGCCGTAGGGGGTGATGTCGAAGTCGGCGCCGGCTTCCATCACCGCCTCCCAGAGCGCCTGGCCGTAGCCGGACTCGACGTTGAGCTCGTAGCTCACCTCGCCCGAGAAGCTGATGCGGAAGACCCGGCAGGGCAGGCCGGCGACGGTGCCGGCGCGCCAGTCCATGAACTTGAACTTCTCCGGCGAGAGATCGATGTCGGAGCACAGGCGGGCGAGCACCTGGCGAGACTTGGGGCCCACCAGGGCCACGGTGGACCAGTGGTCGGTGACCGAGCTCATCCAGACCTTGAGCTCGGGCCACTCGGTCTGGTGCCAGCGCTCCAGCCAGTTGAGTACCTTGGCCGCGCCGCCGGTGGTGGTGGTCATGTAGAACTGGGTGTCGGAGATGCAGGCGGTGACGCCGTCATCCATGACCATGCCGTTCTCGTCGAGCATCAGGCCGTAGCGGCACTTGCCCGGCGCGAGCTGGCTCCAGGCGTTCGAGTAGACGCGGTTGAGGAACTCGCGCGCGTCGGGGCCGTCGATCTGGATCTTGCCCAGCGTGGAGGCGTCCATGACGGCCACGCCGGTGCGTGCGGCGCGGCACTCGCGGGCCACGGCCGCGTGCAGGTCCTCGCCCTTCTTCGGGAAGTACCAGGGGCGCATCCAGTTGCCCACCGGCTCCAGCTCGGCCTGGCGGGCCATGTGGCTGGCGTGGATGGCGGTGGTGCGCACCGGGTCGAAGGTCTCGCCCTCCATCGTGCCGGCCAGCGCGCCCAGGCTCACCGGGGTGTAGGCGGGCCGGTAGGTGGTGGTGCTGACCTCGGCGACCGGGCGCTTCAGCGCCCGGGCGGCGATGACGAAGCCGTTGACGTTGGACAGCTTGCCCTGGTCGGTGCCGAAGCCCAGGGCGGTGAAGCGCTTGACGTGCTCGATGTGCTGCCAGTTCTCGCGGATGGAGAGCTCGATGTCGGCGGCGGTCACGTCGTTCTGGTAGTCGACGAAGGCCTTGGCACCGGTGCCCTCGGGGCGGCCGTCGGGCACACGGAACATCGGGCGCGCGCCCTGGCGTGGGGCGCTGCGGCACACCGGCGCGGCCAGCAGTGCCGGGGCGCCCAGCTGGCGCAGCACCTGCTGCATCGCCTCGGTGGTCTGGGCCAGCGTCTCCTGCAGATCGAAGGCGCCGGTGACCGCACCGACGCAGGCCACGCCCTCGCGGCCCTGGCGCGGCGTGACGAAGGCGGCGACGCGCTCGTCCCAGGTCGGGCGGCGGCCGTCGTGGCAGAACAGGTGCACCGTGGGCGAGAGGCCGCCGGAGCTCAGCAGCGCGTCGCAGCGGATCGTGGGACCTGAGCCGGTGACCTCGTCGCGGTCCGGGTGCAGCTTGACCAGGCGCGCAGCCTTGACCTGGCTGCGCCCGCGTGCCTCCGCCACCGCAAAGCCCTGGTGCACGGTGATGCCCGCCTCCAGGCGACGGGCAAAGCCGTTGTGGCGCGGATCGACCACATGCACCTGGGCGCCGGCGGCGGCCAGCGCGTTGGCCGCGTCGTAGATCAGGTCGCTGGTGCCGGTGACCACCACCGTGTCGCCCACGCGCACGCCGTAGCGGCGCAGGAAGGTCTGGCCGGCCGAGACCGTCATCACGCCGGGCAGGTCGTTGTTTCCGAAGACCAGCGGACGCTCGATCGCGCCGGTGGCCAGCACGACATGGTGGGCGCGGATCTTGTGCTGACGCTGGCGCGGCAGGTGGGCCTCGCGCGCGCCGATCGGCAGGTGGTCCTGCATCAGCTCGACGGCCAGCACCAGATTGTCCTGGTAGAGGCCGAAGGCGGTGGTGCGGCTCAGGCAGGTCACATGCGGCATCGCCGCCAGCTCGGCCAGCGTCGCGGCCAGGAAGCCGTCGCGGTCGCGCCCGTCGATGTTGGCGCCCGGGTCCGACAGCAGCCAGCCGCCGAACTCGCACTGCTCGTCGAGCAGCACGGTCTTCAGGCCGGCGCGACCCGCCTGCAGCGCCGCCAGCAGCCCGGCCGCACCGCCCCCGACCACCAGCACGTCGACATGGTGGTAGAGGTGGTCATAGTGATCCGGGTCGGCCTCGGTGGGGGCGCTGCCGAAGCCGGCGAACTTGCGGATCACCGCCTCGTAGGCCGGCCAGAAGCTGCGCGGCCACTTGAAGGTCTTGCTGTAGAAGCCCGCCGGCATGAAGCGCGAGGCGCTGCCGATGACCGCCTTCAGGTCGAAGTCCAGCGAGGGCCAGCCCGAGGTCGATCCGGCCCTCAGGCCCTCGTACAGCTCGGCCTGCGTGGCCTTGATGTTGGGCACGGTGTGCGCGCCTTCCTCCATCTGCACCAGCGCGTTGGGCTCTTCAGGTCCGGCGCCGATCAGGCCGCGCGGACGCCCGTACTTGAAGCTGCGCGCCAGGCGCATCTTGCCCGACGCCAGCAGCGCCGAGGCCAGCGTGTCGCCGGCGAATCCCGACAGGGCCTCGCCGTCGAACTGGAAGCGGACCGGCCGGCGGCGGTCGATGCGGGTGCCGGCAATGTCGACGCGGCGGGCGGTCATGCGCGCTCTCCCAGGCCCTGGGCCTTCATCTCCGCCTCGAACAGCGGCTTGCCCTCGGCCAGCGTCCAGCTGCCCGAGATCTCGTAGGTCGCGGTGTTGCGACGCACCGCGAACACCTTGCGGCAGGCGGCCGAGTGCTGCCACTGTTCCCAGAACCAGCCCTTGAGGTTGCGGCGCATGAACAGATAGTCGCCCCAGGTCGCGTCGTCGACCTCCTCGGGACGCTCGGGGCGGGCGATGTAGGCCTCGCCGGCGTAGCTGAACTCCTCCTCGTCTCGGAGTTCGTCGCAGTGCGGACAGTGCAGTCGGAGCATGGGTTCAGGTCCTGCAGAAGGTCAGTGCGCCACGGCCGCGGCGCCGTGCTCGTCGATCAGGTGGCCGCTGTGGAAGCGGTCGATCGAGAAGGCCTCGTTGAGCGGGTGCGGCCGGTCGTTGGCGATCGTGTGCGCGAATACATGGCCCGAGCCCGGCGTCGCCTTGAAGCCCCCCGTGCCCCAGCCGCAGTTGAAGTACAGCCCCTGCACCTTCGTCTTGCTGATGATCGGGCAGGCGTCGGGCGACACGTCCACGATGCCGCCCCACTGCCGGTTCATGCGCACCCGCGAGAACTGCGGGAACAGCTCGATGATGGCCGCGGCCGTGTGGTCGATGACATGCGGGCTGCCGCGCTGGCCGTAGCCCAGGTAGCTGTCGATGCCCGCGCCGATCACCAGCTCGCCCTTGTCGGACTGGCTCAGATAGCCGTGCACCGCGTTGCTCATGATCACGGTGTCGATCACCCGCTGCATCGACTCCGAGACGAAGGCCTGCAGCGGGTGGCTCTCGATCGGCAGGCGGATGCCGGCCATGCGCGCCAGCACCGACGAGTGGCCCGCGGCCACGCAGCCCACCCGGCCCGCCTTGACGTAGCCCTGGCTGGTCTGCACGCCGCGCACCTGGCCGCCCTGGATGTCCAGGCCGGTGACTTCGCAGTTCTCGATCAGGTCCACGCCCAGGCGGCTGGCCGCCCGCGCAAAGCCCCGCGCCACCGCGTCATGGTGCGCGATGCCCGCGCGCGGCTGCCAGCTCGCGCCCAGTACCGGATAGCGGCTGCGCCGGCTGCAGTCGAGCTGCGGGATCTTCTCCGCCACCTCGGCCGTCGTCAGCACATGCGCGTCCACCCCCTGCAGCCGGTTGGCGTTGACCCGGCGCTCGATGTCGCGCATGTCCTGCAGCGTGTGCCCCAGGTTGAACACCCCGCGCTGGCTGAACATCACGTTGAAGTTGAGGTCCTCGGTGAGGCCTTCCCACAGCTTCATGCCGTGCTCATAGAGCAGCGCCGCCTCGTCCCACAGGTAGTTCGAGCGCACGATGGTGGTGTTGCGCGCGGTGTTGCCCCCGCCCAGATAGCCCTTCTCCAGCACCGCGATGCGGCCCACCTTGTGGTTCTTGGCCAGGTAGTAGGCCGTGGCCAGCCCGTGCCCGCCCCCGCCGATGATGACCACGTCGTAGCTGGGCTGCAGCGGTCGGCGCGTCCACGCCGGCTCCCACGTCTTGTGGTGGCGCAGGCCGTTCTTGAAAAGGCTCCACCATGAATAGGTCTGGCCTGACATTTGTCTGGACTCCTGGCTGATCGGGATGGGTCCATTCTTCGTGTCCGACCCCCTTCGCGATTGCCGCATCGCGACACCCTCTTGTCGGATCACGACAGTGGCAAGGCCAGCGGATCGCTCATCGCCAGCGCGTCGACCTTGCCGCGGCGCAGCGCGCTGGCCGGGTAGCCGAAGACCTCGCGGAAGCGCCGCGAGAAGCCGGCGCTGTCGCCGAAGCCACATTCCAGCGCGATCTGCGACAGCGGCAGCCGGGTGTGCTGCGTCATCCAGTGCGCATGGCGCAGCCGCAGCCGCACCGAGAACTCGTGCGGCCCCATGCCGATGGCCTGGCGAAAGCAGCGCTCGAGGTGGCGCAGGCTCATGCTGACGCTGCGCGCCACCTCCTGCAGCGGCATCGGGCTGGCCAGGTTCTGCTCCATCAGCCAGATCGCCTGGCGCACGCGCGGGTCGTCGGTGCGCTCGGCGAAGCTGGGCTGGGGCTGGGGCGTGCGCGCCGGCAGCGCGCCTTCCTCCAGCAGGATGCGCAGTGCCTTCGACGCCGCCGCGCGGCCGCAGTGGCGCTCGATCAGCCAGGCCGCCAGGTGCACGACGCTGGTGCCGCCGGCGCAGGTCAGCCGGTCGCGGTCGACGACGAACATCTCGTGCGATTCGGCCCGCAGGCCGGGAAACTCGCGCAGGAAGTCCTGGTGGTGGAACCAGCTCACGCAGACGCGGCGCCCCTGCATCAGCCCGGCGCGTGCCAGCACGAAGGAGCCGGTGCACAGGCCCACCAGCGGCACCGCGCGGGCGGCGGCCAGGCGCAGGAAGTCCTGCAGCGCCGGGCTCAGCCGGCGCGTGCCGGGCAGCAGTCCGCCGACGACGACGATGTAGTCGAAGCTGCCGGGGTCGGGGAAGCGCTCGGTCGGCATCAGCTCGATGCCGTTGCTGGCGGCCACCGGGCGCAGCTCCTCGGCCAGCACGCTCCAGCGGCAGTGCAGCGGACGGCTGCGGTCGCCCTCGTCGGCGGCCAGGCGCAGCGCGTCGACGAAGCCGGAGAAGGCCACCATCGTGAAGCCGGGCATCAGCACGAAGCCGACGCTCAGCGGGCGTGGATCACGCGGCGGGGCCTCTGCGCCTGCGCCCGTCAGGTCGTCGAGGCTGCGTTCAGCACTCGACGATGTTGACCGCCAGTCCGCCACGGGCCGTCTCCTTGTACTTGGTCAGCATGTCGGCGCCGGTCTCGCGCATGGTCTTGATGACCTTGTCGAGGCTGACATGGTGAGTGCCGTCGCCGCGCAGGGCCATGCGCGCGGCGTTGATCGCCTTGACCGAGGCGATGGCGTTGCGCTCGATGCACGGAATCTGCACCAGGCCGCCGACGGGGTCGCAGGTCAGGCCGAGGTGGTGCTCCATGCCGATCTCGGCGGCGTTCTCGGCCTGCTCGGGCGTGCCGCCCATGACGGCGCACAGCGCGCCGGCGGCCATCGAGCAGGCCACGCCGACCTCGCCCTGGCAGCCGACCTCGGCGCCGGAAATGCTGGCGTTCTCCTTGTAGAGAATGCCGATGGCCGCGGCGGTGAGCAGGAAGTCGGCCACGCCGGCGCGACTGGCCCCGGGCACGAAGCGGGTGTAGTAGTGCAGCACCGCCGGCACGATGCCGGCCGCGCCGTTGGTGGGGGCGGTCACGACGCGGCCGCCGGCGGCGTTCTCCTCGTTGACCGCCATCGCGTAGAGGTTGACCCAGTCCATCACCAGCAGCGGGTCGCCCACCGCGGCCTCGGCGCGCGAGAGCAGATGGCGGTGCAGGTCGGGCGCGCGGCGTTTCACCTTGAAGCCGCCCGGCAGCACGCCCTCGGTGCGGCAGCCGCGCACCACGCAGTCCTGCATCACCTGCCAGATCCGGGCCAGCCCGGCGTCGATCTCGGCCTCGTCGCGCCAGAAGCGCTCGTTGGCGCGCATCAGCTCGGCGATGCTGCAGCGGTGGCGGCGGGTCTGCTCCAGCAGCTCCTCGCCGGTGCGGAACGGGCGCGGCAGGGCGGGGCGCTCCTGCACCAGCAGCGGCGCTCCGGCCTCGTGGCTGACGACGAAGCCGCCGCCCACCGAGTAGTACTCATGCCGGTCGAGCTCGGCGCCCTCGGCGTCGAAGGCCGTGCAGCCCATGCCGTTGGCGTGGAAGGGCAGCGCGCGGCGCTTGTGCAGCACCAGGTCGCGCCGCTCGTCGAAGGCGATCTCGTGGCGGCCGTCCAGGCGCAGCCGCCCGCTCAGGCGCACCTGCTCGAGCAGGCCCGGCACCGCATCGACATCGACCGTGTCGGGCGCGTGGCCCTGCAGGCCGAGGATGACCGCCTTGTCCGAGCCGTGGCCGCGTCCTGTGGCGCCCAGCGAGCCGTAGAGCTGCACCTCGATGCGCGCCACGCGCGCCAGCAGCCCGGCCGCGTCGAGGCGCTGCACATACATCCGCGCGGCCTTCATCGGCCCCACCGTGTGCGAGCTCGACGGCCCGATGCCGATCTTGAACAGGTCGAAGACGCTGATGCTCATGATGCCTCCGGGCTCACCGCAGCACCACGGTGCGCTGGCCGTTGATGAAGACCCGGTGCTCGAGCACCTGGCGCAGCGCGCGCGACAGCACCGTCGACTCGACCTGGCGGCCGACCGCGAGCAGATCCTCCGGGCCGTGCGCATGGTCGACCCGCTCGGTGGCCTGTTCGATGATCGGGCCCTCGTCGAGGTCGGGCGTGGCGAAGTGCGCGGTGGCGCCGATGATCTTGACGCCGCGCTCGAAGGCCTGGTGATAGGGGCGCGCGCCCTTGAAGGCCGGCAGGAAGCCGTGGTGGATGTTGATGACCCGCCCGGCCAGACGCTCGCACAGGCTGTCCGACAGCACCTGCATGTAGCGCGCCAGCACCACCAGGTCGGCGCCGGTGTCGTGCACCAGCTCGAGCAGGCGGGCCTCCTGTGCCGCCTTGGTCTCGGGCGTGACCGGCAGGCAGTGGAAGGGCAGGCCGTGGGCCTCGGCCAGACCGCGCAGCGTCTCGTGGTTGGAGACGACGGCGACCGGCTGCATCGGCAGCTCGCCGTGCTTCCAGCCGGCCAGCAGCTCGACCAGGCAATGGTCAAGCTTCGACACCATCAGCAGCACGCGCAGCGGCTGCGCCAGATCATGCACCTGCCACTGCAGCGCCTCGCACTGCGGTGCCAGCACGGCAAATTCCTCGCGCAGCCGCACCAGCTCGTCGGCGCGGGCCTCGGCGCGGCGGAAGACCGCGCGCACGAAGAAGCGCGCGGTCGGCGGGTCGTCGTAGACGGTGAACTGCTCGACATAGGCCTGGTGCCGGCCGAGAAAGGCCGCCACCGCGGCCACCTGGCCTGCGGCGCTGCGACAGGCCAGCGTGAGCGCGTAGCGACGCGGCGAGGGAGAGTCGGACATGGACATCGGGAGCCACCTTGCGAAACGCGGACCGCTGCGGTCCGCCGGGCTCCACTGTCGGCAGTCCGCCCCCTCAGGGCTTGTCCGATTCCGACATCCGCTTGCCCGGGCTCGCCAGTGCCGGAGCGCCCGGCCGTGCCGTCAGCCACTCGCCCAGCAGACCGTGCCCGCTGACCAGCGCGATGCCCGCCAGCACCAGCACGCCGCCGACCAGGAAGCCGCGCGAGGGCATCTCGCCCAGCAGCACCGCGCCCAGCAGCACGCCCAGCAGCGGCGTCAGGAAGGAGAACACCCCCAGGCGCGAGGCCAGATAGCGCCGCAGCAGCCAGCACCAGGCCAGGAAGCTGGCGAAGGAGACGATCACGCTCTGGAACATCAGGTGCGCCCAGCCGGCCGCGCTGGGCGCAAAATGGTCGCGCCCGCCGATCCCGGCCAGCGGCAGCAGCAGCGCGAACGCGCCCAGCAGCTGGTAGAGCAGCGTCTCGGTGGCCGGCGCCGACGACAGCCGCGAGCAGCGGATCACCACGGTGGTGGCGCCCCAGGAGGCGCCGGCCAGCAGCGCCATCGCGTCGCCCAGCAGCACCTGCGCGTCCAGCGTCATGCCGGCGCCCGGATCCAGAAAGGCGGTGGCGATGCCCAGGAAGGCCAGGCCGATGCCGGCCCACTGCAGCGGCGAGAGCCGCTCCTCGGGCAGGCGCAGGTGCAGGCCCAGCGCGGCGAAGATCGGCGAGGTGTAGAGGAAGACCAGCACATGCGCGGCCTGGGTGTGCGCCAGCGCCTCCGACACCAGCACATACTCGAAGGCGAACAGCGCGCCGGCCAGCAGCCCCGGTTTCCAGCGCCCGCTGGCGAGCTGCGGCAGCTCGCCGCGCCGCGCCATCAGCAGCCCCAGCAGCAGCGCCGCCAGCCCGGAGCGCAGCGCGATCATCAGCATCGGCGCGATCTCCGGCGCGGCGGCCTTCATCGAGATCTGCTGCAGGCTCCACAGCAGGCACAAGAGGGTCATCAGCGCGACGGCGCGGCCGTCCAGGGGCAGTCGGGGGTTCATGCGGGCATTCTGGGATGGCGCCTTTGCTCTAGATGTCGAATCCCGGACAATCGATGCTGCCGCTCCGACAGCCTGCCTTGCCCATGCGCCGCCTTGATGCCGATGCCGACCTTGCCCTGACGCTGCACGCCGCGCCCTATCCGTATGCGTTGCCCGCGCCGCTGGTCTTCCGCACCGCGAAGATGCCGGCGCGCGCCCGCTACGAGCGTCATCGCCACGCCTGGGGCGAGTTCGTCTATTCCTTCAGCGGCGTGATGGAGGTGCAGATGGTGGGCGCGCAGACCTTCCTGGCGCCGCCGCAGTTCGGCATCTGGCTGCCGCCGGAGGTCGAGCACATCGGCCTGAACCGGCAGGCGGCCACGCACAGCTCGCTCTATGTGGATGCGGTGCTGTGCGGGGCGCTGCCGCTCCAGCCCTGCGCGCTGGCGGTCGACCCGATCGCCCGCGCGGTGCTCGAGCACCTGCGCGAGCACCCGCCCGCACAGCCTGCGCAGCCCGAGGAGCAGCGGCTGATGCAGGTGCTGGTGGACCGGCTGGCGCAGGCGCGCGCGATCGGCAGCTACCTGCCGCGCTCAGGAGATCCGGCGCTGGCGGCGGTGCTGGCCGCGCTGGAGGCCGATCCGGGCGACGAGCGCCCGCTGGCGGCCTGGGCCGCGCAGGTCCACAGCACCGAGCGCACGCTGGCGCGGCGCTGCCAGCGCGACCTGGGCATGAGCTTCGCCGAATGGCGCCAGCGCCTGCGCATCGTGCGCGCGCTGCCGCGGCTGGAGGCCGGCGAGAAGGTCGCCAGCGTCGCGCTGGACCTGGGCTACGCCAGCGCCTCGGCCTTCATCGCGATGTTCCGCCGGGTGACCGGTGCCACCCCGCGCGAGGCCGCGCCGGCCTCGGCCGGTCGCGCTCAGCCGGTGACGGATTCGGGGTAGAGCCGGCGGATCTCGTCGATGCGGCCGAGCGTGCCGCCCAGGTGCTCGCGCAGCGCCGCGCGGGCGGCGGCCGGGTCGCGCCGGGCGATGGCCTCGGCGACGGCCTCATGCTGGCGCAGCACCGAGGCGGCCTTGCCGGCCTCGGGCAGGTGCAGCCGGCGCAGCCGGTCGATGTGGCCGCTCTGGCGGCGCACCAGCGTCCACAGCGCATCCAGGTCCAGGGCGGCATACATCACCTGGTGGAAGCTGCGGTCGGCCTCGATGAACTCGGCGTAGACCGCATCGGGCATCAGCCCGTGCGCGTCCTGGTGCTGCAGCAGCGCGCGCTGCTGCGCCAGCGCGCCGGCCAGCCGCGCCTCCAGCGCCGCATCGGCCTCGCCGCCGGCCAGGCGCTCGACGATCTCCAGCTCCAGCGCTAGGCGCAGCACATGCGCCTGGCGCGCGGCGCCCAGGTCGACGCGGCTGACCACGGTGGCGTGCTGGGCGAAGATCTGCACC
>JACCDS010302178.1_pt1 | contig 12995 bp, 11 predicted proteins | sample 7446441 | NCBI WGS metagenome assembly JACCDS01 (sample SAMN15323445, study PRJNA562643) | freshwater metagenome | isolation source: river surface water | place: USA:Blue River Watershed | collected 2017-08-17
GATAGGGGGAGGGGAGGGGCTGCTGGGGCGGGTAGCCCAGGTGGGGAGGGCTGTCGGACTGCCGGGCCCCCGGTCAGCCGGGCCGCGTGTTTACCGACAGCCCGGGTCTTACAAGGCGCGCATTGTACTGCGCGCCGTGATGCTTACTTGTGGCCCTTGGCCGAGCCACCCTTGCCATCCGGCAGTACCACCTGCACGTTTTGCATCATGCCCTGGTCTTCGTGTTCCAGAATATGGCAATGCAATACGAATTGGCCAATATAGCGTTGATAGCGGGTATTGACCACGATATCCACATTGGGCGACACCAGCAGCGTGTCTTTCCAGGTGCCAACCAGGTTTTTGTATTGCGGATCAAGCGGCATGCCCGGTTTAGGTGTGATCGAGACGATCTGGAACGGATTGACGTGGATGTGGAACGGATGCGCCACGTTGAGCGAACTCAAATTCCAGGTTTGTGCCGTGCCCAGAATCAGGGTTTGATCGATCCGGTTACCCTCATACGCCTTGCCGTTGATCAAAAACTGGGTTGGCGTAGGGCCAGATCCGGGAATCAAATTAAACACAATCGGAATCACCGGCTGGTTTGACGCTTTCAGTTCGGCATTGGTAATGGTTGGGTGCGGCACGAACTTGGTTAGCTTCAGGCTGTTTTTTAAATCTGCCACCACCTGCGCCCGCACATCTTTCGGTTGCCCGGCTGCCGCCTTGATCAATTGCTCGGTCATGTACTGGGTTTGATCGGTAATTTTGGCCGAACCGGACGCTTCAATAATCGCCAGCACCTTCGGGTTCTCTGCGGTGGCGGTGAGTGAACCACCGCTACCTGAGCTATCGTCATACACGCAGTAGGTACCTTTTTCCGGTATCGCAAACAAAATATCGCTGCGGTAACCGGGTTGTAGCGTGGTGGTATTGGTCACGGCAATCTGGTCGCGGGTCAGGCCATCGGTCGCCACTTCAAATTGCTGCACGTCCTGCCCGATACAGGCACCGGTCACTTCGGCGCTGCGTTCCTCACTGTTACCGGCCAGCGGGTTGAGCTTCTTCGGATCGAGCACCTTGCGAATTCGCAGTTGCACCGTTTCATTGAACCCGGCATCGATCAAGCGCCAGCGATACACCTTGCCCGCCGTTAGATTCATTTGCGGTCGGGCCAGGCCGTTGATCAGGGTGTACCGCCCGGATTGGCCCCATGCCTTGAAATTGCCTACCTGCGCGTTAAAATTTTCCACCTCACCGATTTGATTGTCGTCACAAACCCAGCGGCCGGTTATGGGGGCGGTATTGATTTTGGTTTTATCCTTGTCGGTAAAGCAGGCATAGGGAATTTGCTGCAACAGCATCACCTCTTCATGGCTGCCGCCTTTCGGCTCAAAGCTTTTCAGCAGCGTATCGAGGTCGCCATTGTGTTCAGGGGTCGGGTAACGCTTGCCGTGAATGACCAGTGCGCCGGACATGCCGCTGGCCACCTGCATTGCGGTCGAACCGTGTTTGTGTGGGTGATACCAAAACGTGCCAGCCGGGTGATCAATCGGCACATTGTATTCATATTCAAAATTGACGCCCGGGTTGAGCGAGAGCAATACATTGTCGCTGTTGCCGGTGGGCGAAATCCACAGCCCGTGTGAATGCAAATTGGTAACGTTGAAACAATTTTTATTGGTCGGTTGCGGAGAATTGGCATCGCCGCTGGTGCAGCTTGGGTCTTCGGCTGGCAACTGATTCATCAGGTTAAAGCGCACGGTTTGGCCCGGCTTCATCACCACCGTTGGCGCAATGAACTGGCCGTTGTAAGAGCGCAGCCAAACCGGATCATTCTTGCCGGTGGCCGGGTTGTAAATCGTGCCCTTGCCATACGCAATTAGCATGTCGTATTCAATTTCACGCCCGGTCTTGCGTGCCTCGTTGCGGGCGGAGCGGGTGAGGGTATTGGCGGCGGGCTGGTTGGCGGCATCACGCGTGGTGAGCTTGTTGTCGCGCTCTTTCAAAAGCGGCGGTGCCTTCATTGGTGGCAGGCTTGGTTTCTGTAGTTTGGGCAGGGCAGGTGCGACCATTTTGTCTTCAGCGTGGGCCGGGCCGAAACAAACCGGCAGGGTGACCAGTGCGGCCAGTGCGCTCAAGCGCAGGGCCGGGCGAGGTTGGCAAACGGGGACTGACATACAAACTCCTTGGTTGGAATGGGCAATAATGGGACAGTGTGGCTACGGACTACCATTTGGCAGTATGGTATGCGTTGCCCCGGGCTGCAAATGAAAGTGCCTTTTTTGCGGTATCTTTTGTCTGTTTTTGGCAAAAATGCCGCAGACGCAGTACTTTGCTTGCTGTTGCTGACGCTGTTGCTGACGCTGTTGCCGATCCGAATAAAATCACCGTAGTCCTGATTGCCACCAGCAGCGCAGAAGAAACGCGCAACAGCGGGCAACCGTTCTCAATGGCCGGGCGACTATGTGTTTGCGCGCAACAAAATCAGGCCCGAATCACACTTTGCCACAATCGCCAATGGTAACCATCAAAAGAACTTTTTGGCAGTCGCAACCAGCCAAACCGATGTGGCAAGCAACAACAGTGAACACATGGCGCGCTTCAAAAAGCATTACCCGGCCCAGTTTAACAAGGTGCGGGTGATCTGACGTTCGACCTTGAATCCAAATGATCCGATGTTGTACCGTACCGATTTGCCGGAGCCGCAAAAAGCAAAAATCGAGCGATTCTTTCCTGACTACAGAAAAAACGATGCCAGGCAGCTAAAAGCTTTGAACGAGATTGATGGCTGGTCCGGTTTCAGGAAAAAGAACAATGCGCACTTGACTCTTATCGCCGATCTGGAATTGTTTAATTTGCTGTGCCGCAATCAGGACGACAAGAAAAAATCCGAAGCCGAAAAGCAAAAAGCCAATGCAGAAATTAGCCAGCGTTTCGCACGGTCCGGGGCACTGCCAAGGCAGGATCGGGGCCGTAGCAGACAGTAACCATTGATCAAATCGGGGCGGCTGGCCGGGCAATTGTTTGCCCGACGGCAAACGATGTGCTCTACAATGGTTTGTCGCCGGGCCTCTCCTGGTCCGGTGCTGCTGCCAGGAGAAACGCCATGCCGAACCGAGATTTCTATGCTGCCGCGCCCTGTATCGCCCACATCCGCCACATCAAACAAATCCTCGGGCTGGAAGACCGCAAGCGGCTGCTTAAGCAGTTATTGATTTTGCTCGAAGAATATTATGTGCACTTGCCGCTCAAGGTTGCCTCGTTCGCGATTGATCCGGTGCATGAACTGCGGATTTTGCAAGACAGCGAAGAAATTTTGCATGACGATGCGCTGTTCATGCGCCATGTGCTGCGCATCTTTCACAGCCTGCGTGACCGCCACACTACGCTCTCGCTACCCCGGCCATGGGCCAATATGGTGGCGTATTTGCCGGTTTTGGTCGAACAATACTATATAGGAGACGAGCCGCAATACATCATTTCCAAAAAGCTGTTTGGCTATGTGAATGAACAAATTGTGATCGGCAGCCGGATTACCCACTGGAACGGGGTGCCGATTGACACCTATCTAACCCATGTGCTGGGCGTGCAGTCGCAGGGCAGCAATACCGCTGCCGCGTTGCGGCTGGCACTGGAGAACCTGACCATAAGGCCGCTCGCGTATTGTCTGTTGCCCGATGAAGATTGGGTTACCCTGTCGTGCATTAGCGAAAGTGGTGAACCGGAAACAATTTGTTTGCCGTGGAAGTATTTCGTCGAGCAACGCGGCTTGCCGACCAGCTCGGCCAATACCTGTAGCGGGGCTGACCACGGCCTGTTCACCGGGCTGGATTTGCGCATGTTCCACGTCAATTACTATATCTCGCTACTGTTCATGGCCCCGCCCAAACCGGAGCCAAAAATGAATTTGAAGACCATGACCATGGTCGATAACATTCTCAAGTATGGCGTACTGCAAACGAGCCACGGTGCGGTCGGCTATATCCGGATCTATTCGTTTGAAGTGGGTGATCTGGTCGGGTTTATCATGAAAATCGTCAGCATTTTGCAATGCCTGCCGCAAGACCGTTTGATCATCGACGTGCGCAACAATCCGGGCGGCATGATCCCGGCTGGGCAATCGCTGGTCCAGTTTTTGTCGCCGCGTCCGATCTCGGTCTCGCCGATTACGTTTCGCAATACCCATGCCACGCGCGCCTTTGCCAATCTGCCCGATTTTGCACCATGGGGGCCGTCGCTGAAATTGATGAATATCACTGGCGAACAGTTTGCCCAGTTGTTCCCGGTAACGGACGTGTATTCGCTGCCGCCGTATCGCTATCCGGGCAAGTCGGCGCTGATTATTGATGCCTTGAGCTACAGCACTTGCGACTTCATGGCGGCCGATTTCAAGGACAACCGGGTCGGAGTGATTGTTGGCACCGATAGCCGAACCGGCGGCGGCGGGGCCAATGTCTGGTCGTATGAAGTGCTGGCGCAATACGCGCGCCAAGCCGGGGATGCCAGCCTGGAGCCCCTGCCACAGGGCATGGGCTTAAATATCTCGATGCGCCGTTCCGTGCGCACCGGGCAACACAGTGGGTTGCCGGTGGAAAATTTTGGGGTGGCGGCTGATTTTGTGCATCGCCTAACCTACGAAGACCTGATCCACGACAATGTGGATTTGCTCAACTACACCGCGTCGTTGCTCAGTTAAGTGGCGTGTGGCACAAGGCTGTGCGATAAAAAAGCCACAGCCGATTTTGTTGCCTGATGAAAATTCATATCCCGGTTGCAAGCTTGATTGTGGGCCTGTGACGTCGCCCATCACAACCATTTTGCCGCTCAAAAATGCCCGAAAAAGACTGTCTTGAGCGGGCAAAAATCCTTCTACAATCAATCGTACCAAGTGCATTTTGCACTGCGGAAGCGGCCCGTCGCAGCAGGTTTGCGGTGGCGTGGCTCATCTTGGTTGAATCGGAACGGGCAACTTGGCCCGGCTATGAAAGGTTATGCATATGAACACCAATCCATCACAATTTGCAGGTCAGGCTTCGGGTCAATTCTTTGGCAATGCCAGCTATCCTTTTTTCCCGGGCGCACCCGGGTTTCAGGGTGGCTATAACCCGTATTTGCAGGGTGCAGCGGGTGGCTATCCGGCACCGTTCAATCCGGCGCTGCAATTTAATCCGTTCTTCAACCAGGGCGCAGCGGCCCCGTATCCGGGCTTTAACCCAGCGGCCCAGTTCAACCCGTACATTAATCAGGGCGCGGCCTATGCACCGTATTATCAGGGGCCACAGTTTAACCCCTACTTCAATCAGGGCGCAGCGTTCGGCCAATTCAATCCGGCCAATGCAGCGTTCAACCCGTACTTCAATCAGGGCGCGGCATTTCAGTACGCCGGGTACAACCCCGCTGCCGCTGGCCAGTTCAACCCGTTCAACAATCAGGGTGCGGCATTTCAGTATGCTGGGTACAATCCTGCTGCCGCTGGCCAGTTCAACGCCTTCAACAATCAGGGCGCAGCGTTTCAGTATGCTGGGTACAACCCTGCCGCCAGTGGCCAGTTCAACCCGTTCAACAATCAGGGCGCAGCATTTCAATATGCCGGGTACAACCCTGCCGCCGCTGGCCAGTTCAACCCGTTCAACAATCAGGGTGCAGCGTTTCAATATGCCGGGTACAACCCAGCCGCTGGTGGTCAGTTCAATCCATACGGCAATCAGGGCTCGGCATTTCAGTTTGGCGCCTTCAACCCGGCTGCCGGAGCGCAGTTCAACCCATTTAATCAACAGGGCGCAGCGTTCCAGTACGGGGCGTCTAATCAGGCCGCCGGTGGCCAGTTCAACCCCTACAACAATCAGGGCGCAGCGTTCCAGTTTGGCGGCTTCAATCCCGGCAACAATGCGCAAAAAACCACCGATGGCGACCAATAAGCCCTAAGCGCCATATGGCATCAGTTATGGCGTAAGTCATGGCATAAGTCATGGCACAAGTTATGCCACAAGTTATGCCATAAGTACCGGGCCGGGCCGATCGTATCTGGCCCGGCTTGAGCATTGAAAGGAACAAGTATGGAAGCGCAAACCAATCCGCTGGGCAATGGCGAGAATGCCTTGCTGCTGGCAACCAGTCTGCTGGCGGCCAAAGCCTGTGGTGACAAGGCATTATGCCAGCGGGTAGAGCAAGACCCGGCGCGCTATCTCGCGCTGGCCGGTTTGTCCGGTGTGGGCGAGGCAGCCTTCTTGGCCTCGTTCCAGGCCCTTTTGGCCAAGAGTCACCGGGTGGCCGAACAAAGTCGTCAGGCGGCCTGCGCGTCAGGGGATTTGCTGCAAAAACTGGTGCGCGGCACGGACAAAAATCATGCAATGATGGGGGTAGTACCATGTATGTCGCGCTAAAAAATCAGACGGATGCGCAATTGGCCGCGCAACTGGCACAAGCGTGCCGCTTTCCCGACGCGGGGTTTGTTGATGACCTGATCGAACAATTGAAACAAGGCAGCATGCGGTTGCCATTGGCCTCGCCCCGGCAGCAGGCGGCTTGGCTGCAAACCGGCTTGCCCGGTGCACCACCGCTACCGGCATCGGTGCCGCCACCGTACCCAATACCGGGCGAATCTGAAGCGCAGCCGCATGGTACGCAGGCCGAAACCAGCGAACCCACCAGCCCTGCCGTGGCCGATGCCGGGGGAGAAAAACCGGGCGCAGCCAGTGATACCGCACTAGCGGCGCTAGCCGACACCGCAGGCACTGACACTGACACGACTGACGCTGCCACCGCTGGCACTGACACGACTGACGCTAGCACTAACGCGCACCCCGCTGTGGCTGTTGCGCCGGAGCAGTGGCTGCTGGCGGTACTGAACCAACATGGCTTGCTGAAAATCACCAGTGCCGAGCATAATCCAGCCCTGACCCTGATTCCGGATGGTCCGACCTTCCACCTGTTTCTGCTGCCCGATGTCAGCGCCCCGATCTGGAAAATGTCGCGCTTTGGCTACTTGCATCATGTTGCCGGAGGTATGGCTGCGCACCACCCGAATTCGTTGTGCCATGTGCAATTGCACGAGAGTGCGTTGCTGGCGCTGTTGTTTCAGCTCAATGCAGCCACTGGCAAAAGCGCAATGCGCCTGCCCAAGGCCCTGTTGGCGCAACACGATGCGATTTTCCGGATGTTGGCCTGGAGTGGCATGATCACACCTTGCTGTGAAAACCAGATCGGTGCCGAAGACCAGCATCCCGTGTTGCAACAGTGGGAGTTTCATGACCTGCTGTTTCACGCCCAGACCCGGCTCGGGCGCAACCCGGCACCGCAGGGGGCAACCTTTCGCTTTCGTGATGTCTTGCACGAACCCGCCGCGATTGAACCGCATGGCTGGACCCGCGAAGTATTAAACTTGCCGCATCCGAATTTGCAGGATTTGTTTTTCCGCGATATGCCGCTCACGGCCGCCATCGAGTCACGCCATTCAACGCGCCGCCACAGCGCCTTGCCGCTGACAGTCGAACAGCTCGGGCATTTTCTGTACCGCACGGTGCGCAATCGGCAGATCTTGCCGCAAGAAGCCGGGCCACCCGGGGTGGCCAGCAAGCCGGAAAATACCACCCCATCGGACGCCGTAACCCGGCCTTACCCATCGAATGGCGCAGCCTATGAACAGGAATTTTATGTTGCCGTCAATGGCTGCATCGGGGTGCGGCGTGGCTTGTATTATTACGATCCACAGCAGCATCACCTGTGCTTAATTTGTGAACCCACGCCGGTGTTTGAAGGCTTGCTCGATGATGCCAGCGCCGCCTGCGACGGCCAGTGTCGGCCACAGATTTTGCTGGTGCTGGCCAACCGTTTTGCCCGTAGTCACTGGAAATACGGTGGCGTCAGCTACAGTAGCCAACTGAAAAATATCGGTGCGATTTACCAGACCATGTATCTGGTGGCCACCGCCATGAATATCGCAGCTTGCGCGCTCAATATCGGCAACAGCGAACGGTTTGCCCAGTTGACCGGACTGGACTATCTGGCCCAAGGTTCGATTGGCGAATTCATACTGGGGCGGCCATTGCTATAGCACCACGTTGGTGTTTCAGCACTACGGTTTTTTGGCCGGGGCTGATCCCGCCTGTCCCGGCTGATCTGCCATTTGCGGAAAACGATCCATGGTCGAGAGTGCCGGAAACAGTTTGGCCCACGTGCCGGTCACCACCAGCGTGGCCGCTCCGCCAAACAGAATCGCCGGTACCAAACCGAACCAGGCAGCGGTAACGCCCGATTCAAACTCGCCCAACTCATTCGAGGCACCAATAAACACCGCACTGACCGCCGAGACCCGGCCCCGGATCGCATCCGGGGTTTCCAGTTGCACCAACATATGCCGCACATACACACTGACCATATCCCCGGCCCCGAGCAAAAACAGCGCAGGCAGTGCCACCCAGATCGAGGCAAAATAACCGAGTGCCAGCGTCGCCATGCCATACAGCGCCACTCCGGCAAACATCTTTTGCCCAACCTTGCGCTCAATTGGCCAATACGCCAGTGCCACTGCCGTGAGCGCCGCGCCAATGGCTGGCATGGCGCGCAACAAGCCGAGCGTGGTTGGCCCGGCATGCAGCACATCGGCGGCAAACGCGGGCAATAGCGCGGTCACACCGCCGAACAGCACGGCAAACAAATCGAGCGACAGGGCACCCAACAAAATTGGCCGTGAGCGCACGAAACGAATTCCTTCCAGCACCGTGTGCCAAGTGGCCGGTTCCTTGTTCACCACCTGATTGGTCGGGCGCGTTAGCAGCATCAGGCAGGCCGAAATGCACAGCAACAGCGCCACCACCGCATACACCACCAGTGGCCCGGCCAGATACAGCAAGCCACCCAACGCCGGGCCGCTGATTACTGCCACATGAAAGCTTGATGAACCAATGGCCACCGCCCGCCCCAGACTCTCGGGCGGCACCAGATTGATCAAAATCGCTTGCGAGGCGGGCATCATGAACGCGCGCGCACTGCCAAACAACACCAGCGTGGCAAACACTGGCCACACCACCGTCATGCCGGACAGCGTGAAGCCAAACAACAAGAGCGCGCACACCAGTTGTGCCACAAAACACAGCAACACAATCGTGCGCCGTGGGTAGCGGTCTGCTGCATGGCCAGCGAGCAAAATCAACACCAGAAACGGCGCAAACTGGGCCAGCCCGATCAGGCCCAAATCCATTACCTGTCCCGTCATTTGATACACCTGCCAGCCAATCGCCACACTTTGCATTTGCACTGCCATGGTGCCAAGAATTTTGGCTGATAAATAACAGGCGAAGTTGCGGTGGCGCAGAACGGAAAAACCGTGATCGGGGGCAGGGTGGCTCATAGCGGGCGGGGCTTGGAAAATAAACAGCGGTCATTATAACTTGCTGCGCGGAAATTCATGCAAACAGTGCAAAGCCCCGACCAAAGCGCTTACAATGGAACTGGCCCGGCTGCTTTCTTTTCACAGGAACTCTCATGACAAATCCAGGTTCTCCGATTCGCCCGTGGCGCTTGATACTGGCCGTGCTGTGTGCCATCGTGGTGCTGCTGTGGTGGTGGGGCGCGGGTCGCTCGGCCAGTGAAACGCCGAACCAGAACCGGGAAGTCCGTTCTGCATCAAATGCGGCATCAGGTGCGGCCCCCAGCGCTGCATCAAGCGCTGCCGTGGCAGCGGGCAGCGTAGTGGCTGGCCCGCCCGCTACGCCCCGTGTGGCGACCGAATTGTCCGATGATTTGTGTCAGCAAATGGTGCATCCGGTACCGATTGGCCAGTCTGGTCGGGCCAGTGCCAGCAGCGCGCCCGCCCGCTTTGCTGCCTCAGCGGCACAGCGCGACGCCATTTCGGCCATGCTGACCAAGCTGGGGCAAGATCGGGACCCGGCGCGGCGTACCGCGGCATTGGCGCTCAATGCCGAATGGTCGGCACAGGAGGCGGTGCGGCAATTGCTGGCGCAATATCCGGCTTGTGAAAGTGATGGCGCGTGCCGCGAGAAAATGCGGGCCGCAGCCAGCACCGCCTATGCCAAAAACGCCAATCAACTGGCACAACAGGCACTCGCCTCGCGCGATCCGGTCGCTTACGCCACCGCGTTTTATGTCTGCAACCCACGTCAGAACCAAGACAATTGGACATCGCCCAATCAGGACAGTGCGCCGTTTTGCCAGCAAATTTCGGCCGCACAATGGGCCGAGCGCGATCCACAGAATGCCTTGCCATGGGTGTTCGCCGCGCAACAGGTGAAAGACAAACCGGCTGAACTGGAGCAGGTATTGTTTCGCTGGTCGCAGGCCAAGCGGTTTGATGCACGGCTGGTCGGCTTGCCCCAGTTGCGCGAGCCGGTGCAATTGGCACAGCAGGAGGGAGTGGTACAGTTGGAACTGGCCCGTTTGAATCATCGGGCATTGAGGCTGTATGCCCCGCCCGAATTTGGCGCGGTAGTCAATTATTGTCGGCTTGATTTACCGGCAACCGGCAACCGGCGTGGCGTATGTGAAGCGATTGTCGGGCAACTGCTGGCCGACCAAACCATGATCGTGTCCGGTGGTTTGGGCACCCAGATCGGGCAACAACTGGGCTGGGACACGGCCCGGCTGTTGCAAATGTTTAAGGCCCAGCGCCAGGGGGGATCAGGCACAGCGTCCGGCACGGCATCCGGCACCGCATCGAATTCAGCAGCGCGGCAAGCGGCATCTGCCGCATCATTGATCACCCCATCTACCACATCGTCTGCGTCGGCTGCCACCAGCATCAAGCCTGATCCTGCCAAAAGCGAATGTTTGGACATGCTTGGTGTAGCACGTTCCGAATTAAACACCATGCAATACGGTGAAATGGATACCTGGCGCAAAAGCCTCGATCCGGCACTGACCACTCAGATGCAGTTACAGGAAAAGTTTTCCGAATTCATGCTTAAGGCACCGGGCAAACCCGAATCGGGCAAACCCTGAAAATATTTGGCACTAACAGGCTGAATCGGGTGGGCCGCTTCATCATCAAACTCGATGCCGCCAATGCCGCCCGCGCCACTGCCATGAATGGTGCCAATACCCGTGCCAACACCTGCGCGGGCAGGAGGGCGCGCAAAAGGTGTAAAACGTCCCGCCAGCAAAAAGCCCAAGCTTGCCAAATGCGGTATCAGACTTGGCAATTTTGATTCGTTTGTGGTATTGTCTCGTTTTTAAATTATTATTGATTTAACGAGATAATCATGCCATATATGTACGCAGATGTAGATGCTTTGCAAAATACGGGCAAAGTTGGTTCAAAACAATGTGTTGCCCTATTGCAGCATTATGCCGGTTTGCCGAAAACCAGCGATTGGCGTGCCGGGACAGCGGTGATTGGTGATTTTGCACTGGCCAAGGGCAGCGCCATCGCTACCTTTGTCGGCGGTCAATATCAGAGTAACAGTACGGGCAATCATGCAGCGTTTTATCTGTCACAGGATGCAGGTGGCATATGGGTCATGGATCAATGGCGCAGTGATACGCAAAAGCCCAGGGTATCGAAGCGTTATATCCGCAAAAAAGGCAAATTTCCAAGCGGCGCGTTTGTTGACCCGAGTGATAACGCCGATGCCTATTCGGTCATTGAATAGGCTGCCCATGAAAACCAAACCATCATGGATGGCATGGCTTCTGTTGCCTGCCACACTGGCCTGCCACGCCGGACAAACCCACATGTGCCCACCCAAGATTGCGCTCCAGTCCGCCAGCATCGCGCCAGAATATTTGACGGGCGGCTTTGCACCGCTGGTCGATGACAGTGTGATCTGGTTAAGTGGTGCCAATATGTTTGATGGCCCGCCACGGGAGGGGGCGGTGTTGAAGGCCAATACCACTCGCCGTGAGGGTAAAACCGAAGTGTTGCGCTGGGACTTCGGCAATAACCAGCAACACGAAAAATGGCTTAGTTGCGATTACGCACAGGGTTTGATTCGGCTCACCCTGGCCGTTGGCACCGGGCATCGGCATTGTTTGGCACGGGCAACCAATAGCGGCAAACCGGCAAAGCTGGCGGTGGAATTCGTGTGCGAATAAGCGGGGGAAATTGCCCACATGGCTGCGTTACAGGGGGGCTGTTGCACCTGCCAGGTTTTAAAGGCAAGCGAATAACGTTGTTGCTGCTCATCTTCCCACAACAGGCGGTGGCCGTGATTGTCAAAAAAGCACGGGATGTCCACTAAAGCAGTAATTGATGGATGTCCCGCCGTTTTTTGCACAGGGCAACAAAAAAATCGCCGCAAGCTGCATGATTGCGCGGGATGTTCCAAATTTTGCTTTATGATCGTTGCTTCCTTTTTGTAATTGTGCATTAGTTTCAGCGCGGTGTGTTTTGGTGGAGCAAGAACGATTTTGCTGCCACAGGCTCGTTGGGTGGAAGTGATTCAAAATTTGCGCACCTATTGGATTGGTTTTTATTTAATATATGACCCGTTAACCAGGATATACACCGGGAGTCGTGTGTGCCGTCTGGTTAGCCGTCTTAACACTCTGGGAGGCGTTTGGTGGGTTGTGCTTTAGCGCCGCTGGCTGGATTGGACTGCGGCTACATAGTCATTGCAGTCCGACTGATCTACCTGTTTCTTACACTGGGCATTCTCGCAGTAGTTCTGCGACTCAGTTCGAAGGAGAGAAGGCGGCGACACTTCATCCTCGCTCTGGTGTTGCTACTTGTGCCGCCGGTATATCTCTCCGTCACGTCATCAATGGAGAAGGCTCAACGCGCAGAAATTTTCCTTGAGGTAAATGCTCGATTTGAGCGACTCTGCTATGAACGGGCCTACGAAAGAATCACCACACATGTGCCAACCATGCGCGAGCTGGTTTTGACGCCCGAAAAAGGGCCTCGAGGCGCATACGAATTCGACTTGTTCGTAAGCGTCCAGCGGCCCCACCTTCCAATCTCCAACACACTCGCGCAAACTGACGGCTTCCAATCACGGGAGCAATCATGCCAACCACTCAATCAACCAAACCTATTCCAGCCCAATGGCTCGCGC
>JACCDS011231459.1_pt1 | contig 12994 bp, 24 predicted proteins | sample 7446441 | NCBI WGS metagenome assembly JACCDS01 (sample SAMN15323445, study PRJNA562643) | freshwater metagenome | isolation source: river surface water | place: USA:Blue River Watershed | collected 2017-08-17
GCGGGAATAGCTGCCAGATTACAGATGGCCACTTCGCCCTTCACCTTCTCTGCTTCATCACCCACTGCATACAACTCAGCAACACCCTCATACCACATAGTAGGTGCTTTGTACTCAAGACACAGGTTCAGGCTGTAGATTGTCTCTTGAAAAGCCCCGTGGCGGTTTGAATGCGTGGTGTTGAACTCGTATAGTCGACCAGTGACTTCGTTTTCAATGAGGAACTTTTTCAGTAAGTCACGAGCTTTGACCACTTCACCCTTACCCTGAAGGATCAAATCATCCATCAATTCATCAAATTTCTCACAGTCTGCTGAGAAGAACTCTTTCCATAGCTCGGGAGCTTTCTGGATTGAGATAAGAAGCCAGGGCTTGTTCTGACGGGCACGCCGGACAAAACTACTGTTGTAGCTGAAAGCATAGTCAATGCCATCAACACGCTTATCGTCTACACTGGTAGGGTTGCGCAGGGCCAAAAGGGTGAAGACTTCTGGATCAAGGGCACAGACATACTCAGTGAGGCTACCACCACGACTGCCTTGTTTATTGGCTTTCACCTCAGCCTCGTGCAAGCGGTAGTACGGGATCTTCCCTCCGTGCTTGATAACCCCACCACGAATCTTGTCCCCCAGTGAACGAGTAAGGGCTACACCACCCTGCCCGGCACTGGCTGCCGTCATCGCCCAGTAAACATGGTTCTGAGCTTCCAAGCTACCAAGAGAGTCAGAGGAGATAGACTTACAGCAGGATGCGTAGCTGCGTTTGTCAGTGCCGAGGTTTTGCTTGGCCGGGGTTGGCGTATTGATCTTGCTGTCAGCTACAAGCCGGTAAATCGCCTCCACGCGAGCTAGACGAACTTCTTTTGGCTCATCCTTACAAGCACCCATAGCTTGACGCATCACAGCAAACTGAGGAGACTCCTTAATCTTCCCTGCTACCAAATCACGGATGACGTATTTCTGAATGTCTTGCCGAAGTTGAGGGCTAGATAGTTGAAGGTCTTTTGTGTGGTCAATCACCTCGTTCAGCTTGTCTAACTCATCTTCGCTGTAACCCATGTCTTCCTGAAACCCCTGCGCAACCATGTTGCGATAGTGTTCTTTCAGGGGCGGGATGTTTTCAATACCTCCCCACAGCTGCTTGTGCAAGTCGCCAGCCAAGAGGCGCCCCGCCATAAGCAGCCCCTCCGTTGTACGCAAGTCCTCGGCACTTGTAATCAACGCCTCTTGTAGCTCTTTTGTGCTCACCCCATCCGAGCATTTAGTGTAAGCCTTGGCTGCAATTTCCAACCAATCAACACCAAGGCCAGCAGCCCACTTAGCCCAACGGGCTAGCTTTTCCGGGTCTGCCGGTACAACATCTCCATTACGCTTCTTCACGGTTTTAATCATGCACTACCTTTGTCTGGGTGGAAATCACGGCGTAGCCGTGAAAACCACAATTATAACGAAAACACAGTGGTTAGTCAACCATTACGGGGTTGCTTGACTCAAAATGTTCCCAACCTAAAGGCTTTTTCTTTCCATACTCGTCGTAAGCATCCTGCCGAATGTCATAGAGAATGTCTGTGAGAGCAGCCATTTGTGCTGAGATCATTTCAAATTGGTCATTCACCCACCATTGTTGTTGGATGTCTGTCAAGTCTTCAGGCTCAACACACCCAGCTCCGTCATCCTCCATCATCCGCATTGGTGAGCCAATACACATCAACTTGGAAAGCTCGTAAGCAAGGCTGTAGTCCCCTACACGCCCAGCAGCAGACATACGGTGGAAGTTATCAGCCAGACGAGAGTTTAGGAATTCACGGTTGTAAGGGTCAATCACCCCTACGGCACGGAAACCTACGCCAACATTACCCTTCAAATCACGATGGTTGTTTGCTACATAGTCAATGGGCTCATTGACATCAAAACCCACTTGCGCGAGGCACTCGCGCATAGTCAAATCCATCTTAGGATGGAGAAGGTCGATCTCAGTCTTCCCTTGGAATTCTGGAACTACCGACAACAAATCACGGAAACTCATTACTACAGACATCAATCCTCCTTACGCGCACGAAGTTCTTGCAATACATCCCATGCACGTAGCTGAAGCCACGTAGCACTACCGTGATTGTATTTTAGGGGTGAGCCGTGACCACAGTCCTCCTCGCTCCACAAAATCCCCTTAGTGTCAATCCACTCCCCTGGTAGTAGGGTGTCTTGAAGATATTTCAGACACACCTCTTTACACTCCTGTGCCGAGAGCTTCACGTACTCCGTTGTGGTAACAGAGCGCTTAATGGTTTGTGGTGATCCCTTCATACTTCTCCTTCATCATCCAGACAACCATCGACTCCCTCAAGGGTACTGTCAATACCTAATAGAGGCTGACTAATGGTTCTCAAAATTGCATTGATTTCTTCTATCACAGCTTGTTGACAAGCTGTGTTGTCGCAAAGGGGTGTGTAGCCCCAGAGTTTTGCAGCTTCTATGCCACAAGCGGAACACAGTTCAACCATCAATCAACTCCTTGTTTACGAATCCACGGAATAAGATGAGCATTGTCTTCAATGCTAGCAAATTCGCCATACTTGAGCTGTAAGCTTCCCTTGCCATGAACGATGTTCACATATTCTTGGTAGAACTGGCAAGAGACCCCCATATCTGGAGCAACATCTATCAGTGGTCGGAAGCTTGCCCGCAAGGGCACAACGCAAAAATAGCGCTCGTTTTGGTGAGCGGCAGCAAACTGAAGGCCAAACCCTGTACCGCCTATGGCGGCTATTTGCGGATACACAAACATCTTAGACCTTCCAGTTAGGTGTGTAGAACGGGCAGAACATTGACAGGAGGATGCTAGGGAGCATCAAGATAAACAAGTAGTTCATTGGTTCCTTTCCGGGGCATAGCCCCACTCATCAACTTCTTCTACTGTCATTTGTTTGTACAGGACAGCCACAGGGATGTTTTCCATCTGCACGAGAACAGAGGGTAACTCACTAAATGGGATGAGCATCTCCCACTCCGGTGTACATACAACGCAGAAAGGGCTTGTCTGGTTTACACCATAGACAGGTTTTACTTGGTCTACACCCATACATCTCCTTTCTTTAAAGCCTCTACCATTTGAGGAAGAGGCACCCACCCTCCAGGGGACTGCTGAGCCCCTTTAACCTTGATGTAAGTTCTCGGGTAGGAGAACAGCATCTCTGCGGGCCAGGAACGCTCTATACGCCCTTTATCTAGTGAAGCAATAGAGACACACCCAGAACACGTTTCAGGCGATTGTAGCTTGATTTGACAAGCCTGAGAGCCATTATCAAAGCACTTGTCTTTGCACAGCGAGTAAGCTACATAGAAGGGGGCTTCCTTGTACTTGATGTAGCTCTCGTTTGGTAGAAGGTACAAGTCTTCTGGGTTGTCGTCAATGCGACGGAACAGTGTTGGAAAGAATTTCATAGTCCGTATCGTTGCATAGCTTGACGCTCTCCCTCGCTGGAGTAGTCTTCGTTGCGACGACGCCTATGTCGTCGCGGAGTGTTTTCTGCCTTAGCTTTGTACTCAAGGTCTTCCAAATTGCTCTTGATCCATTGGTGGCAGTAGAAGTCAACGCCGGAGCAGTTTGTGTAAACCCAGAGCAGGTAGCTAGCTGGTACTTGAGTCAAAGGGAGGTTTTTGTACCTCCCGAAGTTTAGGGAGGGGGTCATTCGTAGTCATCCCCAAAACATAGAGCAATGAGTATGGTGGTCTACTAGGGTTATACCTTTGTCTTTCAATGTTTGATATACAGCGGTTTTCTCACTATAGGATAAATCGCACCACAAGTTCTTTGCTCCGAAATACGTCACACCGGCTTCGCCGGCAGCATTCCAGAGCACAATACGCTCTGCAAGGTTACTTAGGAACTCTGCAACCTTGTCCTCGCCTTGCCTTGCTTTGCGCAAGTCTTCTGCGCTTGGGAAATTAACCACAATTTTCTCCTCACCACGAAATGTAAAGCTTGTCCTCTTGGTCAACGAATGCCTCGAAGCCCAGCTTCTGAGTCAGAGCCAGTACAACACACCGTCGTTCAGAGGGTTGTAAGTGTTGCCAAGTGTCACCCCAGTCAGCTTCGTACCAATTTTCGTGTCCATAGACCAATGAACGAACGTGACACTCACGGGCAACTTCTCTGGCGAAGCGGAACCAGCGAGTCTCATGTAATACTTTTGCACAATCTAGGGCTGACCAACACTCTGTGTAATCTTCTGCATCAACAACACTCTGAACATCGCCAGGATTCACTGAATACTTACTCATTTCACATCTCCATTAGTTCGATGACAGGCTTGCTGTCGATGATAAGGGTTGCTCCGATGATGGGGCGCTTCATGTTGTTCTTCGCATAAGCGAAGGCAAGGCTCTTACGATCAATCAGGCAACCACTGTGCAGTGCAAAATGCAAGCCTTTAGGCGTACTCCACCACTGCACACTCATACTCTCGTGATAGTGGCCGCACACATGGGAACACCCATATTGTTGGCTAACTTTCAAGGCTTGGTTGCTCTTCCCGTGGTGGTAGTAAACATCCTCCCCGTTCGGTAGCTTGATGAGCATATCGCTGTGCCACTTCCAGCCTTGACCGACACCGAGCACTTCATTGTACCCCTTCATGTAGGCACGAGGAATACCTGCGGTGTTTGATCGCCGGTAAGCTAGGCTTCCGTGGTTACTCTCTAGGATGTCCATCTCTGGGAAAAGTTCCTCAAGGCCCCTGATAAGAACTTTAGCCTTTTCCAACTCATCCTTTGCAGAGTGAAGGTCAGGTGAACGCTCGTGGTAGCATAACGAATGAGCATCGACCTCATCTCCCAGTCCAATCACTCGCGTAGGCTCATACTTCTTCTTCAGATGCTCAAGAAAAGCCAGAGCACCAGAATGATGGTAGGGAGCATGAAGGTCAGGGATGTGTAGGATTCGTTGATTGTTTTTACCAACATCTGCTGCGTATGTGTGCAGGGCTGAAGGGATGTTTGTGTGAATAGTAGCTCCTTCTGCTGCTTTATACACCTGTCGCAAGTAATCACTCACTGTACTCTTAGGCTTCCCCACCACCCCAGCAATTTCTCGCCAAGAAATTGCCTCAGAGTCTGCTAGGGCTTTCGCCCGTTGTTTCCAGTTTTGACTCAATTGGTACCTTTCTTAAAACAACACTTCAGCTCCGCGAACATCACTTCTTCCCTTCCTTGTATGCATCAAGGGCGGCCTGAGCTTGCTGGAGAGCAAGCTCCAGTGCTTCTAGCGTAGCATCTTTTTCTTCCCGCTTCCAAAGGAGGGAGCCACGGTGCTCCCGGTTTAGGTTGTGCCACGGTTTTTCTGGGGCTGCGTACAGTTCAATGATGTCGTTAGCTGATGACTCATCCTCATCTACCCAGAACCCAGTAGGAGTATAGGACATCTCAAAGGACGAACTAGCAAACCAGTGGGGGCACGCATCCTGAATGGTGTTGCTACCAAGATAGATAAGGATTACACCATCACGAGTCACTCCTCGCACAAATGGTGCGAGAGCTTTCTCGAACGCAGTGCGTGTGTCTTCCTGTTGAGTGTCATCATCACCCATAGTGGCTTCCTTCTGTTGCTGCATGAGCTTGTCTAGTTGTTCAGTGATATCTTGGCCGAGTGCAGACTTCTTGAGAGTGTATGAGCTAAAACCTTCATCACCAAGTTCAAAGGTTAAGCCTGTTTCATCCAACAAAGTTACTTCATCATCACCATCAATCCACTTCACATCAATAGAAAACAGACGCTCCTGCATCTCTCCCATGTGTTCTTCGTCACGAGCAACAGTGTGCCATTCATTGTTCAACAACCACTCTTTCGTAATTTGCACGTCAGACATTTGTTTCTCCTTTACACACCAAAAATTTCGACTAGCAACTTATCCCGCTTAGACTTGTTGCTCACTGAAGCTCCAGTGTACCCTTTTTCTTCCAAGAAAGCAAGCAACTCTTTCGTAGGAAGTGAGGCTACACGGATGCGCTCTTTCTTGATCTCAGCTTCCTCGAAGGAGAGCCCGTCTCGCTCCGCGAGAGTCTTCACAGCATGGCAAGGCTTGCACAACCACTGAAGGGAGTCAAGGTCTACATCAACCGCAAGCTTTTCAACAAACTTTTGAATATCAGAAATTTCTTTGAGAGAATTCCCCCCGTGTTTGTGGTCAACTTCCCCCTCACCGGATTTGAACATCCCTTTGCAAGAGTCACAGGTGTACATCTTCACTTTAGGGAAGCGCTTCATCGAACGGGGGTTTGTGTTGTCCACAAGGACAACCCTTTGCTTCAAGAACTCAAGCTTGACACGATGCTTCTTCCAAAGGCCATTGCGCAGCCCGGAGCGTAGGGCTGCAAGGAAGCTCGCCTTTGTTTTCCAAATGTAAGGGAATTTCTCCCACGGTTTGTTACACCCCTCCATTGTGTTCTTTCATAAGACCTCGAATGCGTGACAGTTCATCAATCATCCAACCATACTGTGGTTGGTAAACTTTTGCTCCGTGGTAGAGATAGTAGTGTTCGAGAGGTAACGTTGACTCTGTAAGCTCTCTGAGGATGTACCTATTTTGCCGAAGTTTACACCTAATGGCCTCCAATATCACAGTCTTGTTTTCTTCACTCAACCCATTTTTGTCTATACGGTCATCTCTTAACTTCCGACCCTCTTGCTTGGCTCGAAAATCCCACAGCAGTTTGAGATGGTCATGCTGTGCGCCTGTTAGGTAGTAGTACCAGAACCCTTCAACAGATGCAAAAGTTCCGTAAGGAGGGTAAGTGAACTCTGCCCTGTAGAAGTTTGACAGCATCCTACCAAGTTTAGTCTCCCCTCTGCTGTAAACATTGATGTGTGTTACACCGTCAGACACTTATAAGCCTCCACTTCGTACCAAGCTTTTACGTGCTCATCTGGAAGAACGTAACTGTAGCTGTAACTGTGTTGCAAATTAACCGTGGCAAGCTGCCACACCCCTTTGTTGTTCAGGCGGGCAACACGTATACACTCACCCCACTTATCCGCAACGACGACAATCACTTCCTCCCACGTTTGTGGGAGACGCACATTACAAGGAATCCACATAATCGCCTCTACGACAAACCAAACAACTTTGTCACCACATCTACCCAGATGTAAAAGGCGACACCAATCATTCCCACCTGAAGAAAGAACTCTTCCTTGGTGAGAGTGTCTGGGTAAAAGATGTACTCATTATACATCACCATCCGAACAAATAAGTAACAAGTGATGAGCAGGACACCTGTCATGATTGATGCGAGAAAAAGCATATCATCCTTTCTTTAGTTTACGGCGTTTGAACGGGCCAGTGACCAAGCGACGATGGTAGTCGCTATTACGTTTACACAAAGCCCATGATGGGGCATGGCCAAGACGGATGGATTTTAACCACCAAGACGTGATTTTGTCAAGCTGCGCTTGTGTTTTACCAGACACCTTGCCACCACCACAGATGGTGATGTTCGTGGGTGAGTCGAGGAATTCTTGTTGCGAAGGTGTCATTTTCTTGTAGCTCCTTTGTTTGTGGGTATGGGCCAATATGTGCTACGCTCGTGGTCGGCACAGCACCTCGACTGTTCTTTGGTGAATACCATTCTTATCACGTACTCCACGCCGACTATTATGCCGCCACACTACCTCCCATGTATCAGGTACAGACTCTTCGTACTCGGACACAAAGACAGTACCACCGTCTACAACGATATTCTCTACCCACTTATAGAATTCATCGTGATTGAACCACCCGTCCTTGTACTTTTTCACGGAACTTTTATACGGGATGTCACAATAAATAAGTGATTTCTCAGGCAGGGGTACATCCCTGTAATCTGTATTCAAGAACTCGACACCGGATAGGTTTTTGTGCTTCTTCGTGAGACCACGTTTTGCCGCACCTGCATAGTCCTGTTCACCTCCACGGGCGTAGCCCTCAAACCATCTCCCCGCAAAGGAGCACCCGAACCCTGCAAAACCTTTCAACCAATCTGGGTATAGCACCCCTCCCCGATCTGCTTTAAGTTGAGCGTACTCTTTCTCTGAGACAACATCAGGAAGTTCACCACCATTTTGCACATACTTGTGGAGGGCAATTAGCTCCCTGTGAATGTCATTAGCGATGCGTTGCCGAGCAGGATCAATCAAACTAATTACATTGCAGCTTCCGCAGAACAAGTCCACGAATGGCTGTCCAGGTTTCAACTGCTGGTTCAAGAAAGCCGCTAATGGTTTTGCAATTTTTGCTTTTCCACCAAAATACCGCACTATTAACCCCTTCCGTTATTCATTTCCACAGCTTCCGACGTTTGCATGGCTTCCTTAGCTTCCTGTCAATGTGCTTGAGCTTTGAGTTGAGAATGCTCACTTCCCTTTCAAAACTATCAATATACGCTTGAAGGTACTCTCTGTTAACATCGTCTGGAGCAAGTCTAGAGATGTGCTCCTTTGTACCACTGATTGCGTCTTTCCAGTAGTAGTTGTGGTCACGAGGGAGCATGGTTATTTCTTCAATTTCCGTGCCTTACGTGGCCGCTTGAGTTTTGCTGCGTGGTAAGGGTGGTTGAACTTGAACACCATCATATCCAGTGACTCACTCAGAGAGCAGTAAGCCTCTCTCCGGAACTTGGTTTTACCGTTGTCATCGGGGTGAAAGCCTAGACCGTACACTTGAAGGAAGCCCTCCAGGTCACGGAACCTGCCTCTAGTATCTTCAAACGATTCCATAATAACTCAGCACCTTTCGTAAGTTAACCCGATCACCAGGCATGCGCTGCATCTTAGCACAGTCTACATACATCTGCCAGATGTCTATGAAGTCTTTTGTGTGTTCTACACCATTCCATGCCTTATAGGTGACAGGCTCAGGATACCAGTCTTTGTACTGATTGTAGATGGCTTGGAGCATCTCTTGCTCATTCTTACACCCCTTGAAAGTGTTGTAGCAAGTAACGTCCAAACTTCACAGAAGGGTTCAAGTCAGCACCACGGTAGCCGTCAGCATCATCCTTGAACACACTTTGACACATCCACCAAGCGTGCCCACGTCCTTTTACCTTCCGTTCTTCAGTGAGCCACAACTCCCCGTATCCTTCAATCAGCTCCACCACACCCTTATCCATGTGCATGATGTAGCCTTGGCACCCCCAAGCGTCTTTGTCATTCGTCACTTGGATGACTTTCTGGCCGTTGTTCAGGCCAGCGTAAGCCTTCATGGACAACACATCATCCGCCTCACAATCCTCACTGACAGAGGCATCCATGTTGTCAATGAGCCACTGCTTCATGGTGGAGAGTTGCAATGGGCGCAGGGAACCATCTCGGTTGCTTTTGTAGCGAGTAGGCAAGGGGAGATCTAGACGGAAGTTTGTTTTCCCTGATAGAACCACCTCATAAGAGCTGGCCCCACTTGCAGACATCCATTTGTCAATCATCTCCTTTGCAGTTTTTACTGAGAAAGGGAGAGGGTTAGGCTCTTGCACATCAACAATGTCCCAGAGGTGATAATCCTTCACGCAAGCCTTCAGCTCCGTCCGTGTACGTGCTTCACGAACTTCCCCTGTTTCTTTGTGTGTCGCTACGATGTGGCGTTTCTCATTCACTGACACAGCCTTGAAGGCTAGAACATCCCCGTCAATTACTAGGTGGGTCATTCAATTTCCCCACGATTCCAAGATGGGTAGTCCCATCCCGCAGCTTCCCAGCAGCTCTTACTCACTGCCGCATATTTCGCGGCAGCAAGGGATGTGGCCACATTAAGCTGGACTTCTTCCTCAGAGAAGTCCTCCCAGTTATAGCGACGGTAGAACTCATCTTGATCGTAGATGGCTTGATCCCACTCAGCCAGAGCCGTCACTTCTTCCGGCGTGGCGACACGCCGAATACTGACGTATGGGCGGGAAAATTCCCCAAACTCATCGTAGCCCAATACAAACTTGACGTTACGATCCCCCCACTTACTACTCAAGTGGGAGAGCAGAGTCATTGCATCCGCAACATACGTGTCCCCCAAGGGGAAAAACATCGCACGGAAAGTGTATGGAACTTCTGCTGTGGTGTCTTTTTCAATCATTGCTGTTTCCTTAAATGAAGCTGCCGGTAACATCTTCAAGCTTGATTTCAGTCGGGACATATTCGATTTTGATACTCTCGAAGGCACGGGTGAAGAAGTCATCACCCTGTAAGCACAGCTTAAATGCTAGCTCATTAAAATCACCATACCCTTTAGGTACAGGGTAGTTGTCATCCAACCCGTTTAGCACCTCTCCGTACTTCTCAATTTCATCAAAAGACGGGTCATAGATATTACCCCACCCCTTGCGTCGGTGGTCGTTTCGACTGTAGTGGAGTTTGCACAAAGTAACAACACCGCGCACCTCTGCGTCACTCAACCCCTCAAGGACAACCGTTTTGTAGTTGTCAGCATCACCCTCATACGACACAACAGTGACTCGGAAACCTTCAGGGATAGTCGTTACACTCATTTGTTTCTCCTTCAACATGACAAAAAGCCCGTCAACCCGGAGGTTGACGGGCGACATTAATTCATCTCTTCACAAGAGCTTAGAATGGAATATCATCATCCAAGTCGTCAGCAAAAGCCTTCGCCGTTACAGGGGCTTTCTGCTGAACAGCAGGGGCGGGAGCAGCAGGCTTTTGAGCTTCAGAGGAAGGTGCCTTAGCCACTTTACTCTCACCAAAGATTTTCTCCATCTCAGAGCCGGGATACTTGGACGAACGCATCATGGTGTTGATGACATGTTGTGGCAGAGCCTTAGTCAAATCCACAGTCGGCTTCTCGTACATTTGAACGAGGATAGGCTTCACAATTTGCTGAGGCTCAGGCATACCCTTCATCAGAGCCGTGGCAAAACTGATGTTCTCCGTATAGAAGCTGCCACCAGTTTTACCTGGCTTGAAGTACACCTGAACATTGAACAAGAAACTCTTGCCCAAAAGCTCATCAACACGGTTTGGTGGGAATGCCTCACCGTTTTTCACCAGCTTTGCAGCTACAGCCAAGCTATAGAGGTTGCTACGGATGCCTAGGGTCGGTGAGCCTAAGTCCTTGGTGTTCGGGCGCAGACTGAAAGGATTCTGCACAATCATCAGGCCAGAATCTTTGTCCTTGTTCTTTCGTCCAAACCACAGGCGCAAAGGTAGCGGCTTACTCTCACCCATGAATTGGCCCTTATCCACAATGATGGATGGGAAGTCCACAGCCACTGCAATGCAGTGCTCATCTTTCACAGGCCAGCGTTTGTGTCGGCAAGGGTTGCCCTTGTGGTCAACACCATCTTCAAAGTAGGTACTGGGGTACTTGGCGATGGCCTCAGCCTCTTCCTGCGGAGTACCCTTCCACACCATCTTGGCATCCTCTTGCGGCTGAGGGCCAAGGTCACAAATCATGCTGATATAGCCAGCGATGGGCGTCGGCTCTTGCATATCAGCAGTTTCAACAACGTGTTGATTCAGCTTGTCCCAGTCAGTGTTGCTCTTCGGGGTTTCGTAAGTAGCAAATGCCATAAATCAATGTTCCTTTGTTTTGTGCTCTTCCGAGCGAGAGTGTAGGTTAGGAGCCTTATCGGCTCTGTGCTGGCAAGAGAGGAAACAGCACACTTCACCCTTCCACTCTTTCACCACACAAGCGAGGTGTGACATTGCTTTGCACACCATCATTGAGATAGAAAACCATTCCATGCGCTGTAGCCTCTTTGTCAATTATAGAGAAAACAGGCTAGCTTGTCAAGCTTTACCCTTCAATTTATCAATGGCTGTGGAGAGCTTCTCTCGGGCTTTTTCCAAGTCAGTGATGAGGGTGCCCTTGAAAGGGGCACGGAAAGTGTATTCAAGCGCGTCAACCAAGGAAGCTACTGCTGAGGATGGCAGGGGAGCTTCAGCATCAATCTTGTCGCACCAAACCTCAGTGATGTGCTTCACTTGAATTGCCCCTTCGGGGATAGCGTCCTTGTTGAAGATGACGTAGTAGGGTTGGTTGGCGATGGCTGTGCTCGGTTGTTCATTGTTCGCTTGAGTTGGTGCTTGTTGGGGTGCTGCCTGAGACAGCTGAGATGCCTTAGCGATGAGCTTCTGCCGTTCACGGCCACAAAACCATTTACCTTCGCCGTAGACGTGTGCATTTCCTTGTCCGGTGAAATCCACCCAAGTAGAGTTAATCACAATCCCACGATCTCCCTCGGAGTAGTATTTGAGGCACCCACAACCAGGGAGGATTTCGATCAAGTCCCCAGGCTCGATGTCATCTTCATAGGACTCTTCCTCGTCGCTTTCAATGGGCACTTGAGAAGAATGTGCAGCTGCCTTAGCCACAAGCTTCACATCACGCTTACCACAAAGCCACTGACCGTCGTCAAAAACAAAGCTATTTCCCTGGTTATTGAAGTCGATCTTGAAATCAGATGAATCTACCTTGATGACAACACCACGATCACCGACTGAGTAGAATTCTTCATCTCCCTCATTGTCCACCACTTCAACCAAGTCACCAACTTGAAGAGCTTCGCATTCATTGGTGGGGGCATTGTCACTGGCAGTAGAAGCGGCTTGCCCCTCTGCTACCGCTCCCCAACCAATAGCTTCGTTTACCAGGGAGGTGATGTCGGTCATGTGCTGGGGGACAGGAGACCAAGCTTCAACCCATTCACCAAAACTTCCGTCCGCAGTTTCCCGTGTAGCAAGTACTTTCGCATTCAGGAGAATAGGTGTTCTGTCACCAGTGTGCCAGAAAATCCCCTTCTCAAACAACCACCCCTGCACTCGTTCCGAGTGCGCAGGATTCTCCACTCGGACAAACCAGGCCTTAGTCTTCAACCAGTCAAGGGTAATGTCAGTGAGAGTTAGCTGACGGGGTGCTGGTTGCTGTTGTGTTTGTGGCTCTTCCTTCTTGTATAAGCTCACTTCCCGCTTGAGCATGATCTTGGTGTGATTGTTCCGCAGTCGGACAAAATAGTCA
>JACCDS010574683.1_pt1 | contig 12991 bp, 9 predicted proteins | sample 7446441 | NCBI WGS metagenome assembly JACCDS01 (sample SAMN15323445, study PRJNA562643) | freshwater metagenome | isolation source: river surface water | place: USA:Blue River Watershed | collected 2017-08-17
GAAGTTTGAAGTAGCAACCAATCGTGGGATTAATAGTTTAGTCTTTCAAGAGGGTGACACCATGCGTTTAGCAGTAAAGGCAAATAAGCCTTGTATGGTCAGACTTATTTATCGTCAAGTAGATAACAAACTGATATTGTTAAGAAATAATGATTTTAAGATTAACGAATACGCACTTAACCAATGGGTAGAAATTCCAGAAGATTTTGTATGTACTCCTCCATTTGGAGCAGAGTTTTTGGTAGCTTACGCATCCACAGAATCATTTGAAAACCTTAAAACACATATCGAAGGCGAAAATGTAATCATCGATAATTCCCTTGCCGAATCCAAGAAAATATCGGTCTCCAGAGGAATAGCCAATAAAGGTGTACCTGTTATTGAAAGAGTTTTACAGATTACTACTAAGGCGGGGAGTAAAATAAACAATAAAACAAAATGAGAATTATATTCATTCATTTTCTTATATTCCTTGCCTTTATGGCGAAGGCTCAACCACGAAGTTTCACTCCTAAAAATTCAAAAGGAGAAACAGAAAAACGCCTAGCTTTGGTAATTGGGAATGCTAATTATCAAGGAAATATTTTAACAAACCCATTGAACGATGCCAAAGCTATGCGTACCGCTTTGCAAGAATTGGGCTTTACGGTGCAATATTACGAAAACCTTAGTAAATCTGCCATGGAAGCCGTTTTGATACGTTTTTCGAGCGACTTACACAAACATAATGTAGGATTTTTTTACTTTGCAGGACACGGTTTTGAGAGTAAAGACAAAGTAAATTACTTGATGAGTACGGACATGAACAGCTCCGTAAACGAAGCTCTCGCCAAAGATAAAAGCCTAAATTTGGACGTGGTGATGCAGAGTATGCAAGATGCAAACGTTAATAGTAATCTTTTAATAATTGATGCTTGCCGAAACAATCCTTTCCGTTCATGGTCTCGTGATGGGGCAAAGGGTTTGGGAAGCATAACCCCAACATTAGGAACAGTGGTATTTTTTGCTGCCTCAGCAGGACAAACAGCTGATGATAATCGTGAAGGTAAGAACGGTTTATTTACCGAAGAATTCCTCACTCAAATACGCAAGCCTAATCTTGAATTAAGTGATATTCTTAAAAATACCAGTCGTGCCGTTTACAAACGCAGTGGTGGCCAAATGCCTTCCATTTCGGGGAATTTGTTAGAAGATTTTTATTTTTCTAAAACTGAATATTTATCAGAATTAGAAGCTTTAAATATGGGCTATTATTACTTTAACAAAGAAGAGTATGTTGAAGCTAAAAAAATGTTTGAAATAGCGATAGAGATGAATAATACCGATGCTATGTGTTTTCTCGCAAATATGCTTAAAGGGGGTTATAAAGGAATAACTATTGATAAAGGTTTAGCTAAAATGATGATAGAAAAGGCAGCAATACAAAACAATGGATTCGCTATGTATCAACTTGGAATGATGTATTATGATGGGGATATTGTTGAAAAAGATGAGGTAAAAGCAATTAAATACTTTAAACAATCAATTAACATTCTTGAAGTATCAACTCAAAACAATAATCCTCTTGCTTTAACAGTACTTGGTGCTATGTATTGTGAACAAGCTGAGATAGAAGATTTAATTAACGTCAAAGATATTGAGAAAGGCATAAAGCTTCTTGAAAAAGCTGCAAATCAAAACTTTGTACTTGCAATGAATTTCTTAGGAGAAATTTACTCCGAAGAAGGTGAATCCTATAATATTGTTAAAAGTAAATATTGGTTTGAAAAAGCATGTTCATTAGGGAGTAAAGAAGCTTGTAAATCATCTAAGGGAAGAGAATGAGAAATCAACTATTCATATTACTGTTGTTTTGTAGCAGCATACTATTTGCCCAAGAAAAAAATAAAGGCTTTATCCCCACTAACGCCAACAGCTCAGAACGACGTTTGGCTTTGGTGATAGGGAATAAGGATTACGCAGCTATTGGAGCTTTGAAAAACCCCATCAACGATGCTAATGATGTTTCAAAGGCATTTAAAGAGATTGGTTTTGAAGTAACTACCATCACCAATACTGATTATAAACGTATGATTGGGGCATTTAATCAGTTTACTAAAAATCTATTGCCGACAGATGTGGTCGTTTTTTACTATTCTGGGCATGGCATCAGCTATGATGGCAAAAACTATTTAATTCCAACCGATGCCTCGATTATGTGTTTGGAAGAAATAGAAGAAAATGCGCATTCACTTGGCAGATTATTGATTGCTGTTGAAGCCAAAAATGTAAAAAACACTTTTGTTTTTTTGGATGCTTGTAGAAATCTGCCTAACATCAAAAAATGTGATGTTAGCACCAAAGATGTAAGTCTTTCAAAAGGTTTGGTACGTCCTGCTAATAATCCTTCTGGAAGCATGATTATTTATGCTACCCGAGAAGGAGATACCGCCGATGATAATGCCAGCGACCGTAATGGGCTTTTTACAAGTGAATTTTTAAAGTATATCACCCTTCCTAATCTTGGTTTACGCCAAATTTTAGATAGAACCAAAAGAGGGGTTGAAACTCGTTCCAACAAACGCCAAAGCCCTGCAAGGTATGATGAACTTTCAGATGATTTTGTATTTATCCAAAGCGTAACGCCGACTATCACTCAGCCAACGGAAATTACACTACCGGTGGTTATCCCCAGTAATGTTAGTCCTGTACCTACACCAAGTATTGTTAAGAAAGCTGATTTATTACCTTACGAACCAGCGATGGTATTTGTAAAGGGTGGTACATTTCAGATGGGTAGTAATGATGGTGAAAGTGATCAAAAGCCAGTTCATGAGGTAACCTTATCTGATTTTTCCATTGGGAAGTATGAGGTTACACAGGCAGAATGGGTAGCAGTAATGGGCGATAATCCAAGTTATTTTAAAGGCTGTGATAGATGTCCAGTTGAGCAAGTAAGTTGGGAAGATGTACAGCTTTATTTAGCTAGATTAAATAAAAAGACTGGGAAGTCCTATCGTTTGCCAACAGAGGCTGAATGGGAGTATTCTGCTCGCGGGGGACATGAGAGTTTGGGTTATATTTATTCTGGGAGTAGTAAAGCGAAGAATGTGGGTTGGATTAAGGGTTATTCTGATTCTAAGACCTATGAAGTAGGGTTAAAGGATTCTAATGAACTGGGTTTGTACGATATGAGCGGTAATGTATGGGAATGGTGTAGTGATTGGTATGGGTATTATTCATCTTACAATCAAGCTAATCCTAAAGGTCCAGATAGAGGCACTGATCGTGTTATGCGGGGCGGTAGTTGGTTTGGCATTCCCCAGTTTAGCCGAGTAGCTTATCGTAGCAGCCGCACTCCTGGCATTCGTGGCCGCAGCTTCGGATTTCGGGTTTGTCTCCCTTAGAATCAGTAAAAGACATTTATTCTATGATTATTGAGCTATACGAATGGAGCTAATGAACGGAATGCGAAATGAGTTTATAAATTTCGGCGAACCCGAATAATTTTAAAAAACATGAAAAAAGCGATTTTTCTATTTCTTTTCTGCCCATTGGTTTTATTTGGGCAAAAAAAGGTCTCTCAAGGTTCCAAAAATCTCCCACCCGAGCCGTGGATGATTGGGCAAGTAAAACACGTCAGTCAATTCATCGACCGTTTTGATTATCAAAAGCTGCCCGATGGTAAGGCTTTCACAGACTCCACACGCCAACTTTATCCTCGTGAGCAGTACATCAGAGCTTTATTCAACCAAGAAGACCCAAGGCTTACAAAACGTAAAATAAATAAATATAGCCTTTTGGTAGAGGAGTTTTTAGGGTCTATTTGCCAGAATGATTCTATTTATATCGGACAGCAACCAGCAATCTCAGCCATTGCTCCTTGTTTAGTCCAAATGCTTGGCAAAACAGATACCCTCTTCTTTTCACTCAGAAAATATTATCATCCAGATTCTGCCAGTTATTGGCAAGTAGAAGGCGTAAAATTACCTTCAGTACTCAAAAAAGTAAAAGTAGTAGCTTCAAAAGACACCATTGTTCGTCATTATATCGAACCCAACGCTCAGGAAGTTGCCTTTTTACCCCTTTTGCGCACAATGGTGGATAATAACACTATCCTACCGATGGTATCAGATAGCCTTCAGTCGCTAAAAGAGTTTCAAGCGTTAGAATCTCTTTTAAAAGAAAAAAAGATAGTTCTCACCGTGATGCTCCCACCTACGCTGTTGATAGAAACTCCCTTTGGATGGGAAATACAACTCAATGATTTTATTAGAGAATCTGAAAATTCGGGGTGGTTAATTACTAATCTTCGGAAAAAGAGAAAGTAGATTAGCGTTCAACAAGTAACTTAACTACCGTATAATAAGATTTTTGGTAGAGTTAATACCGCCAAAGTAAGAATTATCTATAAGGGTTTTAATTTAGCTTTAAAAAATGTTTTAAAAAATAACATCTACTGATAAGGTTTTGATAGGTGACTGTATTAAGAGATATAAAGAAAACAAAATAGCAAATCATGTTTAACACTAAAAACACAATGGAAATGAAAATCAATAGAAAAACAGGCATAAAATTCTTGTTTATGCTACTTGCATTGCCAGCACTTTGGGGGTTTTCGAACGACATCCCCAATGCTCATGAGAAAACAATCCATAAACTTCTGAAAAGTTATGAGCGAGAATTAAATATTCTTGTTCCAGAACTAGCAAAAGCTCCTAAATCTGCTAATCCCAAAGAGTTTTCACAAGTTTATTTTATATCGGACTCTACCATGGTTGTTAATCACATAACTCCCGATAATATCAATGCTCCGAAAGATGTCGCTGGTCTTGCAGGGAAAGGAAGTTTGAAAATAAGTGATTTTGTAAAGTTAGCAGCGGGTTTGTACAAAAACGATTTTGAATATAAAATAGATCGTGAAGAACTCGTGATTCAAGCACTTACAGACACGGATGATGAAAAAAGATATATATATCAATATCGTTTGAGTATGCCTATAAAATTAAAAGGCAAAATCAATGGTCAAATCAATGTGGAATTCAAAAAAGACATAGATATGTTTGTATTGGTGTATGTTGACTCTAAACGTACAGTAAAATATGCAAAAATTCAAGCAATGCAATACCAAGATAACAAAAATGTACCTCCCTTACCAGGAGATGAAAAAGTTATTCCAGTACCAACGCCCGACCCAGTACCAACACCAGTTGACCCACGTAAAGCCCCAACCGTAATAGAAATGACCAATTGGCTACCTGCACAAAAACAAGCAGCTGTTCTAGAGTTTGTAGCCAAAGCAGCCCAAGGAGCTAGTAGCGACGAAATAGAAAAAATGAAAAAAGACTTTGAAGTACTTTTTGATGAAAGTGGATTTGTGACGGTAAAAACAAAAGATGGTCAGTTGTTGAGATTAGCACGTAAGGCTCTGCTGAGTAGAGCTGCTAAAAATAAAGCCCAATACGAGGTAGTAGAAGGAAAGTTTGGCAAGTTCGACCAATTCAGACAAAATTCAAGAGACGAATATTTTTGTCAATTAACAACAGTAAGCAACGTTACCAAATTTGAAAATAATTTACCTATTGGTAATACAACAGTTGCTTCACGTATGCCCGTAAAAGGAGAAGCTCCTGCCAAAGAATACTGGAAGATTATAGAATTGGTATTAAATGAAAAATAAGTAAATCAAAACATTAATTTTAAATCCATTAAAACATGAAAAGTCACGCCACTTTTATTCGCTTAGTAGCAATCATTATTGCATTTTTTAGCAGTCATTTGATATTCGCCCAAACAAATTATACAAAAAAAATGGGTATGAAAGTTGATGATAAGGCTTACAGAGCTATGACCAAAAAACCTGGAAATATAGTTTTTAGAGGCGTTTTACCATCATCAATAAATCTTCAACAATACTGCCCAGAAGTAGGAGATCAAGGAGAAACAGGTACTTGCGTTGGTTGGTCGTCAACATACTATCTACGCACTATCTTAGAAGCTAAAATGCGTAAATTCACAAGTACGTCCAGCATTGCACCATACCGCTATTCTCCTACTTATACATACGAACAGATTAAAGATAAAAGTGATACAGATTGTTCACGTGGAGCATTTATTTCTGATGCTCTTTTTATTCTAAAAAATAAAGGAGCAGTGTTATTGAGCAGTCTTCCGTTTCAATGTGATGTGAACGTATCAAAATATGATATGGAAGCAGCGCAAAATAAAATTGAAAACTATGCTACACTATTTGATCCATCAGAAACATCAACGACTCTAAAAGTCTTAAAAATTAAAGAAGCCTTAGCAGAAACTGAAAATCCAGTTTTGATAGGTTTGATGGTACCTCGTTCTTTTTTCTCAGCCACCGACGTTTGGCAGTCAGCACCAAATGAATCACCAGAAGAAACCCTAGGAGGGCATGCCTTGGCAATTGTAGGATATGACGATAATAAATACGGGGGGGCATTCTTAATTATCAATTCATGGGGTTCCAAATGGGGTAATAGTGGTTATACATGGGCAAAATATGATGATGTAGCACGTTTTACAAGATATGCGGCACAAGTTTATACAACTGTGAATCCGACACCGCCGCCAACAGTTGTTGCGTTGAAATCTGAGATGAATTTTAAATTAACTGATGGGAATGCTGAAATGCCTGTAACTACTATTCAAGAAAGAGGATTAGATGTAACTAATGACAACTCAACTATTGATATGATTACTTATAGAATGACTACCCCTTATTATTCAGGAACTCGTTTTAAAATGAGCATTAATAATAGCAAACAATCGTATGTATATATTATAGCGTCTGATGATGTAAATCGTGTTACAAAACTATTCCCTTATGAAAGTGGAACAGCACAAAATGTAAGCGCTATTGTAATGCCCAATACAAACGTATTATTACCTGCAAACGACCGTTCTTTTACAATGGATACCGTTGTTGGAAATGACTATTTCTTAGTGTTAGTATCGGAAAAAGAATTGAATTTAGATGATGTAGCTACGAAAATAAAATCAGCAACAGGTAGTTTCAAACAAAGAGTATTCTCTGCATTAGGAAGTGAATTTATTGCACCAGCCAATATAGCTTACCAGCCATCAAAGGTATCATTTGAAGTAAAAGGTAATCCCAAAGGTACAATTGTACCTATGTTAGTACAAATTAGCCATAAGTAAATTGAATAATGCTGGGAATTGAAAATTAAAATAGACAAGTAATAATAACATCGTTTAATCCCTGTTCATTATTTGCCTATTGTCAAATTCTTTCTTATTTAGCCGTACTATATTAAAAAATGTAGTACGGCTTTCTAAGGTAAATTAGTATTTAATTTCTGACTATAAATTAAATGAAAACTACATTCCTTGCTATTCTATTGTTTTTCTGCTGTATATGTGCAATAGCACAAGAGCGATCTTTTTCAACAATCAATAATACTTCCGATGGTAATGGCAGACGTTTGGCGTTGATAATTGGTAATGCAAATTATAGTTATGCTTCCAAACTTAGCAACCCTATTAATGATGCCGAAGGAATGACAAAAGCCTTGAAAGCCTTGGGTTATGAAGTTACTACATCCACGAATACCATCCGTCAAAACTTAAAAAATACTATCAATAATTGGGGTAAAAGCCTTAACAACAACGATATCGCTCTGTTTTATTATGCTGGACACGCCATTGAAGTAGAAGGAGTTAATTATCTATGCCCAATAGATGCCAATCCCCTCAATGTTAAGCAAGTTGAAGATGAAACCATCTCTATTAACCTAGTAATGGGATGGATGGAAAACCAAAAAACACAAACCAATATAATTTTATTAGACGCTTGTCGTGATAATCCATTTCGGTCATTATTCAGAACTACGGGTGAAGAAGGCGGGTTAAGTTCAATGAAAGCACCCAGCGGAACCTTCATTGGTTTTGCCGCAAGCCCAGGCAGAAAATCATCTGATGGAGATGGTAAAAACGGACTCTACACCGAAGCCATTTTAGCGTCTATCGGTATTCCCAACAAGACGATTGACCAAGTTTTTAATGCCGTGAATGCCCAAGTACGCAAACGGAGCAATGGCTCGCAAGTACCTTTTAAAAGTAGTTCTTTGGAAGCTGATTTTTATTTTTTAAGAAAAAATATAGAAGTTATCCCCAAAATCACTGGCAAAGATTTATCGGCTGATGAAATGATAAAAAATGCAAAAGACTTTTTAAGAAAGAAAGATTATGTTCACGCAATTGTATGGTTTGAAATGGCTGTTAATTTAAATGACACCTATTCCACTTATGCAATGACTCAATTAGGTAGTTTGTACGAGACTAGTGAAGGTAGTTTTCGGGATTATTCAAAAGCTAAATATTGGTATGAAAAGGCGGCAGAGTTGAATTATGACTATGGGATGACTCTGTTAGGACAATTGTATGAGAATGGGTTAGGTGTTCAACAAGATTATTTAAAAGCTAAATATTGGTATGAAAAGGCAACGAAGTTAAATTATGCTTTTGCAATGACTGATTTAGGTAGGTTGTACGAGAAAGGGTTAGGTGTTCAACAAGATTATTTAAAAGCTATCCACTGGTATGAAAAAGCTGTTGAATTAAAGAATGATTTCGGAATGTATTATTTAGGTAAATTATACGAAAATGGGGAGGGTGAAATTCAAAATTATTCAAGATCAATTTATTGGTATGAAAAAGCTATTCAGTTTAATAATACTCTCGCCATGTATAGTTTAGGCAATATGTATGAAAGAGGTTTAGGGGTTCAACAGGATTATCCAAAAGCTAAATTGCTATATGAAAAAGCCTGTAATTTAGATTATTCTATTGCTTGCGATAGCTTCAAAAGGTTAAATAAATAAAAATATGAAAAAAACAATACTATTGTCTATACTTACGCTAATCACGTACTTCTTAAATGCTCAAAAAGGTTTTAAAACAACCGTGCCAACGGGTACAGAACGGCGAATGGCTTTGGTGGTTGGCAACAAAGACTATACGGATATGAGTAAATTATTGAACCCTGTGAATGATGCGGATGATATGGAAATTGCCCTAAAAAAAATGGGTTTCGAGGTCATCAAAGCCACCAATGCCGACTACAAAACCTTTGTGGGGGCGGTTAATCGTTTCAAAGAAAAGCTTTCTAATTCAGATGTTGCGTTTGTATATTATTCTGGTCATGGAGCCAGTTATAATGGCAAGAATTATCTTCTGCCCATTGATGCCTCCGTTACATGTTTGGAACAATTAGAAGAATATGGTATTTCTCTAAATCGTATTTTGGGCGAAGTTTCTTCAAAAGCTGTCAAAAATAGCTTCATCGTACTGGATGCCTGTCGGAGTATTCCTAATTTAAAAATGTGTGATAAAAGCCAAAGAGATATTTTCGATGGTGCTGGTTTGGCTCGCCCTACCAACAACCCACACGGCAGTTATATCGTTTATGCTACCAAAGAAGGTAGTACTGCCGATGATAATCACAATGGGCGAAATGGATTATTTACAGAAGCATTACTTCGCTACTTGACTATTCCTAACGTTTCGGCAAAGGCAATAATAGACCGTACCTCCTTAGACGTTTATTCAAAAAGTAAAGGTTCGCAATCGCCTGGTAGATACGATGAAATCTATGGAGATTTTTACTTTTTGATTACTGATGAAAACGGTAAAAATACAAATCAAGTAATTCTCAATAACTATACGCCCCCTTCCAATCAAGTCAGTAAAGAAGTCCAAAAAGAATTTGATGGATATATCAACTTGGGTCAAAATTTTATCAATCAAAATTCTCGTTTACAGGCAGTTAGTTACTTTTTAAAGGCCAAGAACCTCTCAAAACAGACTGGAGTAAGTTCGCCCAAAGCCATCGAAATTTATAATTCTGTGGTTGCTAAGGGTGATAAATACTTTTTGATTGAAGAGTACGAAACAGCTCAAAGCTGGTTTTTGGTAGCTGAAGCAATCAAAGATGAAGAAAATATTAAAAAGAAAATAAATGAATGTACTTTAAAACAATGAACTAATGAGCATCAAAAATTTACTCATGGCAATGATGGTTTTTTTACTTAGCCAAACTTTTAACATACCAAATAGTTTTGGAAACGACCCAGAAAAAAGTATGCTACAACCAGTAGACGAAGAATACGATCGTTTCCGCAAACAGGGTGATGATTTATTTAAAAGAGGCGAATATGAAAAAGCCCTCAAAAAATATATTGCTTGTTTAGAGGTTCCTAATTACGCCAAAGACACCTACGCACTCAGTAAAGTAAGCCTTTGTAGAAAAGCCGTCTCCCTTCGCAATGATATTTCAAAAGATAGAAATGAAGAGAATATCATAACCAAAATGGAAGAACTACTTCAAATAAATCCCGAAGATTCTTTTATCAAAGAAACTGCCCGAGATTATTGGATTAGAAAAGGAAACGAAAAGTTTGATATTGGTGCATTAATTGATTCAAAAAATGCCTTTGAAAAAGCGGCTGGTTATCGAAACGATGAGCAGATAAAAAGTCTAATTAAAAAATGTGATGAGCAAATAAAATTGGCTGCATCTACAAAGTCAATTGGGAATAATGGTGGGATTGAGATGAAACCACATAATAAAGGTTTAGGTCTAAAAATACTAACAGGTGTAATTGGGGCTGGAGCTGGAATATTGGCAATAAAAATTAATGGAGATTGGCAAAACAAACTCTCTGCCTTGAATGCTGCAAAATTAGGCGGCGATTTTAACACCTATCAAAATGCCTATAATGATGCAAGTTCAGTAAAAAGTTCTGAGACATTGAGAAACGCTTGTGTTGGAATAGCTATTGCAGCAGTAGCAACGGAGGTATATTTATTAATTAGAAAACCCAAAGTAACTGAACCCAAAATTAGTTTTTCCCCCACTAATAATACGGTAGGCTTATCTATGAACTATAAATTTTAATCATCATGAAAGCAAAATATATACAAATACTAATCTTGTTATCTTTTTACATTTTCTCTTGTACAACGTTTGATTTACCAGAAAAATGTAATGACCCGATTCCAACAGGTTTTCTATTAAAAGGAAGTACATTTCCCACTGAAATCGTTTTAAGTAAGAACGATGTAAATCCATTAGTAGTGACCGTTGAAGGAAACTATACCGCAAACTGGACTATTACGGGTGCTGGCGCAAATATTGTTCATGCTGGTGTTGGACAAAGTGCACCACTCCTCAAAACTTTTCCTAACGGTACATACGTTGTAAAAGCCACTGGAAAAAACTCTTGTGGCTTCAATTTTACTATTGAGAAATCAATTAAATTTTGTATTGATAGCAGCCCAGCAGAAATTAAAATTGCTGTAAATGCTGATAGGACTGCGACGTGTACATTGGTCGGCGGTAGTCAGAAAGTTGATTGGACATTGGTAGATAAAGCACTTGGTAACAGCATATTGGTTGCAACAGAAACTGAGACAGCAACGATTGACCCAATTAAATACCCAAGTGGCAATTATACATTAAAAGCAACGGGTAAATCTGAATGCAATATTGATTTTACTTTGACGACGGATTACAGCAATGACTATTTTGATATTTTTGCTGTTGGTGAATCTCGTGGTGTAAAAGTAAATGATATTGAAACGGATTTAATTGGAAACATTTATGTGACTGGAAGTTTTAAAGGTGTATGGGTTACTACAAAAGGAACACTGACTACTAGAGATGCAGAGAGTGATTTTTTTGTTGCCAAATATACTAAGTTTGGAGTCTTGGAGTGGATAAGGACTGTTGAAAGTTCAGGTTCAGATGAATCAAACACCATTGCTGTTGAACCTAACGGAGATTTTTATATTTCGGGTACGATGGATTACGTAGGGATTTTTGGCGGATTCAAGAGGGTGCCTAGTGGTCTTTCATCAGGAATGTTCATGGCAAAATACAACACTAATGGTATAATTCAATGGGTGAATGAAGGATCACATGGTGCTATTCCTAAAGAGTTAGTGATAAGTAATAATGGAATTATTTATCTTTTGGGAGATCATATTGGAGATCAATCTGCTTATTTCAACAGAACTGATATTCCAAATCTTGCTGCAGAGGTTAAACCAAGCGAAAAAACTTTTGTAATTAGATATTCTTCAACAGGAAAATTGACTAACGTAATAAGACCAGAAATTTCTTATGCAGGAAGCATTACTGCAGATTTGAATGAAAATATCTATGTAGGTGGAACGATAGGGGATATATTTAAGAGTATTCGTATTTGCAAGTATAATTCAACTGGAACTTTACTTTGGACACAAGCAGACGAAAATAATAAAGCTGAAGTTTATACTGTCGCATCTATTTCCTCTGATAAAAATAATAACATTTATATTTCTGCTTACTTTACCCACTTGGTAAGTAGATCCCCTTTTGTTGTTAGGATTGGTTCTGTATCAATAACAGGACCTGCTAGCTATATTGCAAAATACAACGATGCTGGGGAGGTACAGTGGGTTCAGACTTTAGACAAAGGTCATACAAGTAGTCATAAGACTGATGCGGAAGGGAACACTTTCATTGGTGGCTATTTTCAAAATTTCTATGAATTAGGAACTTTTAAAAAACAATCAAATGGTTTAAATGATGCATTTATTGCTAAAATTTCTAATGATGGAAGTATTTTACAGTTAGAAACGCTTGGGGGATTAAATAATGATTATGCCCAATATATTACTCTTGATAAAGGTAAAAATGTTTACATATCTGGAAGCTTCTTAGGAACATTAAATTATAAAGATAAAAAACTCAACCAAATTGGTACTGACCCAGATTCTTTTATATTAAGATTAGATAAATAATTAAGTAGAACTAATTGATTACGTTTCATGCCACAAAACCGACACTGCGAAACATACCAACAATCCGAAACGCTCTTTTATAAAGACTTAAAAAAAGAGCATTCGGAAGCTTTTAAGTGCTTGTATCTACAAACCTATGAGCTTTGCCTGCCTTATGCTCTCAATAAAGGGAGTAATC
>JACCDS010053227.1_pt1 | contig 12989 bp, 10 predicted proteins | sample 7446441 | NCBI WGS metagenome assembly JACCDS01 (sample SAMN15323445, study PRJNA562643) | freshwater metagenome | isolation source: river surface water | place: USA:Blue River Watershed | collected 2017-08-17
GCACGGGCTGTCAGCCCCGCTGAACGCGCAGCTGCTGCAGGCGGTCGCGCGGCACACGGGCACCTCCTGCCGCTGAATTGCACGTCACTGGTCGATCCCTTACCATCGCCCTGCCTGCATGATGAGCAGAGCTTCCCCCTCCCATCCGCCCAAGGACAACAAGACCATGACTCGCAACTGGCGCCTCTTCGGCCTGGGCTGGGCCCTCATTCTGGCCGGCTCTCTGCTGGCTCACCTGATCCAGACCAGCGGCGACATCCGCATCCAGGACCTGCGCTTCAGCGGTGCCAACGGCCGCACCCTCAGCGCCTATCTGTACATACCGCCCAATGCCACGGCCGCCACGCCGGCTCCGGGCATTCTGGCGGTGCACGGCTACATCAATTCGCGCGAAGTGCAGTCCGGCTTCGCCATCGAGTTTGCGCGCCGTGGCTATGTCGTGCTGGCGCTGGACCAGGCCGGTCACGGCTACTCCGACGCGCCGGCCTTCGCCGCCGGTTACGGCGGCCCTGCAGCCCTGCAATATCTGCGCAGCCTCGACATCGTCGACAAGGACAACATCGGACTGGAAGGGCACTCCATGGGTGGATGGACGATTCTCGCCGCGGCAGCGGCGCACCCGGACGACTACCGCGCCATGGTGCTGGAGGGCTCCAGTGTTGGAGGGGGCCGTTCGGCGCCTGGCACGCCGCAGTGGCCGCGCAATGTCGCCGTGGTGTTCTCGCAGTTCGACGAATTCGCCGCCTCCATGTGGCAGGTGCCACGCGGCAGCGAGGTCGGCAACAGCGCAAATCTGCAGGCCCTGTTCGGCACCAGCACTGCCGTCGACACGGGCCGTCTCTACGGTGATATCGGGGCGGGCACCGCGCGTGTGCTGCACTCGCCGCCCGTCACCCACCCCGGGGACCATATTTCCCACGCGGCCATCGGCCATGCGCTGGACTGGTTCGGCCAGACGCTGGAAGGCGGCACGCCGCGCCCGGCCACGGACCAGATCTGGTTCTGGAAGGAACTCGGCACCCTCACGGCCTTGATCGGCTTTGTGGTGCTGCTGTGCGGGAGTTTCGCCGTGCTGCTGGATTGTGCACCCTTCGCCGCGCTGCGTGCGATGCCAGCGCAGTTCGCCCAGAGTGCGCGCGACAGGCGCTGGTGGCTGCAGGCCACACTGAGCGCCGCGATTCCGGTGCTGAGCTACTACCCCTTCATGCGCTGGGGCGCTCAATTGCTGGGCACCTCGGCTCTGCTGCCGCAGAGCATCAGCAATCAGGTGGCATTCTGGGGCGTGATGAACGGGCTGATCGTCACGGCGCTGGGGCGGGTGTTCAGGGCCGCTCCCGGGGGTTCGCCGGCAAGCCGGCTCCCACAAGAGCACGTGACACAGGCAAGTCAGAGCACACCGACGGCCTTACCCCCGCTCGTGTCCATCGCCCTGCTGGTGCTCGCCACCACAGGCATCGGCTATGCCTCACTGCTGCTGGCCGACTTCCTGTTCCAGGTGGATTTCCGCTTCTGGTTCGTCGGCTTCAAATTGCTGAGCCTCACGCAGTTCCAGATCATGCTCGCCTACCTGCTGCCCTTCACGCTGTTCTTCGTTCTGGCGTTGCGGGCACTTCACACCGGCTTGAGCGTGGCCGCTGACAGCGCCGCCCGACAGTACGCCGGCAACCTGTTCGCCCTGATGGGTGGCTTTCTGGTGTTCCTGTTGCTGCAGTACGGCAGTCTGTTCCTCACCGGCTTCCTGCTCACCCCGGCAGAAGCGCTGAACACCATCGTGATGATGCAGTTCGTGCCCCTGCTCACCATGGTGGCTGTGCTCAGCACCTTCACCTGGCGTCGTACCGGTTCCTGGCTTCACGGCGCCCTGCTCAACGGCCTGGTGGTCAGCTGGTATGTGGTGGCCGGCCAGGCCACTCAGTTTGCCGTGAACTAGAAGGGACTCCCGTGCGCCAGCGTCACCCGCTCGTCCTCCTGGCTGCCCTGCTGCTTCTGACCATGTTCAGCTTCCTGGTCTCGTTCAGCAGTGGCAGCGCCGACTTCGGCCTGGGCGCAGTGCTTTCACAACTGGTCGGTCAGGAACCGGGGCTGCAGCAGCAGATCCTGTTCGAGCTGCGCATTCCGCGCAGCCTCGCGGCCTTCGTCACGGGCGCCCTGCTGGCCCTCTCGGGCGTGCTGATGCAGGTGCTGCTGCGCAATCCACTGGCCGACCCCTACATCCTGGGCATCTCCGGCGGCGCGGCCGTGGCGGCACTGGCGGCCATCCTGCTCGGGGCAAGCGCCATGTGGATTTCCAATGCCGCCTTTGCCGGCGCTCTGCTCTCGATCCTGATCGTCTTCGGCCTGGCGCGCGGCGATTCCGCCTGGTCTTCCACGCGTCTGCTGCTCACCGGAGTGGTGGTGTCGGCCGGCTGGGGCGCGCTCATCAACATCCTGCTCACCACCAGTGCCAACAACAGTGTGTACAGCATGCTGTTCTGGCTGATGGGCGATCTGAGTCAGAGTCGGGTGGGCTGGATCAGTGCGGGCATCCTGCTGGGCGGACTGTGTCTGATGCTGTGGCAGGCGCGCGCCCTGAACGTGCTGGCGCGCGGCGATCAGCAGGCGGAGGCCCTGGGGGTGGAAGTGCAGCGCCTGAAGCTGCAGCTGTATCTATGCACTTCGGTGCTGACCGCCTGCGCCGTCACCATCGCCGGCTCCATCGGCTTCGTCGGCCTGGTGATTCCACACATGTTGCGCCTGCTGGGGGCACGCGATCATCGCCTGTTGATTCCGGCTGCCGTGCTGCTGGGTGGCAGTTTCCTGATGCTGGCCGACAGTCTGGCGCGCAGCATCGTGGCCCCGCTGCAACTGCCGGTGGGCGTGGTCACGGCCATCATCGGCGTGCCGGTGTTCCTGTTGATCCTGCGGCATACCCGCAGTGTCAGGGAGTGAGGCGATGAGCGCTTCCCCACTGCTGCTGGAAACACGCGGGTTGCGTCTCGAGGTCGCGGACCGCGTGCTGTGCGATGCGCTGAGTCTGCAACTGCACGCAGGCGAATGCCTGGGCGTGCTCGGTCAGAACGGCACCGGCAAGACGACCCTGCTGCACACGCTCGCACGTCTGCGTCCCGTCAGTGGCGGCGAGATCCTGCTGCAGGGCCGTGCGCTGAATGCCTGGTCAAGAAAGGCGCTCGCCACCCAGCTGGGCATGCTGTTCCAGAGCAGCAGCGACGAGATGCCTGCGAGCGTGGAGGAAACCGTATTGCTGGGCCGTCACCCGCATCTGCCTGACTGGCAGTGGGAAGGGCCGCAGGACCTCGAGCTGGCGCGCAAGGCGCTGCAGGATGTGGGCCTGCTGGCCATGGCGCAGCGCGAAGTCGCCAGCCTCTCAGGTGGGGAGCGCCAGCGCCTTGCCCTGGCGATGCTGCTGGCCCAGCAACCGCAGCTGTATCTGCTCGATGAGCCGGGCAATCATCTGGACATCGCCTATCAAGTCAGCGCGCTGCAGCTATTGTGCGCACGTCTGCAGACGCAGGGCGCTGCCGTGTGCATGGCCACCCATGACATCAATCTGGCGGCTCGCTTCTGCTCTCGCATCCTGCTGCTGCGCCCGGACGGCCAGCCGCTGCTGGGAAGCGCGCAGGAAATCCTCACGCCAGCCATCCTGAGCGAGGCTTACGGGTGTCAGATCGCCGTGGCCAGCACGGGCACGCGCCAGGTGTTCTTCGCGGAGTGAGCGTCAACGACGCGGAGTGAAATGCCTTGCAGACACGCTGCCCAACTCCCCCGACGCACTGGGGCGCCGAGGCAGTCGAGAGCGCATGGGGCTTACAGCGCCAGCAGGCGGATGTCGCCGAGCAGACGCGCCAGCGTGGTGACGAACATGCCGCCATCCACGCCATTCACGGCGCGATGGTCATAGGACAGCGCGATGGGCAGCATCTGCCGCGGCACGAACTGACCGTTGATGTAGACCGGCTTGGTCTGGGTCTTCGACACGCCGAGGATCGCCACTTCCGGCGCATTGACGATGGGAGTGAAGCCCGTGCCGCCCAGCGCTCCGAGGCTGGAGATGGTGAAGCAGGCGCCCTGCATCTCTTCCTTGCTCAGACGACGATTCTTGGCCTTGTCGCTCAGGGCGACCACTTCGCGCGCCAGATCCCACACTGACTTCTTGTCGACGTCACGGATCACCGGCACCATCAACCCGGCATCGGTGGCCACGGCCACGCCGATATGGATGTAGTGTTTCTGGATCAGGTATTCCCCGGACGAGTGCAGCGACACGTTGAACTGCTTGTGCTCCTGCAGTGCGCGCGCACAGGCCTTCAGCAGGAACGGCAGGAAGGTGAGCTTGACACCCTTCTTGTCGGCCTCGCCCTTGAGCTCGGTGCGGAAAGCTTCCAGATCGGTGATGTCGGCCTCGTTGAACTGGGTGACGTGGGGCACGTTGAGCCAGTTGCGCTGCATGTTGGCAGCCGTGACCTTGTGCAGCTTGCTCAGCGGCACCTGTTCCACACTGCCGAACTGACTGAAGTCGATGTCCGGGATGGCCGGGATGCCGGCGCCCCCTGCACTGCTCGCCACTGGCGCGGGAGCCTGCAGTCGCGCCTTGACGAAGGCGTGCAGATCTTCCTTCTGGATGCGACCGCGTGCACCCGTGCCAGCCACTTGAGTCAAATCCACACCCAGCTCACGGGCCAGCTTGCGCACGGCCGGGCCGGCGTAGACATCGGACCCGCTGGCTGCCGCAGGAGCCGCTGCGGCAGGCGCAGGGGCACTGAGCGTCGCGGGCGCGGGAGCACTGACCGAGGCAGCGGCAGGCTGCGCGGCCGCTGGCGCAGGAGCGCTGGGCGCAGCCGGTGCGGGAGCAGGCGCTGCAGCAGCGCCGGCAACTGCCAGTTCCAGAATCAGTGAGCCCTTGGACACCTTGTCGCCCACCTTGAGCTTCACGGCCTTGACCTCACCACCCTTGGGTGAAGGCACTTCCATCGCGGCCTTGTCCGATTCCAGCGTGATCAGGGACTGCTCCGCCTTGATGATGTCGCCCACCTTGACGTGGACTTCGATCACTTCCACATCGCTGTCGCCGCCGATATCCGGCACGACGATGGGCTCCACGCTGCTGGCGGCCGCCGGCGCAGGCGCGGCGGCAGGGGCCGCAGCCGCAGTCGCTGCCGGGGCTGCCACCGGTGCGGGCGCAGGGGCTGGTTCAGCCTTCGCGGGGGCTGGTGCCGCGGCGGCGCCTTCCACTTCCAGCAACAGGATCTCGTCACCCTCGGACACCTGGTCGCCCAGCTTGATCGACAGGCTCTTCACCACGCCGGACTTGGGCGAGGGAATCTCCATGGCGGCCTTGTCGCTTTCCAGAACCATGAGGGAGTCGTTCTCCTTCACGCTCTGGCCAGGCTTGACCAGGAGTTCTATAACCTCGACGTCCTTGGAATCGCCCAGATTCGGTACTTTTATGCTTTCAACTGGCACGGAATGATGCTCCTGAATGTTCTTGTCGGTTGTGTGTTGACTACATGGTCAACGGATCGATCTTGTCCTGTGCGATGCCCATGGACTTCATCGCCTTGGCGATGGTGTCGGCAGTCACCAGTCCGCGACCCTTGAGTTCGGTCAGGGCGGCGAGCACCACGAAGCTGCTGTTCACTTCGAAGAAGTGGCGCAGATTCTCGCGTGTGTCGCTGCGGCCGAAGCCGTCGGTGCCCAGCACGCGATAGGTATCGGGCACGAACTCACGAATCTGGTCGGCATGCACCTTCATGTAATCCGTGGCGGCGATCACCGGCCCGGACACCTTGGATAGGCACTCGCCCACATAGGTCTGCTTCTCCTTCTTGGTCGGGTGCAGCATGTTCCAGCGCGACACGGACAGACCATCGCGACGCAGCTCGTTGAAGCTGGTGACGCTCCAGACATCGACAGCCACCTTGTATTCCTCACGCAGGATCTTCGCGGCGGCGCGCACTTCACGCAGGATCGTGCCACTGCCCAACAGTCGGACGCGCAGATCGCTCAGCGCCTTGCCCTGCACTTTATACTCCTTGCTCCCCCCGTCTTCCAGCAGGTACATGCCCTTGATGATGCCCGCCTCGCAGCCCGCCGGCATGTCCGGATGGGTGTAGTTCTCGTTCATCGTGGTGATGTAGTAGTAAACGGATTCCTTCTCCTGATACATCCTGCGCATGCCGTCCTGAATGATCACGGCCAGCTCGTAGGAGTAGGTGGGGTCATACGTCACACAATTGGGAATGGTGGAGGCGATCAGGTGGCTGTGACCATCCTGATGCTGCAGACCTTCGCCGTTGAGGGTGGTGCGGCCGGCGGTGGCGCCGATCAGGAAGCCGCGGGCGCGGGAATCGCCGGCGGCCCAGGCCAGATCGCCGATGCGCTGGAAGCCGAACATGGAATAGTAGATATAAAACGGAATCAGCGGGTAATCATTGACGCTGTAGGACGTGGCGGCCGCCAGCCAGGCGGAGAACGCGCCGGCTTCGGTGATGCCCTCTTCCAGCATCTGGCCCTTCACGTCTTCGCGGTAGTACATCACCTGGTTGGAATCCACCGGCTCGTACAATTGTCCTACGGCCGAGTAGATGCCGATCTGACGGAACATGCCTTCCATGCCGAAGGTGCGTGCCTCGTCCGGCACGATCGGCACGATGCGCTGCCCGACTTCCGGGTCCTTGCACAGAGAGGTCAGTATGCGCACGAAAGCCATGGTCGTGGAAATCTCACGATCCTTCGTCCCCTGCATCTGCGCGGCGAAGGCATCCAGCGCCGGCACCTTCAAGGTCTGCGCTTCGGTGCGACGGGCCGGCACCGGGCCACCCAGCGCGGCGCGACGGGCGCGCAGGTATTTCATCTCCAGACTGTCTTCGGCCGGACGGTAGTACGGCACGTTCTCGATCTGATCATCCGGCACGGGAATGCCGAAACGGTCGCGGAAACGCTTGAGGCCCTCGATGTCGAGTTTCTTGACTGAGTGCGTGGCGTTCTTGGCTTCGGCGCCCTCACCAAAGGCATAACCCTTGACCGTCTTGGCCAGGATCACGGTGGGCTTGCCATTGGACTTCATGGCCTGGGCGTAGGCGGCATAGACCTTGAACGGGTCATGGCCGCCACGGTTCAGGTTCATGATGTCGTCGTCGGACAGGTGTTCCACCATCTTGAGCAGTTCGGGCGACTTGCCGAAGAAATGCTCGCGGGTATAGGCGCCGCCACGACCCCAGTAGTTGATGTACTCGCCGTCCACCACTTCATCCATGCGCTGCTGCAGCAGGCCGTCCTTGTCGGCGGCCAGCAGGGCGTCCCAGTGACGGCCCCAGACCACCTTGATGACGTTCCAGCCGGCACCGCGGAAGATGCCTTCCAGTTCCTGGATCACCTTGCCGTTGCCACGCACGGGACCGTCCAGGCGCTGCAGGTTGCAGTTGATGACGAAGATCAGATTGTCCAGCCCTTCGCGGCCGGCCTTGCCGATGGCGCCCAGGGACTCGGGCTCGTCGGTCTCGCCGTCGCCCAGGAAGGCCCAGACCTTGCGTCCGCTGTTGTCCATCAGGCCGCGGCTGGTCAGGTACTTCATCACGTGCGCCTGATAGATCGCGGCAATGGGCCCCAGGCCCATAGACACCGTGGGGAACTGCCAGTAATCCGGCATGAGCCATGGGTGCGGGTAGGACGACAAGCCGTTGCCATGCACTTCCTGACGGAAATTGTCCAGTTGCGCTTCGCTCAGACGCCCTTCCAGGAAGGAGCGGGAGTAGATGCCGGGCGAGGAGTGGCCCTGGAAGTAGATCAGGTCGCCGCCGTGACCATCGCCGGCGCCGCGGAAGAAGTAGTTGAACCCGACGTCATAGAGCGTGGCTGCGGAGGAAAAAGTGGAGATGTGACCACCGAGATCGGCGCCCGGCTTCTTGCCGCCACGCATCACCATGGCGAGTGCGTTCCAGCGCACGATGCCCCGGATGCGACGCTCCATGTACAGGTCGCCCGGCATCTTCTCTTCTTCACGACTGGAGATGGTGTTGCGGTAAGGAGTGGTGACGGCGGAGAAGGGGAGAGTCAGCGTGTTGCGGGTGGCCTCCTCGGAGAGCTTGCTGAGCAGGAAGTGGGCGCGCTCCTCACCTTCCTGATCGATGACGGAGCCCAGAGCGTCAAGCCATTCCTTGGTTTCGGTGGGGTTGGTATCTTCTTTGTATTGACTCATAGTCCACGACTCTCTTGTTGTTCCTGCCCTTGCAGGAGTTCGGATTGCTTGCACGCCCGGCCGCACGGGGCCTGCGCGCTTTGTAAATAATTTACACCATGGCCGGATTTTAATCGAAGCCGAAGGCGTTTTTCAATGCCGCAAAGCGCTTCTTGTAGTTTAACTACAAAACCATCACGTCCCGACACTGGCCACTGCCAGGATGGCCAGCAGGCTCACCCAGAGGAACTGGCTGCGCTGCAACAGGCTCAGCAGGTCCTCGGCCTGCTGGGCGGCACGGACGGGCGTGAGGGCGAAATCGCCGGCATCATCCGCCGCCACGAGCACCGTGTCCACCGCATCCCCCTGCTCGCTTTCCTTCACGAAAAGCGTGCGCTGCGCCGTGTCCACAGCCGCGAGGGCGCATGCCAGCACCAATTCAACTGCACTCAGATCGGTATCGCGCCACAACTCGCGCAAACGCGAGAACGCGGCAACAAAGTCCCCTGTCAGGCAGAAGCTCAGGGCCAGCAACCGCGCCGGCACCCACTCGAGAATGGCGATCAGCCGCTGGATGAAGCGCCCAGCCTGGCTGTCCCGTTCGCTGGCACAGTATTGCCGATGGAGTACCGTCAGGTGGTACAGCAGAGCGGCAGCCGGACCCAGCACGAGATACCAGAACACCACGGCAAAGAGGCGCTCCACCGCACTGCCGATCAGATAGCGGCAGAACTGCTCATGCACCGCCTGCCGCTGCGTGGCATTGTCCAGGGCAAGCGCGGGCCAGCGCTCCTGCAGCAGCAGAAAGGCCCCGTGGTAGTTGCCCGCACGCCAGCGATCCAGATAGGCGGCACTGACACGGCGCAGACTTTGTTGCTCGAACATGAGCAGCAACAGACCGACGTGCAGCACCAGGGTCACGACGCCCAGCAGAGCACCCTGCACCAGCAGCAAGGCGACAATCACCAGGGCGGGCAGCAGGCCCAGCAGCAGCACCGGATAAAGCGGTCCGGGCTCCGCCTGCTCCGGCGCCATGGCCTGCACCCGCTGCCGCAGTCGACGCTGCAGCGGCGGGAACCAGTCGTCGGCAAGAATCGGCTTGTCCCGCTGCCAGTAGTGATTGATGAGCAGCGCCAGCAGTATCACGAGAAAACTCATGTCAGGACTCCAGGCCGCGGGCGCGCTCGAGGTAGTGCGCCCAGTCGAAGTGAGGGCCCGGGTCCGTCTTGCGCCCGGGGGCGATGTCGCTGTGGCCCACGATGGACTCCGGCGACAACGCGGGAAAACGCTGCATCAGCGTTCGTGTCACCGCCACCAGCGCGTCGTACTGCGCCGGCGTGAAGGGTTCGTGGTCCGTGCCTTCCAATTCGATACCAATGGAGAAGTCATTGCAATTCTCGCGTCCACCATGGCAGGACTGCCCGGCATGCCAGGCCTTGCGACTGAAGGGCACGTACTGGGTGAGCCGGCCTTGGCGGTCGATCAGCAGATGCGCCGAGACCCGCAGATGCGCGATGCCGGCGAAATAGGGGTGCGCCTGCGGATCCAGCGCGTTGCAGAACAGCTCGTCGACATGACCGCCGCCATATTCGCCCGGCGGCAGGCTGATGTTGTGGATCACCAGCAGGCTGACTTGCTCGCCCTGCGGGCGCTCGGAGCAGTTTGGCGAAGGCAGTTGACGCGCGTTTTCCAGGCAGTCGTCGGGAGTCAAGGGAGATACTCGTCGTGGCACGGTGCCGGCGATTCTAGCCGGGGTGCTGACAGCAATCCATCGCCTTGCCACCGACCTTGGGTACGCTACCAATCAAGAGGGTGCTGGGCCATAATTCGACCCACTGCTCGTCAGAAGCCCCACCCCGCTCCCCTCAGGAATCTTGCGATGTCACTGCCGGACGATCTTTGCACCACTGTCAGCAATGCCCTTCGTGAAGACGTCGGCAGCGGCGACATCACCGCTATGCTTGTCCCCGAGGACACAATGGCCACGGCAAGGATATTCGCCCGCGAAACCGCCATCCTCTGCGGCATTGCATGGGTGAACGAGGTGATGCGCCAGGTCGATCCGGACATCCGCTGCCAGTGGCATTGTGCGGAAGGCGATCGCGTCGTGGCGGACGCTCCCCTGGTGACACTGCAGGGGCGCGCACGTTCCCTGCTGACGGCAGAGCGCTGCGCCTTGAATTTCCTGCAGACACTGTCGGGCACCGCCACGATCTGTCGCCAGCATGCCGACCTGGTCGCGCATACCGGCGTGCGTCTGCTGGACACCCGCAAGACCATTCCCGGCCTGCGCACTGCGCAGAAACATGCCGTCACCGTGGGCGGCTGCCACAATCACCGCATGGGGCTGTACGACGCGTTCCTGATCAAGGAAAACCATATCCGCGCCTGCGGTTCCATCGCGGCGGCAGTCGCGGCCGCGCGCGATCTCTTTGCCGACCGTCCGGTGGAAGTGGAGGTGGAGACACTGGACGAACTCGACCAGGCCATCGCTGCCGGCGCCGACACCATCATGCTGGACAATTTCACGCTGCCGCTGCTGCGCGAGGCCGTCGAGCGCACGGCAGGTCGCGCACGACTGGAAGCCTCTGGTGGCATCAATCGCACAAGCCTGGTTCCCGTGGCCGAAACCGGCGTCGATTACATTTCCATCGGCGCACTGACCAAGGACTGCCGGGCCATCGATCTGTCCATGCTGTTCCAGCCCTAGCGGCACCATTCTGTCAGGAGGCACCATGAAGCACGTTCGACGCCAGACCTGCGGGACCGACCTCTCTCGTTTGCGCATCCTGCTGCTCTGTCTGCTGCTGCCGGCCGGCAGCGCCATGAGTCACCCCGGCCCGCTGGATCAGAACGGCGGCCATTACGACGGCCAGAGCTATCACTGCCACATGCCTGATTGCGAGATGCCGGACTCTTTCTTCCGCTCCGGTCAAGACAGCTTCTTCTTCGATCCGCGCACACGGGAGCAATTCTTCAACGAGGTGGACTGGGACTATTCGCGCGACTATGACGGCGACTGTCAGACCACGCGACACGAGATCCTGGTCATCACCAGTCGCGCACCCGTGAGCTTCACCAACCCACGCAATTGCGAGGTACGCACCGGCGAATGGTTCGACGAGTACACCGGAAAGACCTTCACGGTGGCTGCCCAGATCGACATCGACCACGTGATCCCGCTGCGCTACGCCCACAACCAGGGAGGCGACGCCTGGCCGCCGGAAAAGAAACTGATGTTTGCCAACGACCCGGCCAATATCGTGCTGACCGAACGCAGCGAGATTCGCCGCAAGAACGATCGCGGGCCGAGTCGCTATCTGCCCAGGGACGAGTATCAGTGTGCCTATGTGCGCCAGTGGGAGGCGCTGGCGGAGAAGTACGATCTGCGCCTGGCCAATGCAGACCGCAATCGGATCACGGTGATTCTGCGGGACTGTGCGGAGTAGTGTGCGGGAGTAGTGAGCGGGAGTAGTGCGCGGGCTGAAGCGGAGGAAATTGGCGGGTGACCCGCTCGCGCGGGCCACTCGCTGCCTTAGGCCTTAAGGAGCAGGCTGAATGGCGATGTCTTCCATGGAGCCGCCGGCGTATTGCAGACGGGCCTCACCAGCCGGGAAACCGACGATCTGGAGCACATAGGCGAACACGTCTTCGTACTCGGTGTCCATCAGGGCGCCCGGCTTGTCGGCAGGCATGGCGCTCATGACCTGCTCGAACAGGTACATCAGCGGCTGGCCGCGCCAGGTCTGCAGCACGGTCTTGTAGTAATCGGCGTTGTGGCAGGTGGAGCAATTCTGTTCGAACAGTGGCTTGCCGGTCGCGGCCTGTTCGGCGGTGTAGACGCCGTCCATCAGCGATGTCGGTTGAGCACCTGCATCGGCCATCACGCCGCTGGCGAGAACTGCAGTCAATACGGTGGCTGTTGCGAGTCTGGCTTTCTTCATGTTCAAACACTCCGGCACTTTGTGTGCAACTGGTTCACTGGTCTCACGGTTTCAATTCTGACAGCCAAGGCTGAACCTTGCCTGAACACCGCTGGCGACTTCCGGTTTCTTGAGAGCGCGCTACGTTAAACCACCGAAGTGCTTTTATCAAGCAAGCCGGGAAGCCCCTGACTTCACAACTCCCCCGTCTTGAAAGGCGCGCTGGCCGTGCCCTGCAGACGAGCCTCGTCATCAAAGAACAGCACGATATTGCGATACCGTGACGTCAGCGCAAGCGCATGCAACTCATCGAGATCACGCCCCAGGCGCGCCTGCAGCGCAGCAATCTGGCTGCTCATCTGCGGGCCTGCCGCCTCGATCTGGGCGATGCTCAAGGAAGACCCGATCACGCTGGAAAAATTCTCGGCCAGTGGTCGATAAAGCTCGACTTGCTCATGCGGCGGAATCTGCAGCTCCTCCACTGCCTGAACGAAACGCGCGAATTCGGGCCCGGACTCGGGGCGGCTGGCGTAGACATAGACTGGAAAGCGTTCCCCGAACTGCTCCAGCTGCGACAGCGGCACGCCCTGGCTGGTGATGGCCAGCGCCGGGACGGTGTAGAAGCTGCTGTCGAGAAATACCACGGCCACCGGCCTCTGCTCGTGGACAGCCTTGACGCCATAGGCCAGCGCGAGCAATTGCAGCAGCACCACGACGCCGAGGTCAATCCGCAGTTCACGCGCACTCTTGCGCGGGTTGAACAGGATGAGGGTGCACAGCGGACCCAGCACTAGGTCGACAGCGGCTACCAGCTGCAGGCCCTGCCAACCCCCCGAAGCAGAAAAATAGGGCGCCGGGTACCAGACGAAGAGCAACACCCCGACGAACAGGGC
>JACCDS010390147.1_pt1 | contig 12988 bp, 13 predicted proteins | sample 7446441 | NCBI WGS metagenome assembly JACCDS01 (sample SAMN15323445, study PRJNA562643) | freshwater metagenome | isolation source: river surface water | place: USA:Blue River Watershed | collected 2017-08-17
CACAAAGAGCAAGCGGCCTATGAGCTTGAAGTAATCATCAAGATGGGATTCCCCGGTTACTTCCTAGTGGTCGCGGACTTCATTGGCTGGGCTAGGCAGCAAGGAATTCGAGTCGGGCCAGGTCGCGGATCGGCTGCGGGGTCCTTGGTTGCCTATGCCCTTGGTATAACGGAATTAGATCCACTCGAACATGACCTGATCTTTGAGCGCTTTCTCAACCCTGAGCGCTTATCGATGCCAGATATCGATGTCGATTTTGACGACCGTCGCAGGCCGGAAGTGATTCGGTATGTGACTGAGAAGTATGGTGACGATCGCGTGGCCCAGATCGTTACCTTCGGAACCATCAAGGCAAAGCAGGCCCTGAAGGACGCCGCCCGAGTCTTGGCCTTGCCCTATGCGGTGGGGGAGAAGCTAACCAAAGCAATGCCCCCCATGGTGCTCGGGCGTGATGTATCACTGAATGAGTTGATCGACCCTGAGGCTGAGCGATACTCGGAGGCCGCAGAGTTCAGAGAGATCATAGAAAGCGATGATGAGTCGAAGCGAGTCTTCGATCTAGCCCAGGGCCTCGAGTCCCTCAAGCGTCAGTGGGGCGTCCATGCTGCCGGCGTAATCATGTCCGCCGAACCCTTGATGGATGTCATTCCGATCATGAAGCGCGAGGAAGATGGCGCCATCATCACCCAGTTTGATCAACCTCCATGTGAAGACCTTGGGCTCCTGAAGATGGATTTCTTGGGGCTTAGAAACCTCACAGTTTTGGACGATGCGTTAGAGAACATTCGCCAGAACCGAGGCCAAAACGTGGTTCTGGAAGAGTTGGATCTCAACTCCGACGAGAAAACGTTCGAGTTGCTGTCTCGCGGCGACACTCTGGGCGTGTTTCAGCTTGATGGTGATGCAATGCGTCAGCTACTTCGCGTACTGAAGCCGACCGAATTTGAACATATTTCCGCTGTAATCGCACTGTATCGGCCGGGCCCAATGGGCATGAATTCCCACAACAACTACGCCCAACGCAAAAATGGTCTGCAGATCGTCGAGCCTGTTCACCCCGAGCTTGAGGAGCCGCTGCAGGAGATTCTTGGGCCTACCTACGGCCTGATTGTGTATCAGGAGCAGGTAATGGCTGCTGCTCAAAAGGTGGCGGGGTACTCACTTGGTCAAGCAGACCTGCTGCGACGTGCAATGGGTAAGAAGAAGCCTGAGGAGCTGGAGAAGCAGTACGAAATCTTCAGTGCCGGAATGAAGGAGCGCGGTTACTCAGAGGGGGCCATAAAGGCGCTTTGGGAAACACTATTGCCTTTCGCCGATTACGCGTTCAACAAGGCTCACTCAGCAGGCTATGGCGTGCTGAGTTACTGGACCGCCTACCTCAAAGCCAATTTCCCGGCTGAGTACATGGCAGCCCTGCTCACCAGCGTCGGGGATTCTAAGGACAAGCTGGCGATTTATTTGAACGAGTGCCGAAAGATGGGCATTCGCGTGCTGCCGCCGGACGTGAGTGAATCGATCGGTGTATTTGCGGCGGTTGGTGACGACATTCGCTTCGGCCTCGGGGCAATCAGAAATGTGGGCAAAAACGTCGTCGATGCCATCGTTCAGGCGCGCCAGGATTCTAAGTTCCAAAGCTTTCATGACTTCCTGTCTCGAGTTGGGCAGCAGGCAACTTCAAAGCGCGTTGTTGAGTCGCTCATCAAGGCGGGAGCCTTTGACTCGCTCGGGCACACCAGACGGTCATTGATTGCGATTCACGAAGAAGCGATTGACTCTGCCACGGTCTTGAAGAAACAGCAGGCTTCTGGGCAGATGGACCTATTTGGCGGACTCTTGGAAGAAGATCCCGCGATTATCGAGGTACCTGAGCTACCAGAGTGGACCAAGCGTGACCTGCTGTCCCACGAGCGCGAGATGCTGGGCTTGTATGTATCTGATCATCCGCTGGCCGGCATGGAATCAATGCTGATGCGCCACTCGGATATGGGCGTTATCGCACTGAAGGAGACCCAGCTCAAAGACGGTGAAACCGTCACAATTGCCGGCCTAATCACTCAGGTTGCCCATAAGGTCGCAAGAGCCTCAGGAAACCCGTACGGTCAGATCACTCTCGAAGATTTCTCGGGTGAAATATCAATCATGTTCATGGGCAAGACCTACCTCGAGAACAGAGAACTACTGATCGCAGATCAAACTGTCGCAATTCGTGGTCGCATCTCAAGGCGAGATGAAGAGGTTAATCTCCAGGCATTCTCGATTGATGTTTTAGATGCCGGCCGTGAGCAGGGTGGGGTACTAAAGCTTTCAATAAAGGAGACCATGGCGAACAAGACCGTGCTCGAGAAGCTTGGTGCGATTCTAGATTCGCATCCAGGGCCGGTTGAGGTTCAGGTGAAACTGATTGGAGCCAACGTAAAGCACTTCATCCTGCCGCAGCGGGTGGCTATCGGACATGATTTATTTGGCGAGCTGAAAGCGCTGTTGGGCCCAGACGCGGTCGACTAAAAGTTGTCTGCGAGTCTTTCGCCGGTGGTTAGATAGCCGCGACGGAAGTAAAGAAGTGGCTCTGCTTCGCCACTCTCGAAGCCAGATTTGATGTCGACGACCACGACCGCATTTGATTCAACCTCAAGCCTGGTCCTGATTGAGCCAATATTTACTGCTGCAGCCTGCATAAACACCGGAATCCCGTCGATCCATCGAAATTCCACATTCTGAAAGCGATGTTCCTTGGGGCCCGCCATTTGTTTGGCCAAATCAAGGTTGTCAGCCTTGAGCATGTGGATGGCAACCTGTGCCCCTGAAACTAGGTGCTGATATGAAGAGGAACCCTGCGCCACGTTGAAAGAGACCAGTGGTGGATTCGACCCAAGCGAGGTCACCGAAGTGGCGGTGAATCCGATGGGTTCGCCGGCTTTGGTTGCGGCTGTGATGATGGCAACACCAGATGCGTGCCTGCGGAATGCGGCCTTAAGCGCATCGGAGCCAAACAGGTTGAAGTCAGTGGGTTCAATAGTCATCTCAGCTAAGGTTAGAGCAAGAAACTCACCAATTTATTCCGAGGTATGGATTGCGGCGCTTAGATCTCAGTGGTCCGATCACCGCTTCACGGGTGAGATTGGAGCTTCCAAGGGCTACCGCTTCTGACAATTCCGAAATCGAGGCTACGGTTTCACAGCTTTGCACCGAGGTAAAGACCTTAGGTTTGGCGGCACTTAGAGCTCACGCTGAGCGATTCGACCGGATTACTCCAGATAGCTTCAGGGTCCCTCAGGCTCAAATTGACGCTGCCAAACACAATCTCTCGACCGAACTTCGTAATGCCCTAGAAGAGGCAATTAGCCGGGTGAGGCGCGTCAGTGAATCGGTAAAGCCAGTCGCTGTGACAGTTGAGCTTGCAGCAGGGGCGCTGGTCACACAGCGTTACGTGCCGGTGGACTCGGTGGGGCTCTATGTTCCCGGCGGCAAAGCGGTTTACCCATCAAGCGTAATTATGAACGTGGTTCCGGCACAGGTAGCGATGGTTCCTAGAATCGCCATTGCATCTCCCGCGCAGGCTGAGTTTGGCGGTCTGCCCCACCCGAGCATTTTGGCAGCGGCAGGTCTGCTGGGGATTGACGAGGTGTATGCCATCGGTGGGGCTACCGCCGTCGCTGCCTTCGCATATGGAGTGCCAGAGATTGGACTCGAGCCCGTTTCCATGGTTACGGGGCCCGGGAACATTTTCGTCGCAACTGCCAAGCGCATGCTCAGAGGAGTTATTGGAATCGATTCTGAGGCTGGCCCAACCGAAATCCTGATACTCGCTGACGAGTCTGCCAACCCTAGGTATCTTGCCGCGGACCTGATTTCTCAGGCTGAGCATGACGAGAATGCGGCAGCGGTGTTGGTAACTGATTCTGAGGCCCTACTGCAAAGTGTTCAGCGCGAACTGTTGATCCAAGCACCGAATTCCGCCAACGCGAGTCGAATCATGAAGGCCCTGGATGGCCAACAGTCGGCATTGGTATTGGTGGACTCAATGGATGCTGGGATTGAGCTTGCAAATCACTATGCGACCGAGCACCTCGAGATTCACGCTTCAAATACTCAACAAATTCTCCCCAGGATCACCAATGCTGGAGCGGTGTTCGTGGGTGCTTACTCTCCAGTTAGCTTGGGTGATTACATTGCTGGGTCAAACCACGTTCTTCCAACCTCTGAGCAAGCCAAATTTGGGCCAGGGCTTGGAGTTCACACCTTCCTCAAGCCACAGCAAGTAATTGACTACTCGGCTGCTGCGCTGGCGGAGGTAACCAAGAAGCTCGACCTACTAGCGGCAACCGAGGGCCTACCGGCACACGGCTATGCAGCGAAGATTCGAAGGGAAATCTAGTGTTTTGTCCATTTTGTAGGCATCCCGACTCAAGGGTTATTGACTCTCGAACTTCAGATGACGGCTCTTCAATTCGTCGCAGAAGACAGTGCCCAGAGTGTCAAAAGAGATTTACCACGGTTGAAACCGCGAGCCTGATGGTCACCAAGCGTTCCGGGGTTACCGAGCCATTCTCAAGAGACAAGATTGTCTCAGGCGTTAGGAAAGCCTGCCAAGGCAGACCAGTTACAGATGCCGACCTAGCGCTGCTTGCTCAGCAGGTCGAGGAAACGCTTAGGGCCACTGGAGCTGCCAGCATTGAGGCGCAGGACATAGGCCTCGCTATTTTGGATCCACTTCGCAATCTTGATCACGTTGCATACATGCGCTTTGCGAGCGTTTATCAGGCTTGGGATTCGCTCGATGACTTTGAGCGGGCGATTGGGAGCCTGAGAGCTGAATGATTTATCGCTTCCTGTTCAACACCTTCTTCAAGGGCATGGACCCGGAAGTTGCGCACCACCTGGTTGCCACTGGGCTTGAACTGGCCGCAAAACTTGGCATTCTGAGGCCAAGAGGTCACAAAAAACCCATCGTTGTCATGGGTCTCCAGTTTGAGAATAGATTTGGCATGGCTGCAGGCTTTGACAAAAATGCGCGCTTGGTTCCGGCCCTCCACGCCCTTGGTTTTGGGCATGTTGAGATTGGCACGGTGACTCCAAGACCGCAGCCAGGTAATCCGAAACCTCGAATGTTTCGAATCCCGGAGCATGATGCACTCATAAATCGAATGGGCTTCAATAACGATGGCGCAGATGTAATTGCCGAGCGCTTGGCACGCCTCAGAAAAAAGCGGAGACTGCCGATTATTGGGGTAAACATTGGAAAGAACAAAGACACCCCAGCCGACCAGGCTCATTTAGATTACGAAGTTGCTACAAAGACGCTGGCTCCATACGCGGATTATCTAGTGGTAAATGTCTCATCCCCAAACACTCCGGGGCTTAGGGACCTACAGCAGGTCGCAGCACTACGGCCAATTTTGACCGCGACGGTAGCTCACTCCTTGGGTAAACCGGTGCTGCTCAAGCTTTCGCCTGACCTTGCCGATGCGGATCTAAATCAGATACTTGACTTGGTGGAGGAACTTCAGCTGGCTGGTGTAATTGCTGCAAACACCACGGTTTCAAGAAACCTAGACACTGATTCAAAGTTCCTTGGCGAGGCCGGAGGGCTTTCAGGGCCTGTGTTGCGCGAGCGTTCAATTGAAATGCTCAAGCTAATAAGACAGAAGCTGGATCAGCGCTTTTGTGTGATCTCGGTAGGTGGGGTCACCACCCGCGAAGAGGTTAAACAGCGCATCTCCTTAGGTGCTGATCTGGTTCAGGGCTATACCGGTTTCGTTTACCACGGACCGCTATGGCCCAAACGCCTAGCGGTTACTGATTAGCAGGGGCGCTCTGCAGGGGACTTCGTGAGTTCTGGATCGGTCACGTAAACACCTGCCAAAACCTCATCCACCTGCTTCATCACATCAGCCGGGATCTCAACTCCGCTGGCCCCGAGGTTGTCCGCCATTTGCTCCGGTCTTGATGCTCCAACAATCGCGGCCGAAACTGCTTTGTTTTGGAGAACCCAAGCCAGTGCGAACTGCGCCATGGTTAGACCCAGTTCCTCAGCTAGCGGCCTGAGTCTCTGAACTGCAGTCAGGGTTTCCTCGCCCATGAATTTCTCAACAATCGATGACATGGCTGGATCGGCAGCTCTTGAACCAGCTGGTGCAGGCTCTCCAGGTAAGTACTTACCGGTGAGGACACCCTGTGCCATTGGTGACCAAACGATTTGACCTAGCCCTAGCTCAACGCTAGTTGGGATGACTTTTTGCTCAATAACGCGCCAAAGCATTGAGTATTGAGGCTGGTTGGAGATCAACTTAAAGCCCAATTGGCTTGCAAGCTTCTGACCTTCTCGAATCTGATCGGCGTTCCACTCCGAAACTCCTACGTAGAGAACCTTGCCCATTCGAACCAGGTCAGCAAACGCCTGCATGGTCTCTTCCAAAGGTGTTTCGTAATCAAAACGGTGCGCCTGGTAGAGGTCGACGTAGTCTGTCTGAAGTCGCTTTAGAGAACCATTTATCGACTCAAAGATGTGCTTTCGGCTCAATCCGCAATCGTTGGGACCCTTTGCCGCTACCGGCCAGTAGACCTTGGTGAGGATTTCGATGCCTTCGCGGCGTTGCCCCTTCAGCGCTTTACCCAAGACCACTTCGGCAGCCTGGTTGGCATAAGCATCGGCAGTGTCGAAGGTGGTGATTCCACCCTCCAGTGCCGCATTCACTGTGGCAAGGGCTTGCTCCTCAGCAACTTGAGATGCGTGTGTTAGCCAGTTTCCATAGATCAGCTCTGAAACCTTGAGGCCAGAGTTTCCAAGGTAGCGATGCTTCATTTTGAAACCTTTCGTCTAGTCGATCTTTGCGAAACGAGGAACTTGAGGCTTTGGAATTCTCAGGGCTCTCATTTGAATTGAGCGCATTGCGCCATACCATCCGAGGCCGCCCTCCATCTTGTCAGCGCCGAACTTCTTGGCTACGCGCTTTTTAACCGAGCGCGCCACCAGAAATGCATCCAATGCAACAACGAGAAAGAGTGCCCACATCGCGAACAGCGAATAGAGCTGAACTTCGTAGCTGTCGATGAAGGTTGTCAGTACCACCAGGAACATCGCAGGCAGCACCATTTCCCCAGCGGTAAAACGAGAGTCAACCAGGTCACGGACGAACTTGCGTTGCGGACCCTTGTCTCTATAGGTGAGGTAGCGCTCATCTCCGGCCATCATTCCCTCGCGAGCCTTTTGGCGTTCCTCGCGCAACTTTTCGCGTTGGGCCTTACGAGCCTCTTTGCTCCTATCGCCGACCAGCGGCTTTTTGCGAGCCTGCTCGCGCTCTTTGCGCGGGGGAGTTGGACGACCTTTACCGTTGCCGGAATTGCTCTCTGACATCTAAAACCTCTCGAGTTCTGCCATTAGATTATCGCCATGACATTCAGCAAAGTTTCGCTTTCGGCTCAAGACCAATCCAATGTCGAGTCCTTTATCCAAGAGAACTTCTCCCAGGCGGTTGCCCAACTTGGAGAATTGGTAAAGATTCCAGGAATTGCCTGGCCAAGTTTCGATCCAAGCAACCTGACTCTTTCAGCTAAGGCAGTCCAAGAGCTCCTGCAGCAGACCGGACTTTTTGATTTCGTAGACATTCGAACTGCACTCAAGCCAAACGGCGAACCGGGATCGCCAGCGGTTTTGGCCAGGAGAGCCGCCACAAACGGAGCTCCGCACGTGTTGCTATACGCACACCACGATGTGCAGCCTCCCGGAAGCGCTGAGCTTTGGGAGAGCGAGCCTTTTCAGGCCACGCTCAAGGGGGATCGGCTCTATGGCAGGGGAGTGAGCGATGACAAAGCGGGTGTGATCACTCACGTTTACGCACTAAAGGCTCTTGCCGAACTATCTCAATCTGTAGACATCGGCGTCACTGTGTTTATCGAGGGGGAAGAGGAGGCCGGGAGCGAGTCGTTCTCCAATTTCCTTGCGGATAACCGGGAAGACCTGGCGGCAGACCTGATCATCGTTGCCGATAGTGGAAACTGGTCGATCGATACACCAGCGCTCACCAGCACTCTTCGTGGTGTTGTGTCACAAACATTCACACTTAAGACCATGGACCACGCGCTTCACAGCGGAATGTTTGGTGGGCCGCTTCCCGATGCTATGACGGCGATGATTCGACTTCTGGCCTCATTGAATGATGAGTCTGGTGATGTCGCGATCAAAGGTCTGAAGACAGTTGATGTGGCTGAATTGCCGTTCAGCGATTCTGATTTTCGTGAGCAGGCTGGCCTTCTGGAGGGAGTTCAGCGCATTGGAACTCACTCGCTGCTGAAGCAGAATTGGGGTGCTCCAGCCGTAACCGTGATTGGCTTGGATGCGCCAGTGGTTGCAACCTCCTCGAACACGGCACAGCCGCAGGTTACGGCCCGCGTTTCACTGCGTTTAGCTCCCGGGGAAGACCCCACGCATGGCTTGCAGATGCTGAAGGAACATCTCGTAGCAAACGCACCATTTGGGGCTCACATTGAATTCGGTCACTCTGAGCAGGGCCCTGGCTATTTTGCAAAGCAGGGGTGGGCTGCAAATTTGGCCAAGGAAATTCTTGGATCCGTATGGCCGCAGCCCGCTGTCGAGATCGGAGTCGGCGGTTCAATTCCTTTTATCTCTGAGTTCGCAACCGTCTTCCCAGATGCCGAGATATTGGTAACTGGAGTTGAGGACCCGGATTCCCGGGCCCACTCTCCTAATGAGTCGCAGCATCTGCCAACGCTCAAGCGAGCCATCACAGCAGAGGCACTGCTTTTGCTCAGTGGGAATCAGATGCGAAGAAGCTAGTTAAACTTGGTGCAACAGGAGGAAACATGTCACAGGCTCATGGAGTAGTGCTCACACCAACCGCGGTGGAGAAGGTCAAGAACCTTTTGACCGCCGAGGGTCGCGATGACCTCAGGCTACGCGTCGCAGTAGAACCAGGTGGTTGCTCGGGTCTGATCTATCAACTTTTCTTTGATGAGCAGTTGGAAGAGGCTGACGCCGTCGTTGCTTTTGATGGTGTTGAGGTTGTCGTAGACCCAATGAGCATTCCTTACCTAGATGGCGCATCCATCGATTTTGAGGACTCAATCCAGAAACAGGGCTTCACAATCGACAATCCGAACGCCGCAGGCTCCTGTGCATGCGGAGATTCCTTCAGCTAAATCGGCACGAAACGCCTGCTTGATGGCACTTTTGGGATTAGACTTTGAGGGTCTGCAGCCCAAGAAGGATGTATCACTTGTCTAAGTTTCGCCGCCGATTCTCGGCTATAGCGTTGGCTTCAGTTGCCGCATTAGCGCTAACCGGTTGTTCACCAGAGATTCAAAGAGGCTTCCTTCCAGACGCCTGGGGTGTGACGAACCACACCGATCGCATCATCCACCTGTGGAACACCTCTTGGATCGTGCTTTTGGCTGTAGGTGCAATTTCCTGGGGTCTAATGGCCTGGGCCCTGGTGGTTTACCGCCGCCGCAAGGGTGAGACTGGCATGCCGCAGCAGCTGCGTTACAACATGCCGATCGAGACTCTGTTTACAGTGATCCCATTGATCTTGGTGGTCGGCTTCTTTGCTTTCACAGCGAGAGACATGGCAGCGATTGAGGCTAAGAATCCGAACCCTGACGTCGTAATCGAAGTCATTGGTAAGCAGTGGAGCTGGGACTTTAATTACGTTACAGATGATGTTTACTTCTCTGGCATCCAGGCTCAATTCACTGGTAAGGAAGAGAACATCATGGAGACTCTTCCAACTCTTTACTTGCCAGTGGGTAAGTCAGTCCAAATCGACCTGACTGCCCGCGATGTAATCCACTCCTTCTGGGTGGTTGACTTCCTGTACAAAAAAGACATGTTTCCGGGCATGACCAACCACATGTACTTCACTCCCCTGAAGGAGGGAACCTACGTGGGTAAGTGTGCCGAGTTGTGTGGCGAGTACCACTCAATGATGCTTTTCAACGTCAAGGTGGTTTCTGAGGCGGAGTATGAGGCTCAGATGCAGGCGTTGGCTGCAGCTGGCAATGTTGGCCAGCTATCTACAGAGTACGACCGCAACCAAAACCTTCCAGGTGGCGACCCATCCAAGAGAATTGATTCAGAGGAATAAGAGAGAAAATGGCAACCCTAACTGAAACCAGGATCCAGCCAGGTTCGCTTGCCCCTAAGCGCTCCAAGGGTCAGCTTTTGGTTGACTGGCTAACCACCACCGACCACAAGAAAATCGGTTATCTGTATCTAATCACTTCATTCATCTACTTCTTGATCGCCGGTGTAATGGCGCTCGTGATTCGTGCCCAGCTAACTCTGCCAGGGTTGGACATTGTTGCCACCAAGGAGCAGTACAACCAGCTGTTCACCATGCACGGCACGATCATGTTGCTGATGTTCGCAACGCCGCTTTTTGCTGGTTTTGCAAACGTTTTGATGCCGGTTCAGATTGGTGCCCCTGACGTTGCATTTCCGCGCTTGAATGCCATTGCGTATTGGTTTTTCAACTTCGGTTCGCTGATCGCGGTTTCGGGCTTTTTTACCCCTCAGGGCGCTGCTTCCTTTGGTTGGTTTGCCTACGCACCGCTATCCAACACAACTTTCTCGCCGGGAATCGGTGGTGACCTTTGGGTATTCGGGCTAGCGCTAAGCGGATTCGGAACCATCCTCGGCGGTGTCAACTTCATCACGACAATCATCACTATGCGCGCTCCAGGTATGACGATGTGGCGCATGCCGATTTTCACCTGGAACACCCTCGTTACGTCGATTTTGATCATCATGTGCTTCCCACCACTAGCGGCAGCACTATTTGCTCTTGGTGCAGACCGTAAGTTTGGGGCACACATTTTCGACCCAGAGAATGGTGGAGCGATGCTGTGGCAGCACCTCTTCTGGTTCTTCGGACACCCAGAGGTTTACATCATTGCGCTTCCGTTCTTCGGAATCGTTTCGGAGATTTTCCCGGTCTTTAGTCGCAAGCCAATCTTCGGTTACAAGACTCTCGTTTACGCAACGATTGCAATTGCGGCACTGTCGATGACAGTTTGGGCGCACCACATGTATGTCACCGGCCAGGTGCTTCTGCCATTCTTCGCTTTCACCACGATGTTGATTGCTGTGCCTACGGGTGTGAAAATCTTCAACTGGATCGGAACGCTTTGGCGTGGCTCGGTGTCCTTTGAGACTCCGATGCTTTGGAGCCTCGGCTTCCTGGTGAGCTTTGTATTTGGTGGTCTAACCGGAGTCATCTTGGCTTCTCCAGCCCTCGACTTCCACCTATCTGATAGCTACTTCGTGGTCGCGCACTTCCACTACGTCGTATTTGGAACAGTGGTCTTTGCGATGTTCGCAGGCTTCTATTTCTGGTGGCCAAAGTTCACAGGAAAGATGCTCAACGAGCGTCTAGGTAAGTGGCACTTCTGGCTGCTGTTCATCGGTTTCCACACCACCTTCTTGATTCAGCACTGGTTGGGCGTAATGGGTATGCCTCGACGCTATGCAACCTACCTACCTGAAGACGGTTTCACAGAAATGAACATCCTGTCTACAGTCGGTGCGGCAATCTTGGCTCTTTCCATGATTCCTTTCCTCTTCAATGTTTGGGTAACTGCCCGAAAGGGAACAATGGTTGGCCTAAAGGACCCATGGGGCTACGGAAGATCGCTGGAGTGGGCAACTGAGTCTCCATTCCCTCGTCACAACTTCCACCAAATTCCTCGTATCCGCTCGGAGTCGCCCGCTTTTGATCTGAACCACCCTGAGTACGCTTCGCCAGAGGCCAAGGCTGCTTACGTCAAGGAAGGTCGAATCTAATGAAGTCGAACGTTGTCATCCTGCTGGTAATGGCGGCCTATTTCACCGTTGCCGACATTGCCTACGGAATCTGGACCCACCTGGAGTACGGCGCGGTAGAGCCGATTGGAACTGCAGCTATCGGTCTGCTAGTAATCCTTTCCCTCTTCATCGCTTACTACCTGTACAGCGGAATGAAGCGCACCGCGACCCTGCCTGAGGACCGCCTTGACGGAAACATTGAGGATGAGTCTGGGGAGATGGGATTCTTCAGCCCATACAGCTGGTGGCCATTGGTAATCGGAGCTTCTGCCGCGATTGCCTTTGCATCACTTGCGGTGGGCTGGTGGCTCTTCTTTATCGCTGCACCATTTGCGATCATCGCAGTAATCGGATTCGTTTTCGAATACGACCGCTACGCTCACGCTCACTAGATCATTGAGACAGCCTCCGGTACTCCTGGTTATAGATGTCCAGCAGGGATTTCGAGACCAGGAGCGCTGGGGGCTTTCTGCTAACCCAAACGTCTACCAGAACGTAGATGCGTTGGCTAAGCTCTGGCGGGAACGTTGTTGGCCGATAGCGTTCGTCAAGCACAACTCAGCTAATCCCAACTCAACTCTCTCACAGTCTCACTCTGGCAATAACCTCGAGCCATTCCTTGATGGGCCTAAGGATGTGCTAATTCAGAAGTCCGTGAACAGTGCCTTCTACGGCACTCCAGATCTGCATCTTTGGCTTACCAAACGAGGTTTCGGGTCTCTGGTGATTTGTGGTATCACAACCAACTACTGCTGTGAAACAACGGCCAGAATGGCCGGCAACCTTGGCTATAAGGTCGAATTTGCAATCGATGCAACAACAGCTTTTCCAGTGACGCTGGGGGAGAGGGTAATCCCAGGTGAGGTAGTGATGGAGATGACCGCTGCCAACCTAAACGGAGAGTTTGCCCAAGTTGTCGAAACCTCCGAGTTGCTTGAGAAATACAAAACACCGTAACAAGCGGGTCCTGTCGGGTGTTATCCTTTTGAACCTGGCACAGACCAGTCTGAAAAAAGAGTAACTAAACATGGGGATGATCGGTTTCGACACTGTAGTGATGCGTGGAGGAAGCGGGTCGAGGATGAGCACTTATCTCGTAAACGATGTGTTCAAACCAATAGGTGCCAATACAAAGCGCGCCGACTTCGCCCTAGCTGCTTAAGCTAGCCC
>JACCDS011186154.1_pt1 | contig 12988 bp, 12 predicted proteins | sample 7446441 | NCBI WGS metagenome assembly JACCDS01 (sample SAMN15323445, study PRJNA562643) | freshwater metagenome | isolation source: river surface water | place: USA:Blue River Watershed | collected 2017-08-17
ACCCAAGCGAAAGAAGTTGATGAACATGAGTTTTTCTATTCGCAGGAAACTGGTGGCACCATAGTCTCCAGTGCGTTGAAATTGATGAGCGAGATCGTCAAAGATCGTTTTAACCCACTGGAATGGAATATCTATGCGGCACAAGCATCGGACCGCGATAACTGGGCAGATGACAGTCCACTATGCACCAAAACCTTGGCCGAGGATTTACTGCCCTTTGTTCGCTACTACGCCTATATCGAAATTACTCAGCGCGCTCATCAAAGTTTGTGGGTTGAATATGAAAAGTTGCTCGACAGCTTTGACAACTTTGCAATCCAGCCGATCCGACAAGTCAGCGACATTTACCCGGTATTTCGCGAACTTTTCAAACGGCAAGCAGCGTAAAACGGGCTAGCACTTGGAGTAAGGAGGTTGTTATGACCGCACAGTTACGACCAACACCACTTTCTGACGGCCCAGATTGGAGCTTTGAGTTACTGACTGCCTATCAAGCTGAAATTGAACGAGTGGCAAAATTTTATCGACTGGATTATTACCCAAATCAAATTGAAATCATTACTGCTGAGCAGATGATGGATGCCTATTCTAGTGTCGGTATGCCAATCGGCTATAGTCACTGGAGCTATGGCAAAAAATTCATTCAGACTGAACAAAACTATAAACGCGGCAATATGGGATTGGCCTATGAAATTGTCATTAATTCCAACCCTTGTATCGCGTATTTAATGGAAGAAAACACCATCACTATGCAAGCGCTGGTGATGGCGCATGCCTGTTATGGTCATAACTCATTCTTTAAAAACAATTACTTATTCAAAACATGGACTGACGCATCTTCAATTATCGACTATCTGGTATTTGCTAAAAAGTACATTGCCGATTGTGAAGAGCGTTATGGCTTAGACGAAGTCGAAGACATGTTAGACTCCTGTCATGCTCTGATGAATTACGGTGTTGACCGGTATAAAAGACCACAAAAAATCTCGATGGATGAAGAGCAAAAGCGTCAACAAGATCGGGAAAATTACCTGCAAAGTCAGGTGAATCAGCTCTGGCGTACCATTCCAAATGCGAATCAGCAGACGCAACCAAGGGAGCATCGTTTCCCTGCTGAGCCACAGGAAAACCTGCTGTACTTTATTGAAAAACACGCGCCATTGCTCAAACCTTGGCAACGTGAAATCGTCCGGATCGTGCGGAAAATCTCGCAGTATTTTTATCCGCAAAAACAAACGCAAGTGATGAACGAAGGCTGGGCAACTTTTTGGCACTACACGATTTTGCAGCAACTTTATGCAGAGGGCGTAGTGACTGATAAGTTTATGCTCGAAGTCCTGCATAATCATACTAACGTGGTATTTCAACCGGCCTACAATTCAAAATATTATTCAGGTATCAACCCATATGCTCTGGGATTTGCGATGTTTACCGACATTCGCCGAATTTGCGAAGATCCGACCGAAGAAGATAAAACCTGGTTTCCCGACATTGCCGGCAGCGACTGGGTGGAAACTTTACATTTTGCGATGCAAAACTTCAAAGATGAAAGTTTTATAAGTCAGTATTTATCCCCGAAAGTGATCCGAGATTTCCATCTTTTTGCCATTGTCGATGATGACCAACAGCAGCATTTAGACGTTGCGGCGATCCACAATAGCGATGGCTACCAAAAAGTCCGACAAATGCTGTCGAACCAATACAACTTGAGTAATATTGAACCGAACATTCAAGTGTTTAACGTCGATGTTGTGGGTGATCGCTCTTTGACCTTGCAATTTATCCCCAATCAACGTGTGCCCTTGGCCGCCAATTATCCTGAGGTGCTTAAACATCTTCATCGACTTTGGGGATTCACGGTAAAACTTGAGCAGCTAAACTCTGACGGGAATCGTCAGATCCTTGGGATGGTGCCGGCTGAGTAACTGTTAATTTCTAACTTTTAGTGGCTAGCGCTTTTAACCAGATTTATTGCAAATAAAGGCATAGAAAGGCTAGTGTCAAAGATGGCTTCATGTCATCAGCACCGACAGATTGACCGATAAAAAAGCACAATTTGATTATCTTACAATTAGATAAACCAACATTCTCGCCAGAAAAATAGAGCGGCGTTGGCTGCTTTACAGTCGTAAAAAATCCTTCCAAATGGAAGGTTTTTTATGGCAAATAAGCTGAAGCTATAAGCTGATTATTCAGCTACCGCAACCGTGACTTGGTTACGGCCATTGGCTTTAGAGGTATATAAAGCTTTATCCGACGATTCGATCCAATTTCTGTGCTCAAGCATACCCGAATGGTATTCGGCAATGCCAACACTCACGGTGATCCGAAGCAACTGCTGATTATATTCAACAGTCAGATTTTCCACGGTTTTACGCAGTCGCTCAGCAAAATAATTTGCTTGATCAGCGGTAGTATCTACCAATAACACAGCGAACTCTTCGCCACCATATCGGCCTGCAATATCGGTTTCCCGTAGATTTTTCTTCACGGCTTGCGCGACCGCTTGGATCACTGCATCACCAGCAGCATGACCGTAGGTATCATTGACTCGTTTAAAGTGGTCGATATCACACATCAGCAATGTCCCGACGTTGCCGCTACGGCGCAACCGTTTAAACTCTTGTTTTAACGCTTCTTCCCATGTACCGCGGTTATTTAGTGCAGTGAGGAAGTCAGTTTTCGACAATTGTTTGAGTTGCCCATTCATCGACTCCAATTCCAAACGGCTAGTAGCCACATCTGTGACGTCATAAATGATCATACACAAGTGGGTTACGACCCCAGTTAAATTGGTGATCGGGAAAATGGTGCTGTTTTGATACATGTATTCCGCGGCGCCGGTAATAGGCCGATAATTGCGGAATTTGAAGATATAGGGGCGTTGTTCCCAAATAGTAAAAGCACGGTTTTTCAGTAAAATTACCGGATCACATTTGCGACGTAGCCAGTCTTCGTCAATTTCAGAAAAAAGGTCGAATAAGTGACGATCGCGCACTTGCCGAGGAGTCAGTCCACTATGGTTTTCCATAAAACCGTTCCAGACTTGGATTTTGTAGTCCACGGTGAGGACCACCAACCCAACATCCACGGTCTGGAACATATCCAGTAGCCAGTGTACTTCTGCAACATCTTGATTCAGATTATCCATAACTACTCTTCTAACAGGAATTGGACTTTATAATTGAGTGTTTTAATACTGTCTTCGGTAAACAGTAGTAACAAATCACAATTGATGTTGTAGTTTTCGATGCCGTAGCTGATCTCGATGGCAAGCGTTCGCTTCCAACGTCCTGCATTGGCTTTAATCATTTCGCTGACAGGCGCATGTTGTCCAAGTACAACCGGATGCCCCTGACTGAAACTCATATCAATTTGTTCTGCCAACCCTTTTAACACTGAACCAATCAAGATGTTCCCAACGTCCATCAACAGCTCGAGTTCTGTTTTCGCGTTAATTCGGCCTTCGTACTTCATTAATTTCGCGATATCGACAAAGCTTGAGTCATTGAGGATGAGCAACGCTTCACCAGACACCCCACCACCAATAAAGCCTTGGCAAACCGCTGAAGTGGTCTCTTTTTGCTCGACCGATGCAATTGCCATATGAAGTTCACTCACTTCTATGACGTTCACGTTCGGGATAGGTAATTTTACGAATACCTTCAGCAACCGCGCGAGCAAATCACCGGCTTGCCCCATGGCCACGTTAGTTAGCTCTTGGAACACGTCACGCAGAATTGGGTCAAGCGCAAAATTGTTGCTCAGGAGGTTTGCATTTAATGCGCGCTCCAGCACTTTTTGGCTGTCTTGCTCGGTATGCGCGGCGGTAAATTGCTGCAGCACCTCGCCGAGTTTTTCAGCAGAGACCGGCTTTCGGATAAAATCCAAAGCACCGTAACTCATGACACGCTCATGCGCCTCAGGTTGAACATCGCCGGAAACGACAACCACCTTGACTGGTATCCCCTGCTCTTTAATAGCCTGCAACACCTCATAACCATCGAGGATCGGCATATTTAGATCTAGGAATAACAGATCTATAGGTTGGCGCTTCAGCACCTCCATCGCTTCTTGGCCATGTCCGGCAAACGAGATTTTTTCCTGCCAATCAGCAGGTAAACTCCGCGCCATTTGCTTGCGGGCCAGATTCGAATCATCACAAATCAGAACAGCAGCTACCATTTAGAACTCGCTTCACTTAGTGTTATAGTCCAGTGTAGCGCCTCACTGCACAATATGCGAATAATTGCTGCGACTAAAACACATAATTATTTTTCACAGTTAGTGGCTGTATTGGCTTAAGTTTTTCAATTAATAAGGAACAATCGACCATGAAAAAAAACTTGCTTGCGTTAATATTGCTAGCAACTGCCTCATCGGTAAGTGCTGTTGATTTAACCTCATCACTGCCGGTGCATCGCTCTGAAGTTAAAGCAGGCGACCGAGTCCTTGAATTTCAAGGGACGCCAGTGAGCATCAATGCGCTGGCCCCAGATTTTAAAGTTGCTGATGCTAGTTTTAAGCCTGTGAAGCTGAGTGATTTTTTAGGCAAGACCGTCCTAATTAGCGTAGTGCCAAGTTTAGATACCGGCGTTTGCTCTATTCAAACCAAGAAATTCAATGAGCAAGTGACCAGCTTGCCGGAAAATGTGGTGTTGCTAACCATCTCTACCGATTTACCATTTGCGCAAAAACGCTTTTGCCAAAAGGAACAAGTCGACAAATTATTAGTGTTATCCGATGCTGTCTGGGGGGACTTTGGTAGTAATTATGGTTTACGGATCAAAGATATGGGAATTCTAACCAGAGCGGTACTTATCGTTGATCGCACTGGCAAACTGGTTTACCAACAATTAGTCCCAGTGTTGTCGCAAGAGCCTGACTACACCACGGCGCTTGGCATGCTGAAACAAACAGCGGCAAAAAAATCTTAAAATCTTTAAAATTCACGCTTGAAAAGTAAAAGTTCAACCCTATTTAATCAGTAACAGCGAAACGCCCAACGCGGGTTTCGCTGGCACTGACTGGTTCAAAAGAACAGTCCAACCCTTTGAATTTGCTATAAATAGGAATTTATTATGACGACTATCGACTTCTCTCCATTCTACCGTTCATTAATTGGTTTTGATCATCTGGCAAACCTGATGGATGCAGCAGCTCGCAATGAAAAACAACCTGCGTATCCACCTTATAACATCGAAGTCACCGGCGAAGATCAGTACCGGATCACTATGGCTATTGCTGGTTTTGATTTAAATGAACTGTCGATTGAAACCGAACACAACACCTTATTGGTGCGTGGGCAGAAAGCTCAAAAAACCGAAGGTCGGAAGTTTCTGCATCAAGGCATCGCCGAGCGTAATTTTGAACGGAAATTTCAGTTATCTGACTACATCAAAGTCACTGGTGCCACCGCAGAGCATGGCTTACTGCACATTGAATTAGTCCGTGAAGTACCAGAAGCGTTAAAGCCACGAAAAATCAGCATCAGCGAAGGGACTCGGCAGCACAATCTGCTAGAGCAAGCGGCAGCTAAACCTGCTGAGTTGGGAACTAAAGCTGCTGCAATGCAATAATTGCTGGTGTACCTTTGGGTTTCGTCCATCACGTGACGAAGCCAAACACTGCTTTAACCAACGACTTAACCGCTAAATTAACCACTCAGTCGACGCCATGGCTTATGCCATGCCACGTCGCAAAAAGCTGCAGATTTCTGAATTAACTAATGCCGGATCAGTAACAGGCCCCATGTGGCCTGTTGCGACTAGCCTCAATTCACTTGCTTTAATGGTCTGGTGCAGCAGCTCGCTAATTCTTTGCGCAGAGCGTCGACTTTTACTACCACTAAGCAATAACAATGGCAGGTTAAGACGCTGATAGTCCGCTAATAGCAAAGGCTCGCCAATGAGCGCTTGAAAATCGAGGGTTACTTTCGACACTTGTTCAGCCAAGTTTTGCTGCATCCGCAGCGGTAAACCACTGAAAAATCCATCAAACTGCCAATAATCAATAAACACTCGTGCGGCGTCCAGATTATCAAGCTTAGGCAGCTGCTCGGCCAAAGCTTGCACTTCCGTGAGCAATTCTTGGCATTGCACCAGCCCGTTGGTTTTTAAAAGATGAAAAGCAACAGGCTCAAACAGCACTAATTCTTTGATAGCAAAAGGTTTGGTCATTGCTAAATGCAGCGCTAAAGCACCACCAAAAGAATGCCCAACAATACTGAGAGGCTCATCAAGCTGCAGTTCGGCAATCGCGTCAATCACCAGAGCGGCTTCGTCTGCCATTTGGTAATCCCGCGTGGCAAAGTTACCTAATCCTTTGCTGGCTGGAACCCCATAACCTTGCAGATCCGGCACTATACAAAGATGATCCTGACGCAACTCGGCGACTAATGGCTGCCATTGCCGATGGCTCGACATCGAACTATGCAGTAATAGAACCGGTTTGCCGCTGCCAACTACACTGATTGCCACAATAACAGACCAGCGCTGACTAATAAGGCGGTAAAGGTGCTAACCATGCCTAAGAAACGCCATGGTGAAGTGCCGGCAGATTTCATCAATCCTAAGGCATGCAATATCCGACCGCCCAAAATCAAGCCGCCAATTAAGTGCAATTGCCAGCTCATCCAGCTTTTTGCTCAAGCAATAACAGTAGGAGCAACGCAAATGGGACATACTCCGCGAAATTGCCGTGGATGCGGATAGCTTTAATCAAACTTGGCTGTTGGCCATCCCCTAACCCCACGCGAAGTTTCATCCGCTGACGCACAACAGCAAACGCCAGTACAACATAGAAAATTGCCAGCAGCGCCGCATAAAAGCCAGTTACTTGTGTATTCATATCTCTCACCACCCTTGTAATTGTTGTGCAACCAATTGCTTGAATACCCGAATATGACAAGGCACCGCATTCAGTGCAGGAATATATTCATAAGTTTCACCGCCAGCGTGTAAAAACACTTCTTTATTTTCGACGGCAATTTCTTCTAGGGTTTCTAAACAATCCGATGCGAATGCGGGGCATAAAACCTGCAATTTCTTGATACCACGCTCTGGTAATTGTTTAAGTAACTCATCGGTATAAGGCTGTAACCACTGCTCTTTCCCAACCCTTGATTGGAAACTCACTAAGACTTGGTCTGGAGTAAGACCTAGATCCGCAGCAAGATTGGCGGCTGTCTCCCGGCAATGCCGCTCATATGGATCGCCCAAACGAACAAAACGCTCCGGAATGCCATGGAAAGACAATAACAAGGCATCAGCTCGACCATTTAACTGCCAAAAAGCTTTGACTGATCCCGCTAAGCCTTTGCGATAAATGGCGGTATGATGATAATTCTTCTGCATCCGGATCTCGGGCATGTCACGACAGCCTGCTAAATACTGACCAATTTGATCTGAGATAGCAGCCGTGGTGGTTGCAGAGTACTGCGGAGAGAGCGGGATCACCACGATACGTTCAACGCCTTGCTGGCGCAGATCATCAAACACACTGGCAATAGACGGATTTCCGTAAGTCATGGCATGACGCACTTGTACCGGATAATCCGAGAGCTCTAAAGCCTTACCCAGCGCTGCAGTTTGCCGTTCGGTGATCACTCTGAGCGGCGAACCGCCTTCCCACCAGATTGATTGATACAACTTAGCGACCCGACGTCCGCGAAACGGCAAAATGATCCCGCGCAAAATGCATTGCCACAATATTGCAGGATAATCGACCACACGTTGGTCAGATAAAAACTGCTTAAGATAACGTTGTACCGCCGGCACTGTGGGTTCATCAGGCGTACCTAGATTCACTAGGACCACTGCGTATTTGGACAATGGAAGTTCTAACGGCGAAGCTGACATTGGCAAGATGCATCCTTGTGGAGAAAATGAAACAACGCTGAGTCTAACATGCGATAACCAAGAGACGCGATTTGCTTCCGGCATTTTGCCCGGCCAAACTGCTGAATTTTGCCGATTTATTGGCATTCACTTAGGGTTTTAGGTTACCACAGGGTCGACTCAACAAATTTTGGTCAGAAAAAAGCCCACCGAAGTGGGCTTGTCAGCGGGCAAATGCTTAGCCTAATAACGCGGCCAGTTGCTGACTGACAGTTTCCACCGGCACAGTACCGTCCAAGTGGTGATACTTTGTCAAACCTTCTGCTGCTTGATTACGGTAGTAGCCAACCAGCGGTTCAGTTTGTTGGTGATAAACGCCTAAACGTTTACGTACGGTTTCTTCTTTATCATCATCACGTACAACCAGATCTTCACCGGTTACGTCATCTTTACCGTCGACTTTGGCTGGATTGTAAACCACGTGATAAACCCGGCCAGAAGCTGGGTGTACACGACGGCCGCTCATCCGCTCAACAATCACGTCGTCCGGAACATCAAATTCAATCACATGGTCAACCAGCACACCATTGTCTTTCATGGCGTCTGCTTGTGGGATAGTTCTTGGGAAACCATCCAATAAGAAGCCTTTGGCGCAATCCGCTTTCGCGATCCGCTCTTTGACTAAACCAATGATGATGTCATCAGACACCAATTGGCCGGCAGCCATCACTTGTTTCGCTGCCAATCCCATCGCGGTGCCTTCTTTAATAGCAGCACGCAGCATATCGCCAGTAGAAATTTGTGGGATCCCATATTTATTCATTAGAAACTGCGCCTGAGTTCCTTTCCCGGCACCTGGGGCACCCAACAAAATGATACGCATACAAAGACCTCGAGTAGCTGGAGATTGATCCAATCGTTGTAAGTTCGGAATCTTTACACAATGTCGGTCATCAGACAAGAAATTTGTCACGGAATCGTTGCTGATCCGATAAGTCAAGCCTACTTTAGTCGCAACTTGATGATCTGCATCAAATCTAGCAATTCTGCCACTAACAGGGCAAAAATGCATTTTTTGGCTATTTTGCTCATTTTCGTCCGACCAAAGTATGATAAGTGCTTGCTCAGATTTCTGCTCGATTTAATCTTCACATAAATTGCGCTGATGCTGAAAAAAACACCAACAACACAATGAAGAAATCCAAGCATAACCATATGAATAATTTGGGTTTTAAATAAAGCTCTTTCGAATCTAGAGAAATTTAGCAATGGGTAAAAGCAATTTCTAGCCAGTTGACCATAAAAAAAGGCTATAACACCCAATAATGGACATATAGCCTTCTAGAGATTCATGAGCCAGTACACCGACTCATGATCAGTCAAACCCTTAATTTAGCGAAAATGCTATTTCGCGAGGTCTAACAATAGTGCATTTAAACGAGTAACAAAACTGGCTGGGTTCTTCAAACTGCCACGTTCTGCGAGTAGTGCTTGTTCAAATAGCACTTCTGCCCATTGCTTAAAGCGGTCATCATCCTGCACATCGGCAATATGGCGAACCAGTTTGTGCTCAGGATTCACTTCAAAAATTGGTTTAACTTCAGGCACTTTCTGACCGACTGACTCCATCAGTTTGATCATTTGCGTACTCATATCGTGTTCGTCGGTGACCACACAAGCAGGACTATCAGTTAAACGATGGCTTACTTTCACCGCTTTCACTTGCTCACCTAACGCGACTTTAAAACGCTCGGCCACTGCAGCAAATTGTTTCTCGCTTTCTTCTTGGGCTTTTTTGGTTTCATCGTCATCTAAGCCGCTTAAATCCAAACCACCTTTGGCCACTGAACGCAGTTTTTTGCCATCGAATTCAGTTAAGTGTTGCATTAACCATTCGTCGATACGATCTGACAGCAACAGCACTTCCAAGCCTTTTTTGCGGAATACTTCTAAATGCGGGCTGTGTTTTGCCGCTTCAAAACTGTCACCAACCAAATAGTAAATATCCGATTGGCCTTCTTTCATCCGGCTAACATAGGCTTCTAAACCGACTGTTTGCTCTTCGCTGTCTTGCGTTGTTGAGGCAAAGCGTAACAGCTTAGCGATTGTTTCTTTATTGGCATGATCTTCCGCCGGACCTTCTTTTAGCACTTGGCCAAATTCATTCCAGAAGGTTTGATATTCCGCAGAGTCTTCAGCCTTCGCCATTTTTTCCAGCATTTTCAGCACACGGCTGGTACAGCCTTTACGCAGACTTTGCGTCACTTTAGTGTCTTGCAAGATTTCGCGAGAAACGTTTAATGGCAGATCGCTTGAATCCAACACACCTTTGATAAAACGCAGATAACTTGGCATAAATTGCTCAGCGTCATCCATGATAAATACACGTTGCACGTACAGTTTTAAGCCGTGGCGTGCTTCGCGGTTCCATAGATCAAACGGCGCCTTTTTCGGAACATATAACAAACTGGTGTAGTTGCTATTGCCTTCAACCTTGTTGTGGCTCCAGCTCAATGGCTCTGACCAATCGTGCGAAATATGCTTGTAGAATTCTTGGTATTCAGTTTCGGTGACTTCTGACTTATCACGCATCCACAGCGCTGTGGCTTTGTTGACGGCTTTCCAATGACCTTCAGTCGCAGGGATAGTCTCGCCATCTTCTTCACGCTCAGCACTGCCCTCTTCCCACATCTGCACTGGAATAGAGATATGATCTGAGTATTTAGTAACGATGCTTTCAACTTTCCATTGGCTCAGGAACTCAGTTTCAGCATCACGCAGGTGCAACACGATTTCAGTACCACGGCTATTTTTCACGATTGGCGTCAGGGTATATTCGCCTTCGCCGGCAGATTCCCACTCGACAGCTGTATCAGCTGGCTGACCAGCTTTTAGCGTACGCACAGTGACTTTTTCGGCAACAATAAAGGCAGAATAGAAGCCGACACCAAACTGACCGATTAACTTAGAATCTTTGCTTTGGTCGCCACTTAATTGTGAGAAAAACTCTTTAGTGCCTGATTTAGCGATTGTCCCTAAATGACTAATCACTTCATCACGCGTCATCCCGATACCGTTATCGCTGATGGTGATAGTTTTGGCAGCTTCATCTAAGCTGATACGCACATGTAAGTCGCCGTCATTCGCGTATAAGCTACTGTCTGATAAAGCTAAAAAGCGTAATTTATCCGCAGCATCTGAGGCATTTGATACCAGTTCACGTAAGAAGATTTCTTTGTTCGAGTACAAAGAATGGATCATTAACTGCAGCAATTGTTTGACTTCGGCTTGAAAGCCATGCGTTTGTTTTTGAGTTGTTTCAGTCATTTTTCGCTCCTCTAAAAACCAATTGGGTATCTCAATTTCACACCACAACCGGACACAACATTGAAATCACAGGGTCGACGCTTAGATCACACCGATGAAATGGGTTGGCTCAGATATGGGGTTGCTCAAGAATATTTCAAGAGATACAGGCAAATAGGGTCAGCAAAACCACCAGATCTGACATGCCATAAGGGCTTTGGCACAGCAATCTGGTAATTAAGCTCAGCTAAATGGACGGGAGTTGGGTTTTCGAAGAAATTAGAAAGGCTTACGGCCACTAAATGCATGTGACAAGGTATTGCCATCAATATATTCAAGCTCACCGCCAACAGGCATGCCTTGGGCGAGTCGTGATACTTGAATTTGATATTTTTTACAAAGCTCTGCTAGGTAAAACGCGGTTGCTTCACCTTCTACCGTCGGGTTTGTTGCCAAGATCACTTCTTGGATCCCACCGGTTGCCAGCTGTTTCGCCAGTAAATCAAGACCCAGTTCCTGTGGTCCTATGCCATCAAGCGGCGATAACTGTCCGCGCAGCACAAAATAACGACCACCAAATAAACCGGTTTGTTCAATGGCAAATAAATCGGCAGCGCTTGCCACTACACAAAGTGTCGGGCTCTGTGCTCGCACAGGGTGGCTACAGACTGCACATAAATTGCTTTCGCAAAAGGTGCGACATTGCTGGCAGTGCCCCACTTTATTCATCGCTGCCTGCAAGGCATCGGCGAGCTGCAAGCCCGCCTCGCGATTTCGTTCGAGTAATTGGTAGGCCATCCGCTGTGCAGATTTAGGACCAACTGAGGGCAGTGCCCGCAAGGCGTCGATCAGTTGCTGCACTAAAAACGTGTGTTTGGCCATCAATTCGCTCCGACTTAGAATGGCATCTTAAAGCCAGGAGGCAATTGCATGCCGCCAGCAACACCAGCCATTTTTTCTTTGCTAGTCGCTTCAACACGACGCACAGCGTCATTGATCGCCGCTGCAATTAAGTCTTCCAGCATTTCTTTGTCATCTTGCATCAAGCTTTCATCGATACTGACACGACGAACATTGTGGTTGCCAAGCATAGTGACTTTGACCATGCCTGCGCCCGCTTCACCAGTTACTTCTAACTTAGCGATTTCTTCCTGCGCGCGTTGCATCTTTTCTTGCATGGCTTGCGCCTGCTTCATGATGTTACCCATGCCACCTTTAAACATAATCAATTCTTCCTCTGCAAATGTTGGCGACACGATAATCACAAAGCCGCCAAAATACAAGATCGACCCAACTGCAAAACTAGCACTTTGCCGCAGGGGCGCGTTTTAATTCACACTTAAACTATCAGCCTGCCACTCGGCAGCAAAATGCTGTTGCAACTGGAGCACTAATGGATCATGGCGCAGCACTTGCTCAACATACACTCTTCTTGCTTGATCTATACGTAATTGCAGTGCCTGTGGACTCTGCGGTACTTCGTCGACAAACTGAATGTCGACGGCTAACTCGACGCCAAATGACTCGCTCAGTACTTGTTTGAGCTGGGCTCTATTGCGTTCTGAATCCAAATGTCGCTGCGACGCCGCGACCGTCAAACTTAATGATTCGCCCTGCAAATCGGCAACACTGTGCAACAAAAACAATCGCATCAAGCCACCAATTTTCAAGCTATCAATTCTGGCGGCCCAAGCATCAACCTGACTACTAGCCCGAAGCGCAAAATTGCCTTGATCAATCACCCCGTCAAAATACAAAGGTCCGGCATCAACAATCACCGCTGGTGCCAATACTTGTTCACTGGCAAAGTCGGTATCGATTTGCACTGGTACGCTGTCTAATAA
>JACCDS010046981.1_pt1 | contig 12987 bp, 12 predicted proteins | sample 7446441 | NCBI WGS metagenome assembly JACCDS01 (sample SAMN15323445, study PRJNA562643) | freshwater metagenome | isolation source: river surface water | place: USA:Blue River Watershed | collected 2017-08-17
ACGAGGCGCTGGAACGCCCGCACTTCGTGGTCACGGCCCGGGTGGTCGAGGGCGACCAGGTCTTCCTGAGCTGGGACTTCCACTTCCATTTCCGCAACTTCAAGACCCGCGAGTTGCAGACCATCCGCGGCGCCTCGCACCTGCGCCTGGCACAGGACGGGCGCATCCGCTCGCACCGCGACTACTGGGATGCGGCCGAGGAGCTCTACGAGAAACTGCCCTTGGTGGGCGGGTTGATGCGCTGGTTGAAGCGGCGCGCCAACCGCTAGGGTCAGACCGGTCCGCGGGGCTGTTCCTGCGGCATCGTGCCAGCCTGGCGCTCGAGGGTTTCTATGGCTTGTTGTACTTGCGGCAGTTGCAGGCGCTGCGCGGGCAGCTGGCTGAGTTGCAGGTACAGGCGAACCACTTCACGGACAGTTGATACGCTGCGCTGGCCGGCAGCGGGTTGTACAGCCTGCGCCTGGAATTCGAGATGCAACATGGCCAGGGTCACCTGCTCGGCCTGCAGTTCGGCCTGCTTGACCTCTTGCCGGATGAGTTCAAGCAGCGCCTGCGGGACCGGGGCGATGCCGTCTTTCATGTCTTGGCGGAGATGGCGCAAGGGCAGGATCACGCGCTTGCGCCAGTCGCGCACTCGCTGGTCTGACGCCTCCAGCTGCGCCGGCGTCAGCGGCCGGCCCCGGTTCGTGGCGTAGAACGCGTACAGCAGGACGCAGACATCCACGCCGGCGTGCGCTTGCAGGGCCAGGCAAGCGGGCGCCACCCCGGATTTGGCGTATAGGGCCAGCGCATAGCGCCACAAGGGCGATTGCATCGGGTCATCGTGGCGGATCGGGTCGCTGGTCATGGGGGCTACCGCAGTGGGGTGTCAGGGACGGGCTGGTGTTGTTGGAGGTGTCGCTGTCCTGGACTGCGCGTGTTGCTCCAGCATGGCGATGAAGGCCGAGGCCGCCGGGCTCAAGGGCCGCCGCGGGTGGGTGACGCACACCACGTGGCGCACCAGCGGCGGTTCCACGATGGTGTGGGCCAGCAGGGCGCCTTCCTCTACCCGGCTGCGAACGGCGATCCGTGGCAGCAGGGTGGCATAGCTGCCCATCTCGACCAACTGCAGGATGGCGTTCATCGAATCCACTTCCAGCGCAGGAGACAACTCGACGCCTTCGACCTGGGCAATGCTTTCCAGAATGTCGCGCAGGCCGTGCAGCCGCGTGGGCAGCACCAGCTTGAGGGCCGTGGCCTGGCGCAGCGCGACTGTTTCGCCCAGCGGCGCGTGCCCCAGCCCCGTCGCGAGGACGAAGTCCTCGCTCAGCACCGGGTGGCTGTTGAGGGCCAGCTTGCGACGTGGCTGGTTGATGATGGCCGCGTCCAGCAGCCCTTCGGTCACGGCCTTGCACAGGGCGGGTGTGTACCCATCACTCAGCGACAGGGTAACGCGTGGATGGACCTTGGTGAATTCGGTCACGGCACCGGCCAGCAGGTCCTGCGCTACGGTGGCAATCAGCCCGATGGACACGTGGCCGCTAAGTTCGCCATCGGTCTGCAGCAGTTGCTCGCGCGCGCGGGCAAAGTCGCCCATCACCGGGCGAAACAGCTTGTACATCTGACGCCCCGCCGGCGTGGGCTCCATGCCGCGCGTGCTGCGGATGAAGAGCTGCTGCCCGAGCTCGCTCTCCAGTTTGGCCAGTTGCATGCTCAGGGCCGGCTGCACCACGTTCAGGCGGCTGGCCGCCTTGGTCATCGACCCTTCGTCATAGAGCGAGAGAAAGTATTGAACCTGGCGGAATTCCATGGCGAAAAGGGTGGTCGGACGATGTTGGAATGGTAATCACGATTCGTGATTATTGGCATCAATATATATTAATTGACGTGATGGATGGGGGTTTTTAGACTGCCAAGCATTCAACCTGCCATGCATGCCGGTGGACTGCAGGTCATAACGAAGGAGATACCCCGTGTCTGGAAATTCCAAGATTCCCTCGCTGGCGCGCCGGCGTTCCCTGTCGGGCGCCATGCTGGCCTTGGTGGCTTGCGGTGCGCTCCTGGGCAGTGTCCAGGCACTGGCCCAGGCTTTCCCGAGCAAGCCGGTGCGCATCGTCGTACCCTACCCGCCGGGCGGCTTCAACGACACTCTGGGCCGTCTGGTGGCCAACCAGCTCAGCAGGACCTGGAAACAGTCCGTGATCGTGGACAACAAGCCCGGTGGCGGCACCGTCATCGGTACTCAGGCCGTGGCCATGTCGCCTGCCGACGGCCACACCTTGCTGGTGATCCAGTTCCCGTTCGCCGCCAACCCCTGGCTATACAAGTCGCTGCCTTACGACAGCGAGAAGGCCTTCGCGCCGGTGGTGCTGGCAGGCCGCTCGCCCATGCTGCTGGTGACCCACTCGCGCTCGTCCCTGCGCACCGTGGACGATGTGCTGGCGCGAGCCCGGGCCAAGCCCGCGGCGCTGAACTACGGTTCCTCAGGCGCGGGCTCCTCCAACCACCTGGCCATGGCCTACTTCGAGTCGATGGCCGGCGTGAGGCTCATGCAGGTGCCCTACAAGGGCAGCACGCCCCTGCTGACCGACCTGGCCGGTGGTCAGCTCGACCTGGCTTTCGACGCCTTGCCCCATGCGTTGCCTTTCATCCAGTCGGGCAAGATGCGCGCGATCGCCATCGCCAATGCCAAGCGCTCGCCGCTGATGCCGGACCTTCCCACGGTCGGCGAGTCCGGCGTGCCGAACTACGAGGTGTCTTCCTGGCACGGCTTTGTGGTCCCCTCCGGCACGCCGGCGGCCGTGATCGAGCGCCTGAATCGCGATATCAACGCGGTGCTCGCCACTGACGAGGTCCGGAACATCTTTGCCCAGCAGGGTGTCGTCCCCGATGGCGGCACGCCGGCCCAATTCAAGTCGTTCATCGACGGGCAGATGGCTTTATGGAAAAAAGTCATCGTGCAAGGAAACATCACGGCCGAGTAAGCGGCCACGGGCGCAGCCAACCATGATCCCAACGGGCCATCGGATGATGGCCCGCGGGAGAAGGCCAGCCTGCAGTTCAAACCACCATGGATACAGATCTCATGACGAAGCAGCAGACCCCCAACGCACCCCGCTCAGACTTACGCGAATGGCTGGCGCATCTGGAGGCCACCGGTCGGCTGGCCGTGCTGCGCGAGGGCGTGGCGCTGAAGCACCGTCTGGCCGCCGTTGCCAAGCGGCTCGATGGTCACCAGGCCAGCTACTTTCCTGATGCCGGTGGCACCGGCATGCCCGTGGTGTCGGGTTTCATGTCGCGTCGCAGTTGGATTGCCGAGGCCATGGGCGTGCCCGAGTCCGACCTGTTGGCGCATTTTCGCAAGGCAGCCGACAGCCCGTTACCCTGGCGCGAAGTGGCGGCTGCGCAGGCGCCCTGCCAGCAGGAGGTCGTGCGGGGCGCCGACGTTCTCCAGCTGCTGCCGGTGCCGACCCACAGTGAACACGACAACGGCCCTTACATCACGGCCGGTCTGGTAATCGCACGCAACCCGGTGACAGGCGTGCAGAACGTCTCGATCAACCGCATCCAGGTGCATTCGGGAACCCGCATGGCCATCCTGATGCTGCCGCGCCACCTGCTGGCCTTCTACAAGGAGGCCGAGTCGCGCAACCAGGCGCTGGAGGTGGCGGTGGTGATCGGGGTGGACCCGCTGACGCTGCTGGCCTCGCAGGCGATCGCGCCGATCGACTATGACGAACTCGGGATTGCGGGGGCCTTGCACGGCGCGCCTCTGCCGGTGGTGAAGTGCCAGACTAACGAGGTCCGGGTGCCGGCCAACAGCGAGATCGTGATCGAGGGGCGGCTGCTGCCCGGCGTGCGCGAGCCCGAAGGGCCGTTCGGCGAGTTTCCGAAATACTACAGTGCGCGCGAGCGCCGCGAGGTGATCGAGGTGGACGCCATCACGCATCGCCGCAACCCGATCTACCACACCATCGTGCCGGCGGAAATGGAGCACCTGCTGCTGGGCTCCATCCCGCGCGAGGCCACCTTGTTGGCGCACTTGCAGCGCAGTTTCCCCAATGTCCTGGACGTGCACCTGTCGATCGGTGGGGTGGGGCGCTATCACCTGTTCGTCAAGCTGCGCAAGGCGCACGAAGGTCAACCCAAGAATGTGATCTGTGCTGCCTTCGGTGCCCACTACGACATCAAGCAGGTGATCGTGGTCGACGACGATGTCGAGGTGCACGACCCGAAACAGGTGGAGTGGGCCGTGGCTACGCGCTTCCAGGCCGATCGCGACCTCATGGTGATCGCCGGGGCACAGGGCTCGGTGCTCGATCCGTCCACCACCGTCGGCCAGGACTACCCGGACGGCGGCGCGCCGCCAGCGCATCTGCAAGGGCTGAGCGCCAAGATGGGGTTGGACGCGACCCGTCCGGTGGTCTACCACGAGCATGTGTTCACCAAGGTGCGCGTCCCCGGCGAGGCCGAGGTCGATCTGCTGCAGGAGGTGCGTTCTGAGGTACGCATCGACTGGCGTACCGGTGGCGTCAAGGCATGAGCCAGCCGGATCGCAAGCGACTGATCGTCGCCATAACGGGCGCCAGCGGCGCGATCTACGGCGTGCGCCTGCTCGAGCAGCTGCGCGACCTGACGGAGTGGGAAACCCATCTGATCGTGTCGGCCGCAGGCGTGCTGACCGCCGCCGAGGAGCTCGACCTCAAGCGCGCCGACATCGAGGCGCTGGCTGATGTCGTGCATAACGCCAAGGACATCGGCGCGGCGGTCTCGAGCGGCTCGTTCCGCACTGCGGGCATGGTGATCGCACCGTGCTCGATGAAGACGCTCGCGGAGATCGCCCACGGCATGGCCGACAACCTGGTCAGCCGCGCGGCCGACGTGGTGCTTAAGGAGCGCCGCCGCCTGGTCCTGCTGGCGCGCGAGACGCCGCTGAACCTGGCCCACCTGCGCAACATGACCGCAGTGACGGAGATGGGCGGCATCGTTTTCCCGCCGGTGCCGGCCTTCTATACCAAGCCATCGTCGATTGATGACGTGGTCAATCACACCGTGGGGCGGGTGCTCGACTTGTTCGACATCGACCACACCCACCTAGTGCGCCGTTGGCAGGGGCTCGGCGTCCAGGATCAGTAAGTTCGAAGTCCCGGTTTCTTGACCTTCAACAACGAGGAGACATGAGATGAAAACAATCAACCAGCTCATTGCGGCCGGCACCGTGGCGCTGACCAGCGCCCTGTCCGTGCTGCCGGCGCACGCCACCCTTGGCTCGTGCAGCGAGCCGATCGTGTTGGGCACCACCATTTCCGAGACCGGGCCGTTCTCGACCCTGGCCGACCGCTGGCGCAAGATGACCGAGGTATTTGCCGAGGAAGTCAACAAGGGTGGCGGCGTGTTGGTGAAGTCCTGCAACAAGAAGCTGCCGATCAAGTTCGTGATCTATGACGACCAGAGCGTTCCGGCCACCGCCGTCGCCCTGTTCGAGAAGATGGCTACGGTCGATAAGGTCGATTTCTTCGTCGGTCCGGACTGGTCCTCGCTGGGTGGCCCTGTGCCGCCGGTGGCCGAGAAGCACAAGATTCCGATGGTGATGGCCAACGTGGCCACGCCGTCCGTCTACGATCGCGGCCTGAAGTACATCTGGGGCACCCCTTTCCCAGTGGTGCCCAACTGGTCGGCGCGTTATTTCGAGATGATCGGCAAGGTCAGCCCCAAGCCACAGACCATCTTCTTCATCACCCACGACAACCCGGTGATGAAGGGAATTACCGCGACCTGGAGCAAGAAAGCTGAAGAGCAGGGCCTGAAGGTGCTGGGCAATGAAACCTTCTCGCCCGAACTCAAAGATTTCACGGCGCTGATCGCCAAGGTCCGTGCCGCCAAGGCCGACATCATCTACCTGAGCTCCTACGACAACGCCTCGGTTCCCCTGTTACAGCAGATGCGCCAGCTCAAAGTGCGTGCCATGGACGTTCACCACACCATGCTTACCGGCGCGCTGCATCGACAGGTCGGCAAGGACATTGAGGGCATGACTGGCGAACTCAGCTGGTACCCGGGTGTCAAGGGCGACTACAGCGACTTGGTCGAGACTGTGATGAAGCGTGCCGACGTGTCGATGTTCGACTACATCTGGACGCTGGGCCGCCTGACGTCCTATCTGACCATGATCCAGGCCATCGAGAAGGCCGGCGTGGTGGACCGGGAGAAGGTCAAGGAAGCCTTGTTCAAGGCCACGGTCAAGTCACCCGCCGGCGACGTGACCTTCGACGAGCGCGGCTTCCCCAACACCGGCGCCTTCACGGTGCAGATGAATAGCGGCAAAGTCAATGTCGTGTGGCCGCCCGAGGTGGCAACCGGCAAGCTGGTCTGGCCGTCGCCGACCTGGAAGTAAGCGGACGTCACGAAGATGGAAGTCCTGCTCCAGGTTCTTATAGGCGGGGTGCTGCTGGGCGGACTGTACGCGCTGGTCGCGTTCGGTCTGTCGCTGATCTACGGCGTCGTGCGCATCCTTAATTTTGCACACGGCACCCTGCTGGCGGTCAGCGGCGTGCTCGCCAGCTTGGCGTACGCCAGCTGGCAGCTGCACCCGGTGCTGATCGCTGTGCTGCTGGCGCCGCTGCTGTTTGTCTGCGCCTACGGCTACTATCACGTGCTGCTACGCCCGCTGGCCAAGCGCAACCACTTCGAGTCCACAGTAGGCACTGTGCTGGTGACCGTCGGCACGCTGATGATCCTCTCGGACCTCACGGCCAAGGCCGCTGGTGCCACCCAGCGCAATATTCCCTTGCGGCTTGAGGCGCTGGAGTTCGGCGAGATCGTCATCTCGACCACCCAGCTGCTGATCCTTTTGGGCATCGCGTTGCTGACCGTGGTGATGCACCTGATTCTCACGCGCACCTGGTTCGGCCGTGCGGTGCGCGCGGTGACACAGGACCCGGTGGGGGCCCAGATCTGCGGCGTGCAGAGCACGCGCATGAAGGCGTTGACCTTTGCCTTCGGCTCGGCGACGGTCGCCGTCGCGGCCGTGCTGTACGTGCTGTCCTTCCCCGTGGATCCCTACATGGGCTTCGGTCTGACGGTCAAGGCCTTCACCATCATCGTCGTCGGCGGCGTCGGTAATCTGCCGGGCGCCCTGTTGGCGGGGATCTTTCTCGGCGTGGCCGAAGGCCTGACTGGCCTGTACTGGAAGCCCGAATGGGCGCCTGCGCTCAGCGTTGTCCTGATGCTGCTGATCCTGGTCGCGTATCCCAAGGGCGTTGGAGTCAAAGCATGAAACATGGCATGTCACGCACCGCCGGCTGGCTGACCGGCGGCGTCGGAGTGCTGGCGTTGGCAGCGCTGCCCTTCGTCGGCAACGCCTACATCACCACCATCGCATTCACCGTGCTGATCGCCTACATCCTGGGCCAGAGCTGGGACTGGGTTGCAGGCGAGATGGGTTACGTCAACCTGGGGCATTACTGCTTCTACGGCATCGGGGCTTACGCCTTCTCGATTGCGTTGGTCGGCCAATGGCCGCTAGTCGTCGCGATCAGCTTTGCAGTGCTGATCACAGCCCTGGCCGCGCTCGTCATCTCAGTGCCCCTGTTCCGGCTGCATGGCGATTACTTTGCCTTCGGCACGCTTGCGCTGCTGCCGCTCATGGAGGTGCTGGCATACAACCTCACGCCGGTGACCAACGGGGCCGACGGCATCGTTTTGCCGGTGGAGCAGGTCCTCAAGCCGGCCTACCTAATCTCTCTCGGGGTGTGCGTGCTGACCTTCAGCGTCACGCTGCGCATCAATGCGGCGCGCTTCGGCTACGCGCTCAAGAGCATCCGCAACGATGAGCAGGTGGCCGAGACCGTGGGTGTGCGCATCGCGCCGGTCAAGCGGCGCGTGCTGATGCTAAGCGCCGGCTTCGGTGCTGTGGCCGGCGCCTTGCAGGCCTGGCAGATGAGCTACATCGACCCGGCCACCGTCTTCGGCCTGAACGTGGCGCTGGTGCCCGTAGCCATGGTGCTGTTTGCCGGCTCTGGCCTGCGCTGGGGTCCGCTGGTTGGCGTGCTTGTGCTGGCCACGCTGCAGCAGTGGCTGCTGGTCAGCATGAAGGGTTTCCAGGCCACCCTGTACGGCCTGATCGTGCTGCTGATCGGTCGTTTCATGCCCGGCGGCTTCCTGCGCGCCAGGTGGGTGCGGCGCGTGCCGCTGCTCAGCGCCCTGGCGCGCGAGCATCACGAGTACATGGGTGAGTCGGAAGCCCAGGCGGCTCTCCAGATGGCCGAGGACGGCGGCGCTGTGGCGCTGCCGCTGGCGCGCATCCAGCCTGAGAGCGGGAAGCCTCTGATCGAGTTGCAGAACGTATGCATGCAGTTCGGCGGCAACGTGGCCGTCAACGACGTCAGCCTGAGTATTCGCCAGGGCGAGATCGTCGGCCTGATCGGGCCCAATGGCTCGGGCAAGACCACCCTGTTCAACTGCATCTCGCGGGTGTACATGCCTACCGGCGGGCGCGTGATGTTTGCCGGCCAGGACTTGAGCCACGCCAGCCGCGACGAGATCGCTCGTCTGGGCGTCGGACGCACCTACCAGATCCCGCGCCCCTTCGGGGACCTGACGGTGCAGGAGAACATCGCCATTCCCTTGATGTTCAACGAAGCGCCACTGGCGCCGCGCGATGCGATGCGCGAGGCGCGTTCCTTCATCGAATACGCCGAATTGAGCCACCGCCTGCGCGACCGTGCCGACAGCCTGTCGGTGCAGGAGCGCAAGGCGCTGGAATTCGCCCGTGCGCTGGCCTGCAAGCCGCGCCTGCTGCTGGTCGATGAGGTCGCCTCGGGCCTGACGCCGGTCGAGGTGCAGCGCTTCGTCGAGCACATCCGGCACGTGCGCGACCGCTACGGCATCACCGTGATCTGGGTGGAGCACATCTTCTCGGCATTGGAGAAGGTAGTCGACCGGGTCATCGTGCTGGAGCAGGGCTCGCTGATCGCCGACGGTCCCCTGAGTCAGGTGGTCAAGGACGAGCGCGTGCTCAGTACCTATCTTGGCAGCGCTGCCCAGGCCAGCACAAAGACCAAGGCGAAGAAATACCCGCAGCGGGTAGAGGGAGTCGTCTGATGCTGACGCTGAAGAACCTGAGTGTGGACCACGGCGCCCTGCGCGCCCTGTGGGACGTTTCCCTGCATGTGGGCAAGGGCGAGCGCGTGGGACTGCTGGGCGCCAATGGTGCGGGCAAGTCCACCGCGATGGGGGCTATCGTCGGCCTGTACCCGAGCGTGTCCGGCGCCATCACCTACGACGGCCGGCTGCTGGATCGCCCCTCGACGGCCCAGACGGTGGCCGCCGGCATCGCCCTGGTGCCCGAAGGCCGGCGACTGTTCCCCGCTATGAGCGTGCTGGAGAACCTTGTCATGGGGGGCTATGCGGCGGCCAGCCGCAAGGACCTCGATGCAACGCTTGAGCGCGTCTACGCGCTGTTCCCGATCCTGCGCGACAAAGCGCGCCAGAACGCCGGCGAGCTCAGCGGCGGGCAGCAACAGATGGTGGCCATCGGCCGCGCCCTGATGTCGCGACCCAGGCTGCTGCTGCTGGACGAGCCGTTCATCGGCGTGGCTCCCAGGCTGGTCGACGAGATCCTGGAAGCCTTGCGCAGCATCGCCGACGAGGGCGTGACCATGCTCCTGGTCGAGCAGAACACCCACCGCGCCCTGGACTTCGTCGAGCGCGCCTACGTGATCGAAAACGGCCGTACCGTGCTGGAGGGTGACCGCCAGGCGTTGCTGGACGACCCGGCCTTTGCCGCCAAATTTCTCGGACTTGAATAGTAGGAGACACCATGAACAGAGAACAGGAAATCGTTGCCCGCTCTAACGCGTTCCGCGACGAGTACCGCGCCTCCACGCCGCGCTGGTACCGGGGCGAGATGCATTTGGCTTTCACGCTAACCTTCACCATCAGCGTCATCTGGTACTGCGCCAGTCAACTCGGCACCACCGCCTGGCAGGAGTGGGTCTACGTGATGGTCCCGATGTTCCTCTTTGGCAACTGGGCCGAGTGGGCGGCGCATCGCTACCTGCTGCACAGCCCCAACAGCTTGTTGAAGATGGCCTACAAGCGGCACGTGGCGACACACCACCAGTTCTTCTCGCACAAGACGCTGGACTATCACGGCCATCGCGACTGGCGTGCGCTGCTGTTCCCGCCGTTCGCGCCCGTCATGTTCGTGATGGCCGCGCTGCCGGCGGCCATCACGCTCGGCGTGCTGTGGACGGAGAATGCAGGCTACATCGCCATGATGACCATGGCCGGCTACTTTCTGATGTACGAGGGCCTGCACACGCTGTCGCATATCGAGCACCCGCTGCTGGACCGCCTTCCGCTTGTCAACACTGTGCGTCGCATGCACGTTCTGCACCACAACCCGGACTTCATGCATACGCGCAACTTCAACCTGACCTTCCCACTTTGCGACGCGCTCTTTGGCACCAGCGACCTCAGGTCGGGCGTGGTTGGCACGCTGTTCAACGGCATGTCGGATGAGAACCGCAAGGAAGAAGATCGCCGCAAGCTCGAGGCGCAGCAAGTCGAACGCAAAACCGGCACTCACTGAGAAACCCCAACTGGAATCAATATGTCAGAGAATTTGAAACAATGGGTCCCGCGGCTGGATGGCCGCGTGGCGATCGTCACCGGCGCGGCCCAAGGCATCGGCGCGCGCTACGCGCAGGCGCTGGCCGCCGAGGGCGCCCGGGTGGTGTGCGCCGACGTCATCGACGCGGCCCCGACGGCGGCCGCCATCAATGCGGCTGACGGCCAGGCCATCGCGGTTCGGGTCGACGTTACCTCGCCCGAGTCCACCCGCCAGATGGCGTCTGCGGCTGTCGAGGCCTTTGGCCGCATCGACATCCTGGTCAACAACGCCGGCCTCTTCACCAACCTAGCCCTCAAGCCCTTCGAGCAGATCGATAGCTCTGAGTGGGACAAGGTGATGGCGGTCAACGTGCGCGGTCCGTTCGAGTGCAGCAAGGCGGTGCTGCCCGCTATGCGCCAGCAGGGCTACGGCAAGATCATCAACATTGCCTCGGGAACGGTGTTCAAGGGCGCGCCGATGCTGCTGCACTACGTCAGCTCCAAAGGCGCCGTGGTCGCCATGACCCGCAGCATGGCGCGCGAGCTGGGTGACGCCGGCATCCGCGTCAACACGCTTGCGCCGGGTCTGACGGCCAGCGAAAACACCCTGGCGAACCCGGCTTGGCAGGGCGTCGCGAGCGCCAACAACATCGCCAGCCGTGCCATCAAGCGCGAGGTCACGCCGGAAGACCTCTGCGGCACGCTGCTTTACCTGGCCAGCGCCGACAGCGACTTCGTGACCGGCCAGGTCGTGGTGGTCGATGGCGGTTCCGTGATGCATTGAGTCTATGAACATGAGTCTTGAAGCCCGTAACCTGATTGACGGCCAGTGGCAGGATGCCGCGAGTGGCCGTTTTGAACCCAGCCTGAACCCGGCCGACGGGTCCGTGATAGGCCGTTATGCCGCCAGCGGTGAGTTCGACGCGCAGGCCGCGATTGCCGCGGCCCGCTGTGCCTTCGACCGTCCGGACTGGTCGCAGTCGCCACGCCTGCGCCAACAGGTCATGCTCAACTGGGCCGACCGCCTGGAGGCGCGCGCCGACGAGCTGGCTCGCCTGCTGACGCTTGAAAACGGCAAGGTCTTGGCCCAGTCACACGGCGAGATCTGCGCTGCCGTCTCCGAGATTCGCTACTACGCCGGCCTGACCCGCTACATCCCGGGCCATGTGTTCGAGGTCGAACCCGGGGTGTACTCCACCCTGCTCAAGGAGCCCGCCGGTGTGGCCGGCATCATCGTGCCGTGGAACGCGCCGGTCGTTCTGCTGATCCGCTCGCTCACGCCGGCGCTGGCCGTTGGCTGCACTACGGTGATCAAGCCCGCGCCCCAGACGGCGCTGATCACGGCCGCGGTCATCGCCGAACTGCACGCGGTGGCCAAATTGCCCAAGGGCGTAGTCAACCTGGTCAGCGAGCTCGGTCACGACGTGGCCCAGGCGTTCACCACTTCCGCTGAGGTCGACGTCATCAGCTTCACGGGTTCCAATGCCACCGGCCAGCGCATCATGGCGGCGGCGGCGCCCACCATGAAAAAGCTTTCGCTCGAACTCGGCGGCAAATCCTGCTGCCTGGTGTTCGACGACGTCGATGTCGCCCGCGTCGCGCCCCAGCTGGCCGCCGCCGCGACGATCATTTCCGGCCAGCAATGCACAGCCGCTCGGCGTGTGTTGGTGCACGCCTCGCGCTACGATGAGATGAAGGTCGCGCTGTCGGGCGCGCTTCAGGCCCTCGTGGTGGCGCCTGGCGCCGCCGCTGGTGCCGATGTCGGCCCGTTGATCGACGCGCCGTCGTACCGGCGCGTGGGGGAGTTGATCCAGCAGGCCATGGACATGGCCGACGAGGTTATCCTGCGCGGTGGGCGCCCTGCCGGTCTGCCGGCGACAGGTCACTTCATGAGTCCAACCCTGGTGGCGCACCACGATACTGGCGCCTTCTTCGTGCAGGACGAAATCTTCGGCCCCTTTGTGGTGCTGGAAAAGTTCGAGGACGAACGCGAGGCCGTGGCTCGTGCCAACCACAGCGAGTACGGCTTGTCGGCCAGTGTCTGGACGCAGGATGGCGCACGCCAAATGCGTGTGGCGCGTGCCTTGCGCAATGGCACGGTCTGGATCAACGACCACAACAAGCTTTATGCCGAGGCCGAGACTGGCGGTTATCGCCGCAGCGGCCTGGGTCGCCTGCACGGTTATGACGCCCTGAATGACTTCGTGGAGATTAAGCACATTTACCACAACGCTGGCGTCGTCATGCCCTGAGCCAAGGGGGGAAACTAGGGCTGGTCGATGGTGCAGCCTGCTCTGCCAGTTGGTCGCCGAGAAGCTGGGTCTGTATCCGGGTTATCCGGGGTGTGGGTCGTGGTTCGCGCACGCTATGCTGTGCGGGTTTTCCGTCACCACA
>JACCDS012326900.1_pt1 | contig 12986 bp, 16 predicted proteins | sample 7446441 | NCBI WGS metagenome assembly JACCDS01 (sample SAMN15323445, study PRJNA562643) | freshwater metagenome | isolation source: river surface water | place: USA:Blue River Watershed | collected 2017-08-17
CATTTCCTCCCCCTCCACGGAGGGGGAATGTGGGGCGCATGCTAAATAGCCTGCAGGAGATGGTGCCGCATGAAGTTGAAGATTTCGCGATCCGATTGGCTGAGGGTGGGTCAGGCGATGGACTGGCTCAAGTCTGCAGAGGGGGACGGCCTCATACCCCCCGATGTCCTGCGGGACATACGGAGGGGGAGGGTTCCGGTGAAGATCGTGGATGACGATGGGGGGCCACCAGAGGGGTCGATTGTCCGTCGGGACGGCCTGGGTGGCCGCGGTGATGTGCCGGAGGGGGTCGACGATGCGGCGGATGACGCGGATTTCCTGGAACTCCTGGGTGGACCCGAGGGCGTCCGTGGGGAGATCGGCAGGGCCCTGGGCGATCTGGGCAGGCGGCGTCGCCGAGGAGACGAGGAAACAGGAGGAGATGACGAATGAATGCTTATGAATGGAAGAAGACTGCGTCTGGATGGGACCTGGAGAAGCGTGCAGGCGATCCCATCTACGGCCTCAGGTACGAGGGCGGCAGGGAGTGGCAGAAGGAACGCACCACGAGCGGCACGCTCAGCTTCAGGAGATGTGAGCAGGAGATGAAGCGGTCGGTGGGCGAGAAGATCAGGCTCGAGATGAAGCGGAGGGGCATCACCGGCGCCGGGTCCATGGTCGACCTGCAGTATGGCGATGCCACCTGGAAGGGATACAGCACGCTCCATGTGCGCGAGGAGTCGTACTCAGAAGGGTACGATGAGAACCTTGAGCCCAGGAGTGGAGGGCGCCGCCCAGAGGAGAGGCGCGAGACACGCACCCGGTATGAAATGGAGCTGAAGGGCGTGGCCGTCTACGAGGGTGGCAAGTTCTCCTTCAGGGGCTTCTGGCGCCTGGACGAGAATCCGGAGAAGAGCGGGTGCGGATCGTTTGTGACCGACAGCTTGTGGTGGGAAATCGGAGACTACAGCCCGACGGCGCCCGCGTACCAGAGGAAGAAGAGCAAGCTGCCATGGTGGCGGAGGATATTCTGAATGGAGGACAACATGAGGTATGAGTGGAAGAAGACGGCGTCCGGATGGGGTCTGGAGAAGCGTGCAGGTCTGGGCGACTTCGCGAAGGAGATAGTTGAGCTGGGCAAGGACATGCTGGGGGGCAGGTCCAAGACCTTTTGGGCGAGTACGCTGAGCCCATACATGCCCACGCTGATGCTGAATGGCGATAGGGTAACCCCCTCGCATTACGAAGTGAGCGTGACCGTGAGGAAATTCGTGCCAGGTTCGCCGGACGGGAGCGACTACAGCATCACCGTCGTCGAGGCGGACAGTCACGAACCGACGTTGTCCCTGAGGCCAGACAAAGTCTCATTCGGAAGCCTCCGCAAGCTGGATGACCAGCTGCAGGACTGGATATCGAAGAACAAGAAGGCGGTCCACGGGATAATTGCGGGGCTGATCGAGAAGGAGACGGGCGGGGGTGCCGAGGAATTCCGCTCTTGGAGAGGATGGTGAACATCAAGATGACATGGAGATGGAGGACAGCATGAGGTATGAATGGAAGAAGACTGCGTCTGGATGGGGGCTGGTGCGGAGGGCTGCGATTGTAGACCTGCCCCAGTCGGGGCTCAGCAACATCTTCAAGCCCGGGACAGAGGAGCTGGTGCCCGAGGTGCAGAGGAACGTGGAGCGCGGCCTGCAGAAGATCAGGGCCTACCTGGAGGCGGAGCACCCCGGCGTGAAGATCGTCCACCACGAGATGATCGGCGCGGCCGTCACCATGCAGTACGCGCCCCACAGCGACATCGACAACACGGTGTTCATCAACGTGGAGAAGAACGACCCCCGCTTCAAGGTGATCAACAGGTGGATCGGGGAGAACGTGGACGGCGGCAACTTCATGGGGAGGCCGTACCAGTTCAAGATACAGCCCTCGTCGGCGATTGGCAACAACGACAACGCGGACGTCGTCTACATACCCGGCGTCGGCTTCAAGAAGCGGCCCGCGGCGGGCGCGCCCGAGCGGGGCTTCCGCGAGATCGTCGACAACCCCAATTCGCCGGAGAGGATGAGGTATGCGCAGATGGAGCCCGAGCTCCAGGCGCTTGCCGCACGCTGGGCGCGGGAGGCACGTTCGGCTCTCGCGGGCAGCGACCCATCGTCATACATGGGGGAGCTGGGCGGCATCGCCGCGGAGATGGTGGCGAAGGTGAGGGAGATCGGAGACATGCGCGGCAAGGCGTACGGCAGGGGGGTGGACCAGGGCCGCATCAGCCAGAACTGGAACACGGAGAACGTGATCTACAAGTTCCTGGAGAGGGACGGGTACAACGGTCTCCTCTATGCGGTGAAGGAGGCCCTGGCGGACGGCGAGCTCCACCCGCAGGAGCTGATGCATTCGATTTCAGTTGCAGAGGCGGTGGTGGGTGGCGGTGTCGGCTTCGATCCGAGGGGCGACGACCCGACGGCGCATGTCACATTCGGCAGGGGCGAGCCGACGGAATCCCAGAAGAAGAGGATGGATATGGCAAGAGGGACAAGATAGAATCGATGCCGAGCGTGCATATGTGCCCTCCCAATGCGTGGGATTCAGACGAGTCGCGTGAGGATCTGAAGAGGGTGTGGATGGATAATGTGATAAAAGACATACAGGACAGCGAGTCTTCAAAGCAAAAGGACAATTAGGATGAAGATCAAACTATCAAGGTCGGACTGGAAAGAAATAGGTGCCAAGATGGGCTGGCTGAAGACGGCGCAGGTGAGCCGGAATCCCGAATGGGCCCTTGAACCCAAAGAGATACGGGTGGAGAAGCTCATGCATGCAGAGGAGTTCTCTGATCAGATGCCTGAGATTATGGGGGTGGCGAACGACAATTATCAGATAGAGATCAGCGCGGTTGTCCAGCAATGGCCCACGGGAAGAGAAGACGTGCATGAGGAGCTCAGTAACGATGAGCCCATGAAGATGGAGGCGTTCTATGCCTTCAGGCTGGATCAAGATACAGACGAGCCGGAGCTCCTCAGCGATAAGGAGATGGTGCAGTTCAACAAGGAGCTGCAGGGATGGCTCAACCATCCCGAGAACAAGAGGATGGTGGAGAGCGTAATCATCGACATGGCAAGATCGATGTGATGAAAACCGAGGCGGCTGGGGAAGGCGACATTCGTCAGGGGCACTGAAACGAGGATATCATGATGAGGATCAAGCTGTCGCAATCTGACTGGAAAGAAATAGGTGCCAAGATGGGCTGGCTGAAGACGGCCGAGGCCGCCGCGGTCAACTGGAGTGACATCACCGCCCGCTACAGGGCCATCGGCGAGAAGCTGGAGGGACCAGACCCGCTCGGCAGGGGGACGGTCGCCCGCATCGACGAACTGCTGGACATCCTGAGGGACATGGCATGGGGGGACGGATCTGGACGTGGTGGTGAGTTCATGAGGGTCATGAATGATGCCACAGTGAAGCTGAGGGCGGTGAAGGATTCCCTCCTCCGCTCGCAGGACGACAGTTTCGACGGAGACCGGGAGGGTTCCCGTCGCCAGGTGGAGAACGCATATGGGTATCTGGCGCATTCCTACAGATACATCATCGAGGCCCACAAGTTGCGGAGTGGTGGCGGAGCGGACATGGGCAAGAGCGCATCGGGGGACACCTGCTGGGAGGGGTACACCAGGAGGGGGACCAAGATGAAGGGCGGGCGCAGGGTGCCCAACTGCGTCCCCGTGGACGGCAAGAAAGGATCGTGATGGGGGGATGTGTCGCAGTGGGATGGGGCACGCCGTGCCCCGTCCCTTTTTTTTGTTCCCCCCGAATTTTGCATGTGGCGCAGGTGGGCTGCAGGAGGGGGCGAAAAATGGGCTGGGACCTGCTGCCTGCGGAGGGACTTGACGATGGAGAGACGATTCGGAATATCGGGAGATGCCTGGCTCGCGGTGGGCAGGATGGCAGGCTGGGTCCGCACCGCCGCGGGTGGAGTGCAGACGGACTCCAGCCAGTGCTACAGGATCACCGCTGACGGACAGGGGGCGGTGAGGACGCACCACATCTGGAGCGCGAGGGCAAAGCGCGAGGGCGAGCGGGGCTACGGGACCTGGCAGGCGAACTGGAGGGCGTATGTGCGCATGCGGTGGACCTACAGCGGTGGGCGGGGCTGGATCTCTACAGGCACGCCAGAGGTGGTGTCGGTGTGGTCGAACCTGGACGGGAGTTCGCCGGACCCGGGACAGGATGCGGAGATGAAGGGGCATGTGGCGGAGGTGTTCGAGTCGGAGATGTTCTGGGATGACCTGAAGAGTTACATGGACAGGACAATCGATCCGCCAGGGGAGGGCGACCCCGTCGGAACCGTGCTGGACGAGAGGAGCGAGCCGATCCGGCACAGCCCTGGGAGGATATTCGCCACGCGCACCCTCCTGAAGTCGAAAGGAGGCGGCGATGGCTACAGGGGGAACCTGCAGAGCGACATCCAGAACCTGCTCTATGAGCAGATGAGGAAGATCATGCTGCGGGAGGAGTTGTGGCGGGGGGACCATGACGCGGGCACCATCGACGGGGCGTGGGGTGTAGCCACCATCCTGAGCGGGAAGATTCTGGGGTGGGCGATGAGGCGGGCGACAGCGGGCGGGGACAGGTGGGCGGCGGACAGGGAGATCGACAGCAAGCTGGAGAGGATAGTGGAGCTGGCGGACGGGGTGGCAGAGAGGCTGCCCATGCTGGTTGGGGAGCGAACCTACCTCCTCGACCTGTTCAGGGCGGACAGGCTCCGACAGATGGGGGATGGGCGGCTCGACAAGATTTTCGACCTGGTGGCAGGGGTTGGCGGGGGTCTGTAAAAAAATTTTCGTCGTGTGGGCAGGCACGGCGTGATCCCGGAGTTTGACGCGATGCATGACTATCTGGTGGTGGGCGCAGGGCTGTTCGGGGCGGTTTTCGCACGGCAGATGACCGACCGTGGCGCGCGGTGCCTCGTGATCGACAGGCGTGACCACATCGGGGGGAACTGCCACACGGAGAGGGTGGAGGGGATAAATGTCCACAGGTATGGGCCGCACATATTCCACACGGAGAGCAGGAAGGTGTGGGACTACATGTGCAGGTGGACGGAGTTCAACAGGTTCAGGCTCCGCCCGAAGGTGACGCATGGCGGGAAGGTGTACTCGTTCCCCATCAACATGATGACCATGCACCAGCTCTGGGGCGTCGTCACGCCTGCAGAGGCAGAGGCGAAGCTTGCGGAGGCGCGGGTGCCGGTCAGGTCGCCCGGAAACCTGGAGGAGTGGGTGGTGTCGCAGGTGGGCTGGGAGCTCTATGAGAAGTTCATCAGGGGGTACACGAAGAAGCAGTGGAACCGCGACCCGAAGGACCTGCCTGCATCCATCGTGAAGAGGCTGCCCATCAGGCTCACCTACGATGAGGACTACTTCAACGACAGGTACCAGGGCATACCGGTGGGAGGGTACACGGGGATATTCGAACGGATGCTGGAGGGGATCCCCGTGGAACTGGGCGTCGACTTCCTGGGGGACAGGGGGCGTCTCGAGGGTCGCGCGCGGAAGGTGGTGTACACAGGGCCGATTGACGAATTCTTCGGGTACGACATGGGGCACCTGGAGTGGAGGAGCCTGCGCTTCGAGAGGGAGATTCTCGACGTGCAGAACCACCAGGGGGTTGCAGTCATGAACTACACGGAGGAGCAGGTGCCCTACACCCGGATATGCGAGCACAAGCATTTCGAGTTCGGCACGGGGGATCGGACGGTGGTGACGCGCGAATATCCACAGAACTGGCAGAGGGGCGCGGAGCCATACTACCCGATCAACGACGAGAGGAACAACGAACTGTACCAGAGGTACAGGGATCGGGTCGATGGGGCGCGATACGTGATGGGTGGCAGACTCGCCGACTACAAGTACTACGACATGCACCATGTCGTGGGCTCCGCGCTCGCGCGCGCGGAGATGGAAATTATCTAGAAGGATAATCGAAATATTCACCAGAATTGTAGGATAACAGAGGTATATCATGAACAAATTCGCTTCAGTACAGGTCGTCGGCAGGAATGGAACTCTCCGAAACACCGTCATCACCTCAGAGCAGATGGCGCAGATCGGAATCGCCATGGGCTGGATCAAGCCCATCGGCCCGTACGCCATGAAGCTCGCGAAGAATGTCCAGATCCATGAGCGCAGGGTTCTGGTGAAGACAGCAAGCGGAACCCGCAAGATGAAGATGGGCGTGGAGCGGTGGCTTGAGCTGTCCTTGGCGAATGGCTGGGTCGCTCCAGGCATGGACAAGGTGGCAGGCTTCTTCTCCGCAATCGGAGACCTCGCTGGTTCTGCCGTCAATGCAGTCGGCAATGCCTACCAGGGCGCCAAGAACATGATTTCGGGCGCGCAGAAATACGTGACCGACGCCGCTGGCAGGGTTTTTGACTCTGCAGGCCGTGCAGTAGCAGCCACCGTCAATGCAGCAGGTCAGGTCGTCGACCAGGGTGGCAAGGTTCTCGGCCAGGCTGCACGTGCTGCAGGCGATCTGGGCGCCTCTGCCGTCAACGCGGCAGGACAGGCTGGACAGGCTGTTGCCCAGGGCGCACGTGGCGCTGCAAACGCCGTGGGACAGCTCGCTGGATCGGCAGTGAACGCCGCAGGGCAGGGCGTGCAGAATGCCATGACGGGCGCGCAGGCTGCCGGAAGGTTCGTCGTCGACAGTGCAGGCAAGGTTCGTGATGCAGCCGGCAATGCGGTCAACGCAACCGTCAATGCTGCGGGACAGGTCGTTGATGCAACTGGAAAGGTGGTAGGTCAAGCCGCACGCTACGTCGGTCAGCTCGCCGGCGAGGCGAAGGCAGGCTACGATGCACGCAGGCAGGCGGGAGACACGAACTTTGCAGGAGCAGCCGGACAGCTGATACAGAATTCACCACAGGGCATTGCTGCCCAGGGGCTGGGCTATGGAGCCACCCAGGCAGTGGGAGCCATACAGAATGCCGGAAGGCAGGTTGCGCAGGGATACAACGCCGCGCGTGCAAGGACGACCGCCTCTGTTGGCAATGGGCAGATGGTGAAGATGTCGCGCAGTGCCTGGATGGACATGGGCAGGCGCAACGGCTGGCTCTGAACGCAGCCTGCTCAGGATGATGAGGATTCTGCGGGGGGCTTGCGCTCCCCCACTGGTCTCGGCATGACGACAGGTCGATGTCTGGAGAATTCCTTGTCGCCAAGAAGAATCTTGTCAACCTGATCCTCAGAGATGGGTTTGGTGACCGACCTTAAACTGTCGATATCGGAACGTCCAACTGCCCAGAAGCTGTGGGAGTTCCAGACACCGAGTGGGTTGCCGATTTGGTCACCATGCCTTGCAATCCCCTTCAGCCAACTCCTGCCACCTGGGGTGGCCATGGTTCCGCCCACGATGGGTGAACCGAAATGGTCGGCGAGAACCTGAACCACATTGTAGGGAATCTTGAACCCTGGAACGCGGCGCACTGGCGTGTGGACCATGTAGGAGCCATCTGGCGATCCAGGGAAGTGCCTGCTCGACATCCATTCGAGCGTCATGAGCACAAGCTCGGGATCGTCCTTGCCCCTGACCGTGATGGTGCCGTGATCTTCTTCTGGCACAACCATGAAAAGCTTGTCGTCGATGTCGATCCTGGTGCCGGGTTCTCCATCTGTGGTGGATGGAGACTCCCTCAGCTCATTCATCTTGTCAAGATCCCACTGGATAGGAATCCTCTTCTTCCCAGTGGATGGATCGACGCCATAATCGACCATCATCATGTCCGCCTGCTTGTCCATCATGCCTTCTTGGTCGCCCCACAGGGAGACACCGTGCTCAGCGAGCTCAATGCGCTTGCGCAGTATCTCCCTCTCCTTCGGGTCCCTTTCCGCCTCCAGCCTGATGCGCAGATTCTTGAGGTTGTTGACCTCCTTGCGGTGCTTCTGCCTCCGCTGTTGCGGGGTCAGCAACTCCCTGTTGGGGAAGGCGGACTTGTACCAGTTGGGTGTCAAGACGAGATTATTTTCCCGAGGGGCTGCAGACAACCTCCCCAGCGTACCTCATTTATGATCAGAAAAGGGGCATTTGGGTAGATCTCTAGAGAGGTAGACAGACCTCGTGGTTGAAAAATGTGACATGAAACATCCCCATATTGAGGCGGTTCTTTTCGACCTTGACGGGGTGCTCGTCGATGCATGTGACTGGCACTACGAATCACTCAACATTGCTCTTGTGGAGGCGGGGAGGAGCCCCATATCCCGAGACGATCACCTCGCACGCTTCAACGGACTGCCCACCAGAACCAAGTTGAAGATGTTGGGACTTGAGGGCGATGAGGCGGCTGCGGTCGAGCGGGGGAAGCAGAGGCACACCCTCAGGGTTATAGCCGAGAGGGCATGTCCGATGCCCGAAAAAATAGAGTTACACCGCCACCTCAAGTCGGAGGGTCTGTCCATAGCCTGTGTCACCAATTCCATCAGAGAGACTGCAGAGGAGATGCTCCGCAGGACAGGGCAACTCGGACTGATGGACCTGCTGGTGACGAACGAGGATGTGGAGAGGAACAAGCCCCACCCCGACCCCTACCTGAAGGCAATGGAGGGGTTCGGGGTGGAGGCGGGGAGGTGCGTGTGCGTGGAAGACTCGCCCAATGGGATACGGTCCGCCACTGCAAGCGGCGCCCTCCTCTGGAGGGTGGACGGGGTTGGGGATGTGAGCATAGCAGGATGGAAGGGATGGAATGATGGAAGGAAGTAGTTCGCCAGTGACTCTCGATGGGGTGACCATCGTCATCCAGGGGAGGACAGATCCCGAGTGCCTGAAGCATTATGCAGACAGGTATGGACCAAGTTGCATCGTGTCCACATGGCGCGATTCCCCACCCGACCCTCTTGGCATGAAGATGGTGTTGAGTGACAAGCCCCTTGATCCAGGGCCACAGCACTCCCACTTCCAGCTAGTGTCAACCCTCGCAGGTCTCCGCGAGGCTAACACCCCACACATCATAAAGGTGAGGGGTGATGAGTATTTTTCCAACCTGGAGTACGTGGCAGAGGAGATGAAGAAGACGCACAAGATTCTTAGTCTGCCGATATTCTTCAGACCCCATAGTGCCTGGGCATTCCATCCGAGTGATCACATGCTTGCAGGTTCGCGTGACAGGCTGCTCACGATGTACCGCGCCGCCCTCAAGAAGAGGGTTCTGAAGGGCTGGGATTACCGATTGGTACCCGAGCAGATGCTTGGTGCTGCTTATCTTGAGGTCGTGATGAACACACGGAAGATCAAGAAGGAGCACATGCTCATGCATTTCGACATCCTAGACCTGGAGAAGGTGAAGGACTACAGGATTTCATGGAACGGTGCGGGGCGAAAATTCTACAACAACTTCGACCCGAAAGTGGATGGCGCACCAGGTATCACAAGTATGCAGGAGCTATGAATATGAAGGTTTTGATTCCAATGGCAGGCGAGGGGAGCAGGTTTGCGAAGGCAGGATATGACAAGCCCAAGCCGCTTATAGATGTGATGGGCATGCCCATGATCGCGCGTGTGGTGGAAAACTTGAGGTTCGATGCGGAGTACATATTCCTCATCCGTTCTCATCACCTCGACATGTATCCCGACCTGGTCCCCACCCTGTGTGATGCCACAGGGGGCAGATTTCAGATTGTGAAGGTGGATGCGCTGACGGAGGGTGCTGCATGCACGGCACTGCTGGCAAGCGAGCATATAGATACGGAAGAAGACCTCTTCATCGCTAATTCAGACCAGATCATAGAATGGAACAGGGAAAACTTCCTTGCGCTCAAGTGGCATTCGGATTTGGATGGTATCGTGCTGTGCTTCAACGACCATGACCCAAAATGGTCATTTGTGCGCACAAGGAAGAAGAACCTGGTGGACGAGGTGGCAGAGAAGAGGCCGATCTCGGATATAGCCACTTGTGGCATCTATTGGTACCGACGTGGCGCAGACTTTGTCAGGCTTGCCAAGTCTATGATTGCAAAGGACATCAGGGTGAATGGAGAATTTTATATAGCCCCTGTATACAACGAGCTCATTGCAGAGGGGGGCAAGCTCGTCCCCTACTTCGTTGAGAAGATGCATGGCATTGGCACTCCAGAAGATTTGAGAAAGTACACAGGTGAATAATGTTCGAAGGACACTATGTCGAGTGGAGAATTAATCGATTAAAAAAACTAGTTGACCTCCTTGGTGGCGAAAAATATATAAAAGGTCTCAAAGTTTTAGAGCTTGCTGCTGGTCATGGTGGTATAAGTGCTGAATTACTCAAGATGGGAGCCATACCAACCGCTACAGACGGCAGAGTCGAACATGTTGACTATATGAAACATCATCTTCATGGTGTAAATATTTTACATGTTGATCAAAGATACCCATATAGTTTAGGTAAATTCGATTTAGTCATACATTGGGGTGTCCTATATCACTTGCACCCAGACAGATGGATGCATGACCTTGCCGATGCCGCTTCTCATGCTCCCATAATGTGCGTGGAGACTGAGGTTTGTGATTCTGAAAATCCCGAATGCATCCTTCGGGTAGAAGAGCAGGGATACGATCAGAGCTTAGAGGGAGTTGGAACAAGACCATCTGCAGCAGCTGTAGAAAAAGTTTTTGGAGATATTGGTTTGGAATTCACGAGGTATGATAGCAAAGAAATAAATTCCTTTGATACTGATATATTTCATCAATATGACTGGGCGGTTAAAAACACAAACACGTTCCAACATGGTTTAAGACGATTTTGGATGTGCCGTCATAAATCGTGGAGTTGATTCTTATGAGTTTGAAAATTATATCTCACCGCGGAAATGTCGAGGGCAGCGACAGGGTTGAAAATACTTGGGCTGCTATATCAAATGCTCTTTCGCTTGGATTCGATATTGAAATAGATGTCTGGCTTGTGGACGGAAAGTTCAGGCTTGGACATGACGAACCAGGAGATGAGGTTGATGGTGAATGGCTCAAGGATGGCAGGCTGTGGTGTCATGCGAAGAATATGGAAGCTCTCGTGGAGATGCTGAAGTGCGGCATCCACTGCTTCTGGCATGAAGAGGACAGGTGCACGCTCACCAGCAGGGGTCTGATCTGGTGCTATCCTGGCGTGTGGGTGGCGGACGGCATAACCGTGGCAAAGGGGACGCCTGAAGACGAGGGATGGGGAGGGGCCGCGGGGGTGTGTACCGACCACCCGCTCTCGTGGCGGAGGTGGCATCTTGAGCGTGTCGAAAATATAGAGTCAAACCTGAGGGTTGACATCGGCGCATAGGGCGCCGATTTGGAGAAAATAATGAAAAATAGGATAGTCGCAATCGTCGCCGCATTCGCGCTGGCCGTCATGCCAGCGTCAGCACAGACCACCAAGCCAGTCGTACCTCCCAACAAGGTTCCACAACCAGATGGGACGATTCAGCTAGTACCTGTGCCACCTGCTCAAGTTTTCACGCCGTATTTCATCGATCCCACGATACAATACCAGCTGTACCTGACCAGTCAGTGGACGAACAAGTCGTGGGACGGGAAGAACAAGAACGGCCTGTACGGATTCAAGGGCGAGGTCATCAATGTCGACATCCTGACGATGCCGTACGCCAAGGCGAAGGTCGTCGATGGTAAAAATGTCAACATGTTCAGCATCTACCGCTCCGTAGACGCGGTCATCCAATATGACCACGCAAGGCTCGAATTGCTCCCCGTTGAGGCCACAGCTGCAGGACACGGATTTGGGTTTGATTCCGCGGTGATGGACGCATCGAAGTCAAAGGTCACGCCCATCGGGGACGGCCTGGTGATGTTCCACGGGGAGGCTCTGAAGGCTCCAGAGCTGCGCACCCCAGCACTGAAGCCCCTGTACTACCAGTGGAATTTCGACGGCTACATGTGGCCTGCCGCTTACCGCAAGATCGGCATGCTGAAGTTCAGGGTGAAGGACGACTACTACCTCCCGACCTGGGGTATGCAGAAGTCATTTGTGCGCCTAATCCCCTCCGTAACGGTGGGCGCAAACACCTTCACGACGAAGGTGGACGGCAGTCCAACGGTCGGAACAAACATCCTGAAAGATATCAGGACGGAGTGTGAGGATGTCATCTTCGGCGTGCCCGCTGAATATAAGGTCGACCAGTACCTGACCGCGCTGGTGACGAAGTTCAAAGTCGGAGAGACTGTGCAGGTGAAGATAATGGTGAAGCCGAACAGCAAGCCGCAGTTGCTTTCATCCGTCGCGACGAACTTCATCTGGGATTCCTCCGTCCTTGAGTTCATGGGTCTCGACAAGACAGGTGCACTACCGAGCATGGAGAACGCGATCTCAATGCCTGCTGCGGGGAGCATCAATGAGACCGCCATTCCGAAGGATGGAAACGCTTGGCACAACTGGCTGAGCGTACTCGGCAGCAAGAAATACCTCGACAAGGAGTCTCTGATCGTGACGCTCAATTTCAAGGTTGTCGCGGACTTCGCCACGACCAAAATCGAAGTGGTCAAGAAGGATGATCCGAGACTGGCAGGGCTTCAAGTTCTTGAGGAATCAAGACCAATCGGGAGCAGCGTCCCTGGGGTAGGCATTCTCGGCAATCAGGCAGGTGTGACTATAAACGGCATTTTGCAGCCCTGAGGATGAGAGGTGCAACATGTCGTGGATGGTAAAATCATGACATGAAGCTTCATACTGGTGAAAAATTTGAGACAGCAGCTACCCTTGGGGTGGCTGCTTCTCTTTTAAATTATGGGTACAATTGGTTCAAGAGGGCCCAGGCATGGACGGAGGGGGACGGCGACTGCATGCAGTCATCTGCAAACCTTATGATGAGGTGGAAATATAGTTTTATGCCAGGTGGAAAGTGGGATGCGGGTGGAGAGCCATTTCTCGTGCATGCCCTCGTGTACGGCAGGGGGGCTGCCTCTGGTCACAGATTTCCCCATGCATGGGTTGAGGTGGGAGATGTCGTCCATGACCACTCCAACGGAGTGGAGCGCAAGTTGCC
>JACCDS012190268.1_pt1 | contig 12984 bp, 11 predicted proteins | sample 7446441 | NCBI WGS metagenome assembly JACCDS01 (sample SAMN15323445, study PRJNA562643) | freshwater metagenome | isolation source: river surface water | place: USA:Blue River Watershed | collected 2017-08-17
GCTGCCGGGGCGGGCAGGGCGCTTGCCTTCGGGCGCAGCCAGTGCAACAGGGTGCTATGGAGTCGCTCCGGGTCGATTGGTTTGGTGATGTGGTCATTCATGCCAGCGGCCAGTGACAATTCGCGGTCGCCGCTCATCGCATGGGCGGTCATGGCAATAATCGGCAACTTGGCCAAGCGCGCGTCGCTGCGCAGCAGCCGGGTGGCGGCCAGCCCGTCCATTTCCGGCATTTGAATATCCATCAAGACCAAATCCCAGGCTTCGGCCCGTACCCGGGCCACGCCTTCCACACCATTGTTGGCCACATGCACCTCCAGCCCCATTTCCTGCAAAAATTCGCAAGCCACTTGTTGATTGAGCGGGCTGTCTTCCACCAGCAAGACGCGCAAACCACGCAGGGTGGACGGCAAAACCTGTCCGGCCGCAGCCGCTGCGCCGGTATCGGGCGCAGCGTCGTGTGCTTGCCCGCGCTGCTGCTCTTGTTGCAGGGCCTGTTGCAAGGCTTGATGCAGGCTGGCGCAGGTCAGCGGTTTGGCCAGCAACATACTGGCCCCGGCCTGTCTTGCCGAGGGCCACAGGCTGGCGTCGTGATAGCTGCCGGTGAGCAAAATGATGGTGGGTGGCACCTGATCCGGCGCGAGCGGTATGCGCCGAATTTGCCGTATCGTCGCCAGCCCATCCATGCCGGGCATGGTTAAATCGACCAGCAGCAGCCGGTGGTGTAGCGCTGGCCCGGATTGGGCCAGCAGGTTGATTGCCGCCTGTCCCGTGGCGACGCTGTCGGCCTGCAAGCCGATTTGGCCCAGCAGGCCGACCAGAATCTGGCGCGCCCGGGCATTGTCATCCACCACCAGTGCGGTTTGTTGTTGCCACTCTGGCAGCGGTGGCAGTGGTGGCAACGCTGGCAACATTGGCAGCGTGGCCTCGGTTTGCGGTGCTGGCTTGCCAAGTATCAGGCTTAAGGTAAATTCACTGCCCACGCCGGGGGTGCTGTGTGAGCGCAGTTCTCCGCCCATCAAATCGGCCAGTTGCTGGCAAATGGCCAGCCCGAGTCCGGTGCCGCCATATTTGCGTGTGACCGAGGCGTCGGCCTGGGTAAACGGGCGAAACAGGGTGGCCAGTTGTTCGGGTTTGATGCCAACCCCGGTGTCGCTAATTGAGATGATCAGGTGCGCCTGTTGCTCATCTTGTTGGGAGCAGGCAATCGTGACCACGACTTCGCCCCGGTCGGTAAATTTGACGGCGTTATTGGCCAGATTGATCAAAATCTGGCCTAGCCGCAGTGGGTCACCGAGCAAAATGGGCGGCACCTCCGGTTTGATGTCAAACAGAAATTCCAGCCCCTTGTTCTGGGCGCGCTGGCCAATTGTGTTGATCAACTGGTTTTGCAAATCCTGTAGCGCAAACGGGGTTCTTTCCAGCGCCAGTTGCCCGGCTTCGGCCTTGGAAAAGTCCAGAATGTCGTTAATGATGTGCAACAGGGTTTCTGACGAAGAAAAGACTTTGTTGATGTAATCGCGCTGCTGGCTGGTCAATGTGGTTTTTTGCATCAGGCGCGACAGGCCCATGATGGCGTTCATCGGAGTGCGAATTTCATGGCTCATATTCGCCAAAAATGCCGATTTGGCCAAGGTGGCCTGTTCTGCCAGTTCCTTGGCCTGGTGCAGTTCCTCGGCCCGGGCCTGTTGCTCGGTCACATCCATGTAGAACCCGTTCCAAATCCACGAACCATCGGGCATGGCACTGGGAACGGTATGAATCAGGATGGTGCGGATTTGCTGGCCCAGCCGCATCCGCTGGTGGATCTCGATCGGCACACGCCGCGCCAGGAGCGTGTCGATTAGGGCGCGGCTTGATTCCCGCTCTTCTTCCACCACATTGGCCCAGCGTAATTCCGGGTCACGCATCAATGCGGCTGCATCGACCCCGATCACCTGATCGACATTTTTGCCGACGAACACATAATTGCGGCGGCCATCGGGTGCGATGCGCAGTTGTACCACGGTCAAAGGCAGCCGGTCGGTCATGTCGAGCAGGCGCTGGCGGGCTGTTTCGGCTTCGACCGAGAGCCGGTCGAGTTTGTTGTTTTGCTTGCGCAGCAAGGTGGTGCGCTGACGCACCTTGCGCGTGTAACGACTCGATACGACGTACAGGAACGGTGCCACCAGCAGCAGCACGGCCAGGGTAGAAAAGCCGACGTAGCGATAAATGGTGTGCGAGATCGCATCGATTTTTTGCGTGTCGGATAAAATCGCCACCGAGAAATGGTTGCCAGTGCCATCGATCACCAGTGGTGATACCAGCGGCAGGTAGGTGTGGGCCTCACTGATCACCAGCCGTTGCCCGGCCAGCTCGCGCCCGATCAACTGCGGCAGAGAGGACGAAACCAGCTTTTGGTCAGCCAGAATCGCCAGTTGCTGGCCATACTTGAGGTGCATTTTTTTTAGAACCGGGGGCGACAATTCCTTTTCCGATACCAGGAACGCGACCCGGGTCGGCTCATTGATGCCGGTTTTTAGATTGAAATGCGAGGCAACAATTTCTTCGGTCAGGCGTACCGTCAGCCCGCGCGCATGCGGTAGCCACTCAATCCCGGGCCGAAGGATTTTGCGCGGCGGAATCGGTGCAATCGGCACCAGACCCAGCGCCGGAATGATATCGCTGGCTTGCCGGATCTCGTACACCCCACGTGCGCCTGCTGCCATGGCCGAAATACTGTGCAAGAGTGAGGCATCGTACTGCGGATGCTGGCCGAGCCGGTAACCAAAGTGGGCCAGATTTTGATATTTGCCCTTCACCTCAAACAGTGGCAGAGTCAATTTGCCACCGGCAAATTCGGCGGCCGGTGTGGCCGGAATGGCCGGGATGCTGGCGTGGGGCGAGAGTAGATACAAGCCGACATAATCGAGCTCGTTTTGTTTGGCCAGCGCAATCAGGTTGTCCAGTACCCAGATCTGGTGTTCCTGCAACGGGGCCGCCTCATGCTCGTCGAGCCGTTCGCCAATTTGTTCAGGGCGAAACACAAAAAACGGTCCCTTGGCCATGGTCAGCGCGCGCTGCGGGTTGCCCGGCGTATCAGCAAACTGGCGCAGTGAACTACGATAATTGTGGGTCATTTCCAGCAATTCCTGCTGAAACAGCTTGGCAATTGCCTGTTGTTCTTCAATTAAGCCATTGGTGATGTAATTGCGGCTGCCCCAGCCCACGGCCAGTGCCAACACCAGTGCAAACGACAACAGCACGGCATACAGCAACAGCCCGAACTGACGTCCGAGCCGTATTTCAACCTGCTCCATGTTTTCTTGGTTTATGGACATTCCGGATTATCGCGGCCAACTTTACCCAGTTTCAAAAACGCCTCGCGCGGCAGGCCCAGCGTTTGGCCAACCTGCGGCGCAACCCGGATCACCTTGTTAAACAGTTTGCCATCGTCACCTTGCACCACTTCGGTGACGAAATTGTCGGCAATCCCGTTCCGGTTTTCATCGAGACTGACTTTGCCGATCGGTGTCTCAAAACTGATCTTGGCCAGTTGCGCCTGATAACGCTTTTGTCCATCCGACAAATCACCATTGACCTTTTGCAGTGCCAAGAGTGCCGCCTTGGTCTCAATGTAGTACAGCGTGGAAAAAATGGTTGGATAATCATAGCCCTGTGGCCAGGCTTTTTTATAGGCCGCCACGAATTTTTTCCAGGCGGCGCTCGGGTTGGCATTGGCCACCGGGGTGGCCGAGGGCATGCCGATCAGGTTTTTCGAGAATTTGGCCTTGGCCGACAGCACCACCTGATCGCCCATGATGGGTGAGCCGATCAGCGGCTTGTCGTAACCGGCATGATAGTACTGGGTCAGGAAATTCAGCGCAGCCTTGCCCGCCAGCACTACCAGAATCGCGTCAGCATCCTTGGGCAGGTTGTAAATGGTTTCTGCATAGCTGTCGGCCCCTTGTTGCACCCACAGTTTTTTGATGACCCGTCCGCCCCGGCCACAAAATTCATGCATGAAGCCGAAAATTTGGGTGTGCGGAAACGAATAGTCTTCGGCCACAATCGCAATCCTGCGGTATTTTTTACTCTCGTACACATAATTGCCCAATCCGGCAATCCACTGCGCGCCATCGGTCGAGAAGCGGAAAAAATTGGCAACCGGATCGCGCAAGGTGGCGTCCTGCGCCGCCGATACACCATTGACGAAGGTGGTGCCAAGCCGGGTTCTGGCATAATCCTTGACCGCCAGTCCCTCATCACCGCTCATTGGGCCGATCAAAATATCGACCTGATGCTGTTCCACCAGTTCGCGCGCCTTGGCAAAGGCACTGTCGGCCTTGCCGTTCGAGCCAGCCGGAATCAGTTCGATTTTTTTGCCGCCGATTTGATAGTTAAATTCGGCCAATGCCATTTTGACGCCACGCAATGCATCTTCGCCCTGACTGCTCAAATGTCCTTCAAGCGGGGCCAGTGCGCCGATTTTGATGGTGCCCTGGGCGTGGGCCAACTGCGCCAGGCCTGCGCCGGATAGAAGCAACATGCTGCATAGGGCGAAGGTTAAAATGAGGCAGCGCCAACGGGCTGATTGTGGCAGGGGAGAGGTCAATGGTCGCATAGCCGATTCCTTGTGCAAGTGGTACTCGGATAACCGGAAACTACGATCACAGAATAGCATGGATGCACGGGGCGGCGCACAGGGGGCGGCGGCTTTTTGCGGCGCACCGTTTTCCCCCGGCAAATCTGGCTGGCAAAGTTTGTCGGGGGGAACTCGTGGTGGCGATTGTGTGTTATTTGAGGTAACGTCTGGCCAGCGGTACAAAGGCCAGAAAAACCACAATCCCGAGTAGGCCCATGCCGGCATCGGTGTACAACATGGGCTTGCTGCCGCAGACTGGGAACAGTGGATCTTTACCGCTGCAACCATCATAGGCTTGCCCCAGCAAATAACCCATATAGGTGATCGGCACATTCGAGAGCGAGGCGAACACATTGTATTTGGTGGCGGCGGCACCCTTGCCAATCACTTCCAGCACCACGGCGGTAAACGCGGCATACGACAGCCCGACGATAAACAAATACAGCAGCACAAACAGGATATACATCTGTGGCGTGCGCGGAGCAAACGCCATGCCGAGCGCGCAACCGGCCATCAACAGGCCAAACAGCGCATACGAGCGCTTGTTGTCCAGCCGCTGGCAAATATAGCCACCCACCAATGAGCCAAGGGCCGACAGCATGCCACCGGCGGTGCCAGTGATATTGCCCACCAGCACGCCATCAGTAATGAGCCATTCCCGGCTGATCGACTGGAACACCGCCGTCGCCCCGCCCGAACCGATCGGCAAGAAGCAAATCAACAGCGCCAAAAAACCGGCGTTGCGGCTAACAATGGCCCAGATATCGAAGAACATTTCTTTTAGATTAATCAACAGCCGAACCGGCAGCGAGTGGCTAAAGGCGACCTCGGATTCGCGTACCGGGCTGGGCACAAACAGCAGGGCCAGGTTGCACAGCAAAAAGATGATGGCGAGCGTGGCACCGGGCAACCAGTTGATGCTACTGTTTTCGGCCACCCACAATGCCAGCCCGGCACCGACACCATTGCCACCCAGATTACCGGCCTGAAACCAGCCTGCGGTGAGGCCCATGTCCTCACTCGGGGTGTTGTAGGCCATCAGGCTTTCCACCGCCATGGAAATCAGGGTATTGGTAAAACCGGCCACCAGCCCAAACACCGTGATCAGGGCCATTGATTCGAGCTTCAGGGGCAGGGTACCGGTTGCAAACAGGCAAAGTGCGGTCAACACCGAGGCAATCAGGTACCATTTTTTGGCGGTAAGCGTAAAGTCGACAATCGGTGCCCACAGAAATTTAAAGGCATTCGGTGCGGTGGCAATCGCAATCATGGTAGCCACTTCCGCAACCGATACACCGCCCCGGTTGGTCAGCAAAAAGCCTAGTGTGATCGCAATAAAACCGGTGGTGGCACCAAAGGGCATAATCAGCAGCAAATATACCAGCGGATGTGGTGGTCGGGCGTGCGGCGGGAGCGGGGGGGCGTAGGGGTTCATGATAGGTTTGGCAAGGTGGGCGAAACCGGTTCGCCCGGTTCGAAACCCGAGATTAGAGCATAGTCTCTAGCCAGAAACAAGCACAGAATGCAGCCGGAGGCGGTTTTTACAGCGAAACCCGGTTGCGTCCATGTTGTTTGGCGCGGTACAGTGCGGCATCGGCCTGACCGATCAAATCCAAATCCTGCTGACCCGGCAGCAAGGACGCCACGCCAAACGAGGCAGTCAGGTGCGGCAGTGGGCTGCCATCATCGAATACCACCGCTTCCTGCATTCTGGCGCATAGTCGCTGCGCTACCATGACCGCCGGGGTTTCGCGTGCATTGGGCAAAATCACCATCATTTCTTCACCGCCATAGCGTGCCGCAAAGTCGGACGGGCGTAGCGCCGAGAGCAATACTTCGGCGGCGATTTTTAAGGCACGGTCACCCATCAGATGGCCGTGTTCATCGTTGAATTTTTTGAAGTGATCCAGATCGATCATGATGATCGACAGCGGCACGTGTTGCTCGTGGCTCTGGCAAATCATGTTCGGCAGCGAGGCATTCAACCAGGCGCGGTTGAACAGACCAGTCAAGCCATCGTTCATCGACAGTTGCCGGTAAAATTCCCCGACCTTTTGTTTGCGGCGCAACTGGGCATTAGCGGCCCGGATACGAAACGACAACAGGCGCAGCATATTGCGTGCCACTCCATGCGACTGATCGATAATCGCCCAGAACCGGGTGCTGTCAATTTGTAGCAATTCGCACGGCTCAAGCGTGCGCACGCACAGCGCATCGGCCACCTCGTCCAGCACCGCCAATTCCCCCACCGATTCGCCGGGCAAAATCTTGCTGGCACTGCCATCTTGCAAATTGGCCTGGTCATCCGTGCCAACGATCAGGGTGCCGGACAGCACGATATACAGGTGGTTGCCGGTAATGACTTGCCCGGCTGGCACCGACAGGACAGGGCAATCGGCCAACTGGCGGATCAGTTGGGCATCGTCAATCTCGCGAAACAATTGCAGGTTGGCAATGGTGTGGGCAGAGATGCCAAAGGTTGTATGCGGTTCCAAATTGGCCTCAGATCAGAGAAAACAAGAGATATCCGATTTTATTGGATAATGGCCGCTTTGCGCGAAAATGACGAGAGGAAAGTTGTATGAATTTGATCGATGCCATTGGGCAGACCCATGTACCCATCGAATCGACACCGCGCATTGTCTCGCTGGTGCCTTCGCTAACTGAACTATTGTGTGATTTGGGGCTGGCCCCGTATTTGGTCGGGCGCACCGGGTTTTGTGTTCATCCGGCAACAGTGGTGCGCCAGATTGCCAAGGTTGGCGGCACCAAGGATGTGAATATCGAGAAAATCCGCCAGCTTGCCCCGACCCATTTACTGGTGAACATTGATGAAAACGAGCGCCCCACGGTGGCGGCATTGCAACAATTCATTCCGCACGTGATCGTAACCCACCCACTTGGCCCGCGTGACAATATTGCGCTGTACCAATTGCTGGGCGACATTTTTGTTGCCCAGGCGCAGGCAGCGGCGCTGGTCGAGCGCTTTGAAGCCGCGTATCAGGCGCTGCAGCAAGTGCCCCGGGTGCCGCAAACCGTACTGTATTGCATCTGGCAAGCGCCGTGGATGACGATTGCCAACGATACCTACATCGCCCGCATGCTCGAATTGATTGGCTGGCAGCAGTGGCGACATCCCGAGAACAGTGCACGCTATCCGGCCTTTGACTGGCCACAAGTGCCACTCCCGCAGATTGACCGAATTTTGCTCTCCAGCGAACCGTACCGGTTTACCCCACAGCACGCGCATGATTTGCAACAACAATTGACCCGGCCCGTACAGTGGGTCGATGGTGAATATTTGTCATGGTATGGCAGCCGCGCCATTGCCGGTTTGTCCTATCTACAGCAACTCGCACAAGCTTAGGCGGTTGCTATTTGGTGTGTTTGAGCTGATGCGGAAAAGATACGATTTCCAGAATTTTGCCAGAACTGAATGATATTAATTAGCACTAAATTAATTGCATGTGGTATCGTTTCGCTTGTTCATTAACCAATTTTTTTTCGATCAATCATGGCTACCAAACTCATTACTAATCAAGATAGTTATAATCCGAATTACCTGCTTGACGAATTGCTCAAGCGCTTGAGCCTGAAAAACGACGCCGCGCTGGCGCGGGTACTCGAAGTGGCACCACCGGTAATTAGCAAGATTCGGCACCGCACCTTGCCAATTGGCGCCACTATCTTAATCCGTATGCATGAAGTGAGTGATTTTTCAATCCGTGAATTGCGCGAAATGCTCAATTACGCAGAACCGGCAGCAGCGCCGGTGCAGGCGGCGGCTTGAGCGACTACGCCCGGGCTCGGTCCCGGGCTTGGGCTTAGTGCGTAGGATAGTGCGTAGGAAATAAGCAGAAAATAAGCAGAAAATAAGCAGGAAATAAGTAGAAAATTAAGTGTAGGCCAAATCAAGTGCGGGCCAAATCGGCTGCACTAATAAACGAATCAGCAAAAAATGCGTCTGCGGACAACTGACATTGCGCCACCAGATCATGTTTGGCCGCATCAATTACCACCGGTGCGCCACAGGCATACACCTGATGCCCGGACAAATCCGGGTGGTCAGCCATGACCGCCCTATGTACAAAACCACTGCGCCCCTGCCAATCGTCTTCCGGCAGCGCATCCGACACAACCGGCACATAATGAAACTGTGGTAGTTCGCTGGCCCACTGGCGGCACAGTTGATCCATATATAAATCCTGTGGCCTGCGTCCACCCCAGTACAGTGTTACCGGGCGGCGACTGTTTTGGTGTGCCATATGCTCGATCAGCGATTTGATTGGCGCAAAGCCGGTGCCGGAAGCGAGCAAAATAATTGGCTTGTCACTGTCTTCGCGCAAGAAAAAACTGCCCAATGGGCCTTCAAAGCGCAAAATGTCGCGCTCTTTCAAGCTGGAAAATACCTGATCGGTAAATACCCCGCCCGGCATGTGGCGAATGTGTAGCGACAAATGTTCATCGCTGTGTGGCGGGTTGGCCAGCGAGTAGCTGCGGCGCGTGCCATCTTTCAGCATAAAATCAATGTATTGCCCGGCCCGGTATTGCAGCCGTTCATTGGCTGGCAATTGCAGCGATAACACCATCACATCCGGGGCCACGCGCGCCATTTTGGCGATCCGGGTCGGCATTTTGCGTACCGGATATTCATCAATGCCCAACACTTCGCGCGCCTCGATCTCCAAGTTGGCTTGCGGCATGGCACAACAAAACAGCGCCTGCCCCTTCGATTGCTCGGCGTCCGACAGGGCATTGGCCTGATGCGCGCGGTGACTGACGCTGCCCAAGAGCAATTTGCCCTTGCACGAGCCGCAGGCACCGTTCTTGCAGCCATACGGCAGGCCGACCCCTTGCCGCATGGCGGCCTGTAAAATGGTTTCATCGGCTTCGCAGTCAAATTGCCGACCACTTGGCTGTACCGTTATTTGAAATGTCATACAATGCTGTTCATGAAAAAATCAATCAAATTAGCCCGCCCACGCCTGCTGATTGTGGGCTGTGGCGATATTGGGCTGCGCCTGTTGCCATTATTGCTGCCCCGGTTTCGCGTGTTTGCGTTGGTGCGTAACCGGGAACAATTTGCCGCGATTCGTGCCGCCGGGGTGGTGCCAGTGGCGGGTGATCTGGATCAACCGGCCAGCCTGAAACGCTTGTCCGGGTTGGCTCATACCATCATCCATTTGGCCCCGCCTGCCACTCAAACCGGCAGTGTTGACCGCCGCACCCGCAATTTGGTCGCTATTTTACCGCAAGCGGCGCGTTTGGTTTATATCAGCACCTCGGGTGTGTATGGTGACTGTGGCGGGGCGATGGTTGATGAGACCCGTCCGCCCAGGCCACACAGCGAGCGGGCGCAGCGCCGGGTCGATGCGGAACAGGTGCTGCGCCAGTGGGCGCGCAACAGCGGCAGCGCGCTGTCGATTGTGCGCGTGCCCGGTATTTATGCGGCAAATCGGCTGCCGATAGCTCGCCTGCAACAGGGCACCCCGGCCTTGATAGTAGAGGATGATGTGTTTACCAACCACATCCACGCCGACGATTTGGCGCAGATTATTGTGCGGGCATTGTGGTACGGCCAGCCACAGCGGGTGTACCACGCGGTTGATGACAGTGATATGCGCATGGCCGAGTATTTTGATTGTGTGGCCGACCATTTCGCGCTGCCGCGCCCGCCACGGCTGGCGCGTGATGCGCTCAAGGCACAGGTCTCGCCCGTGCTGTGGTCGTTCATGTCTGAATCGCGCCGCTTGACCAATTTTCGCATCAAGCATGAGCTGGGGGTGCGCTTGCGCTATCGCACCGTGGCCGATGGATTGAGGCTGCTTGGGTAAGTGCCATACCCGATGCGGGCCGGGTTAAGGTTAATCTATGTGATCGCATAGATTTTGCGCGAAATGGCGCACCCTGGCGAAAAATATATGTGCTCACATAGTTTTTCTGAAAATGCCCTGTTTGCTTTGGTGACCAGTCGAATCGTCTGTATCGCGCAGCTCCATCAACTGGTATCGAGTCCAGAAGCTGTCGAGCCTAATTGGTGTCATGCTAAAATCAACTGTCATTGACGGGAGGATTAGGTAATGAAACTAAAGCAACATCAACCATTTGCTGGTGGTTCTGCAATGCTTGCTGCGGATGCAAGCGGCAGTTTTGCGATTCCCGAATCTGGCCTAAAGGATTTCGTGCTTGCGCTTGCCACCCGCTACCAGATTGGCGTTGTTAAAACCTATGCCGATCAGTGGGCAGAAACCGTCACCCGGTTGGCAGATGATGAAGTTCATACCGATGCCACCGAAGAATTGGTGATTGCCCTGAAAAAAGCGCACCGGATCGACAACGCCCAAATGGTGCAGATGCTGGCCAATTACCTGCGGGAAAAAGCGCGTGTTTGACCCATTCAAAGACTTTGCAAGTGCTGGATATTTGAGGAACACGGCACGGGAAAAAGACCCGCAGATTGTCAAACAAATCGAACATGCCCTGTTTACTGCCAATCTTCAGGATGCGATGGCGTGGCTAAAAAAACGGCGCAATCTCCAGGACGATGATTTTCTGAAAGTCCATCAAATTCTGTTTGGTGGATTTTATCCATGGGCCGGACGGTGCTGCGCGGCGGGTCGTGGTTCTCCGTCGCGCTCTTCGTCCGATTTGCGTCCCGGAACGTCCTCGTTTGCAGGAATCGCAACGAGCGCATTGGCTTTCGGCTGGCCCTGAGGTTCACCAGTTTGGCAAGCGGGTTTTAACAGCGGCGAGCCGCCGCTGTTGCGCGGGACGCGCCGATTTTTTTGGCGGAAAATATTGCTTTGGAAAATGTAAAAATAACAATCTGTACCGGACTTGGGCATGTTCAAAACTTTTGTGTGTTAGGCCATTGGAAAAACTGGCTCGGTTGCAGCGCGGTGCCTCCCGCCGAAAACAGCAGTTCCTAAAACAAAAACAATATAGTATAATTCGACAAGATTTTGGCGAGCATCGGTTATAAAATTACAGCAAAGAAACTTTGCACCCCGATTCTGCCACGCCCGCCCGAGATGTGCCACTCACTTTTCATTTCATTGCCAATTTAATTTATGCCAGATATAAAACTAGATGATGCTGAAGGCTTTTACTCTTGGGCAAGAATGCTCGTAGTAAACGAGGACTCATATTTTTTTCACGAAGTCCAAACCTCGCTGAATTTTTATAATCACGATGATTCTGCTTATTTGGTAATGGACGTGTACACAGATGAGGTTAATTTCACCCAATATGTATTCGTTGCCGCCGCCGATTCGGATGATGACAAGGTAACCTTTTTAATATTTGATTTTTTAAAAACGGTAAACTTTAGCCTTAAAAATTTATTAAATTGGTTGACAAATGCCCCGTTTCAAGAGACAGAAGCAGGCGTGAGGGTGACAACCTGTGGCCTGCATATTTGCCGTGCCCAACCCAAATCAAAACCCAAGCGCACCAATAACGTGAGTCAGAAATGAGTGAACTCAAAGTAAAGATCAAATATCTTCGCCGTGCGACAAAACGCCCGGTAAACGGAACCTTGTCGGCAAATGATTTTGCGCTGCTCGGTGACAAGGCGGTCGCCACGCTAATCGCTGGCCTAGAAAAAATTAAAGATGGGGAAGAAAGTGCTGCCGAGGAAGCGGTGATTACAAAATGGCTATAAATATTTTTACTGCCCCCCGCATAGGCGACGATTTTCCTGAAGAAAAAGTAACTCAGTTAATCATTGAATTTCGTGCCTACATTGAGGCGGGTCGCTACCGGCCCTATTTTGGCCGGGATTACCTTTTTGAACGCCCCGCAAGTGCAGTGGAAGCGGAGTTATGGCATATGCATGTTCATCCGAATTTCATTACTGGCACCCCTGTAACAAATCAAACCAATTTTCTAAAAACTTGGCGGTTGCTAAGTAAAAATCAACGAGACATGGCAAGCGATACTTGGCTTATTTACTGCCAAGGATTACATGACGCAGATAACTTTCTTCTGTTAGCATTTTGGAGGGATAACGCGCATCTGCGAGCGAATAAAACAACATTGGTTGGCATGCTCGCAGATGAAGCAAATAAGTTCAGGAAAACATACTAACCACTCGCCTCTTCCACAAAGGGCGCGCCAGACCCACGGCGGCGTGCTCGTCCTTGCCCCCTGTAATGCTACTGCTTGGGTGTCGCTGCTTTCCCTTCGCCGGACGAACATGCCCTGTTCACTGTGCCTTGTTTGCTGCCAATGTTCACACACGCCGCCCGTGACCGGGAAGCGTTTTAAGGTTTTATACTTTCAAAAACTCTTCCCGCGCCCCCAGCCAACGCGCCAGATGGTTTTCCACCGTGGCCAGATCATGGTTCAGCAATTCGCTCGCC